>Ga0307983_1000256_pt1 | contig 28170 bp, 31 predicted proteins | sample OrgLakmetagen991_FD_201845 | JGI IMG/M metagenome (GOLD analysis project Ga0307983, IMG submission 201845) | Saline water microbial communities from Organic Lake, Antarctica - #991 | ecosystem: Environmental > Aquatic > Non-marine Saline and Alkaline > Saline | place: Antarctica: Organic Lake...
CCCCAGATGCTGCGAAGTTAGAAGCTGTATTAGTCACTACATCTCTAATATCTGGCGTGACTACAAATAAATAAAAAGCCAGCATGACTATGGGACCTACACATAACTTTAAGATCTCATCCAATCGCGTAGTCGTAATCCTGCGTTGAAAACAGTACATAGCTACCACTCCTAATGTCACAGGACCACTTAAATTAAAAGCTACCGCTTTCCTTAGTGATTCTGAAATCGGGATATTCTGAGAAGCTATGACGATACTGGGGACTAGTAAAAGCAAGTAAAACACAAATGGTATGGACTTGAGAGAAAAGCCCCGTAAAAGGATACCTGCCAGCATAAAAACGATGACCATATACTTAATCATCTCATAGAATAACAAGCCGCCATTCATTTTTAAAAACACCTCCAAACAGGTGATATAGGCACAAGCAAGAATCACCTCTTGATTCTTATCGGCGCTTGTAAAAAGTCGCAACACAAAATAAATAATGGCAGCGTAAAAAAACACCTTTACCAGCAATGGAAGTGCGATCATAAAAATAGTGATCACAATATGTCCAGCGATTAGTATGGGATAAGGCAGTTTTTCAAACTTGATCATTAAAAGCAAATGTATTTAATCGGTCATTTTTATGAATGCAAATCTACTGATTTAAGAAAGAAGCCACTGCAGTTAAGTTGGTATTAGAAAAATTATAATTGTGCTTTAATTTTAAGCAACTCTGCCTTTACATGCTCCAGCTTGCTAATGATATCAAAAGTGTGGAGCTCGCTTTTATGATTTTTCATATAATCTTGAGCACCGTCTAGTGTAAAACCTTTTTCTTTTACCAAGTGATAAATGGTTTTTAGGTTCTCAATATCATCCTTAGAGAATTTACGGTTACCACGCGAATTCTTCTTCGGTTGCAATACATCAAATTCTTTTTCCCAAAAACGAACCAAAGAGGCATTCACTTGAAAGGCTTTAGTTACTTCTCCCATGGAGTAATATAGTTTTTCTGGAAGTTCTATGTTCATAATATGATACAGGTGAAGTTATTTGAGGTAAAGTTCCTTAAAGTAATAGATGCGAGTACCTGGAATTACCAGTTTCCAGATTTTTGTTTCTGGAATAACTTTTTTAGCAGCTAGCCTCTTACCATCTGTATAAGTTCTATAGACTAAAGCATAAAACAAAAGACATCCCACAAACAAAGTAGGATTGATCCATTCCATTTTACTCAACCAAATCAGTATTCCAAAGGGAACTAAAATGTAGCAATAATAAACGATTAAATTTTTCATAATAATTAAATGGCCCTTAAAGTTAATTTTTAAAATTAATCTAAAGAAATATTTTCTATTTGAGATTTCTTTAATAGCGCATTAAACTCTTGTGGTGTTAAATTACCGTAATAGAAATTAATAGGATTGATGCGATCCTCATCTTTAAATACTTCATAGTGCAAATGCGGCCCCTGAGACCTCCCTGTACTACCTACATAACCTATAATGTCCCCTCGTTTCACCTTTTGTCCTCGACGTACATTATAAGGTTTACTTGATCTTAAATGAGCATATAACGATATATAACCAAATCCGTGATCTATTCTTATATGATTTCCATAACCCGAGCTATTAGCATCTGCACGAAGGATAACTCCATCACCAGTTGCAAATACCGGTGTGCCGCGAGGGGCTGTAAAGTCCATACCGTAATGAAATTTCCTGGTTTTATTAAAAGGATCTGTTCGGTAACCATAACCACTCGCCATACGTGTAAGGTCTTGATTACGTACCGGCTGTATCGCAGGTATAGAAGTAAGGAGTTTCTCTTTATCTTCTGCAAGAGCAGCTATTTCATCTAGAGATTTTGATTGTATCGCAGTTCTTTTCTTAAGCTTATCGATGGCTTCCTTAAGTTCAATAATCTTTTTTGCACTATAGCCACCTTCATAATCTATATACCTGTTCACACCACCAAAACCTGCCTGGCGTTGCTCTGAAGGGATAGGGTTGGCATCAAAATAAATACGATAGATGTTGTTATCGCGATCTTCAACATTTTCAATCACTGAGGATAATTGAGTCACATCTTCTCGCATTTCGTCGAGTTGTAACTCTAGATACTCTGCTTTACTACGAGATTTCTTTAATTGTGGCGAGACTAAAAACATGTCTGCAAAAAAGAAACAGACCAATCCAAAACAAAAACTTACTGTCAAAAACAGTAAACTCCTAAAAAAGAGCCTCCTTTTTTTGGTCTCTACCTTTCGGTAAGAAAGAGTTTCAGAATCGTAGTAATACTTGACCTTTGACATATGTTTTATTATGCTATTTTTGTGCGCTCTTAGGATATAAAAATAAGTAGAAAAAAGTTAGTGTTTGTTTCGCTTTCGCGAAAACGAACTTCTAACCTATTTTATCACCTAGAGCAAAAATAAGAAAATTGAATTAACCGCTATTACAGCTAGAATGAAGTCAAAACAAATACGCCAAACCTTCCTTGAGTTTTTTGAAAATAAAAAACACCAAATTGTTCCTAGTGCCCCTATGGTGATCAAAAATGATCCTACCCTGATGTTCACTAATGCAGGAATGAACCAGTTTAAGGAATATTTTTTAGGGAATTCTGATCCTAAAAACAACCGTGTTACCGATTCTCAGAAATGTTTACGGGTAAGCGGTAAACACAATGACCTGGAAGAAGTAGGTGTAGATACCTACCACCATACCATGTTTGAAATGTTGGGGAATTGGAGTTTTGGGGATTATTTTAAGAAAGAAGCTATTTCATGGGCCTGGGAATTACTCACCGAAGTGTACAACATTGATAAGGACTGTCTTTATGTAACTATTTTTGAAGGTGACAAAAGTGAAAACCTCGATCGGGATTCAGAAGCCTACGACTTGTGGAAAGGGTTCATTGCAGAGGACCGCATCCTCAATGGTAACAAAGCAGATAATTTCTGGGAAATGGGCGCACAAGGACCTTGTGGACCCTGTTCTGAAATTCATGTAGATATAAGAAGCGAAGAAGAAAAGGCAAAAGTAGATGGTGCTTCTCTTGTCAATATGGACCATCCACAAGTAGTAGAAATCTGGAACCTGGTCTTTATACAATACAACCGCATGGCAAACGGTTCTTTAAAAAACCTGCCTAATCAACACGTGGATACAGGAATGGGTTTTGAACGCCTTGCTATGGTATTACAAAACGTACAATCCAACTACGATACAGATGTTTTTACTCCTTTAATTAGAGAAATAGAAACCATAACGGGTCATTCTTATGGTAAAACTACCCAAGAAGACATAGCCATTAGAGTTATTGCAGATCACGTAAGAGCAGTTTCTTTCTCCATTGCCGATGGTCAGCTGCCGTCTAATACTGGCGCTGGTTATGTGATACGTATGATCTTGCGTCGTGCGATACGTTATGGATTTACTTATTTGAATAAAAAAGAGCCGTTTATCTACCAATTAGTGAACACCCTTTCTAAGCAAATGGGAGATGCCTTTCCCGAGCTTAAAGCTCAAAAGAACCTGATTCTTAATGTCATCAAAGAAGAAGAAGCTTCTTTCTTGCGAACTTTAGAAAATGGGCTGGCACTACTCGACTCTATGATAGGCAGCATGAAAAAAGAAAGTTCTAAAACTCTGGATGGTAAAAAAGCTTTTGAACTTAATGATACGTATGGTTTTCCAAAAGAACTGACTCGATTAATTTTAAGTGAGCAAGGTCTGGAAATGGATGAAGAAGGATTTGCTTTAGCGCTTAAAAAACAGCAGGACGGATCTCGTGAGGCAAGTGCTACAGAAACAAGCGACTGGACCGTTTTAAAAGAAGATGATACACAGGAATTTATAGGCTACGATAGACTTACAGCAGATGTGCGTATTTCTAAATACCGCAAAGTCATAAGTAAAAAAGATGGCGAGTTATACCAATTAGTTTTTAACATGACGCCTTTTTATGGAGAAAGTGGTGGACAGACAGGTGATAAAGGATACCTAGAAAATACAAGTGGCGATACGGTTTACATCATCGATACCAAAAAAGAAAACGGCCAAACCGTTCACCTGACTAAAAACTTGCCTAATGAAATAAACGGCGCGTTTAAAGTTACTGTGGATGTGAATCAGCGTGCGCGTACTGCCTCAAATCACACGGCTACTCACTTGCTTCATCAGGCCTTGCGTAAGATTTTAGGAACTCACGTAGAGCAAAAAGGTTCTATGGTACGCAGTGCTAGCTTACGTTTTGACTTTTCGCATTTTTCTAAAGTAAGTGCTGAAGAATTGGCCGAAATAGAAAACTTTGTAAACGCCCGTATTAGAGAACAATTACCCTTAGAAGAGAATCGCAGCAACACCTATGACCAAGCTATGGAAGAAGGGGCGATAGGATTGTTTGGTGAGAAATATGGCGATGTGGTGCGTACGATCAAATTTGGTGAAAGTCAGGAACTTTGTGGCGGTACTCATGTAAACAACACCGCAGACATCTGGCATTTTAAAATCACTAGTGAAAGTGCCGTTGCCTCTGGAATACGCCGTATAGAAGCTATTTCTAGCGATGCAGTTAAAGATTTCTTTACAGAACAATCGAAAAAATTTGAAGAGATCAAAAGCATCTTAAAGAACCCAACAAAAAATCCAGCAGAATCTATTGCTGTGCTTCAAGATGAAAATGCTTCTTTGAAAAAAGAAATCGAGCAATTACTTAAAGCTAAAGCTGGAAACTTAAAAGGCGATTTAATAGCCAGTGCAACAAGTATTAACGGAGTCAACTTTATCGCTACAAAAACCGATCTTGATGCTAAATCAGTAAAGGAACTTGCCTTTGACATTGAAAAAGAAATGGAGAACCTTTTCTTAATCATAGGAGCAGATAATGGTGATAAAGCAACCCTTACCGTCATTCTAAGTAAAGATATTATTGAAGACAAGGGTCTCGATGCTGGTAAAATAGTGCAAGAATTAGGAAAACACATTCAAGGAGGTGGCGGTGGCCAAGCACATTTTGCTACTGCTGGTGGTAAGAATCCTGCTGGGATTGATACGGCGCTAGTGGCAGCGAAAGAAATGATTTAATTTGATTTGGTTACGTAGTATCAGTTTATTTAAAAATCTCGATACATTGTGGATTCCAGATAAATCTCAGTTCTCACTCTTTTTTTTAATTCAAATCTCATTCTCTGAAATTTTCTGGAATGACAAAAAGTTGTGGAAAGAATCTGCTCATGTGATCTGTCATGTTGGAAAATTGGCGTAATTCTAATTTAAGATGATCGAGAAAGTTAAAACGTAAATTTGTTCCGTATCCAATAAGTATTCTGAGTGATTTTATTGATCTCGATCTGTAATGGATTCCAGATAAATGTCAGTTCTTACTCTTTTTTTTTAATTCAAATCTCATTCTCTGAAATTTTCTGGAATGAAAAAAGTTGTGAAAAGAATCTGCTCATGTAATCTGTCATGCTGGAAAATTGGCGTAATTCAAATCTCATTCTCTGAAATTTTCTGGAATGACAAAAAGTTGTGGAAAGAATCTGCTCATGTGATCAGTCATGTTGGAAAATTGGCGTAATTCAAATCTCATTCTCTTAAATTTTCTGGAATGACAAAAAGTTGTGGAAAGAATCTGCTCATGTGATCTGTCATGTTGGAAAATTGGCGTGATTCAAATCTCATTCTCTGAAATTTTCTGGAATGACAAAAAGTTGTGGAAAGAATCTGCTCCTGTGATCAGTCATGTTGGAAAATTGGCGTGATTCTAATCTCATTCTCTGAAATTTTCTGGAATGACAAAAGTTTTGGGATCAATCTATTGACGTACTTTTTGCTTCCTAATATTTACCTAGCTCCACTTTATTAAAAGTAGATTACTTCACTGTGCTATTATTAGCAAGAAAAGCTCCATATTTAAGAATTGCAACAAATACAACACCACCGACCGCGTTACCAACTAATGAAGTGAATTGAAAAGTGAGGTAATCCACAAAGCTAATTTTATCAGATGTTAAAAAGCCAGCAAAGACTTCAATGTTTCCAACTATACTGTGATGAAGGCCGGCTATCGCTATAATAAAGGTGATCATATAGATAATCATGATCTTACCTGACGCCCTTTCCGTAGAGGTGATGATCCATGATAAAAGTGCCATCAACCACCCTGCTAAAACAGAACTTACAAAAATAATATCTCTTGAGTAATGGTTTACATGAGCAGCTAAGTTCTCAATTCCTTGATAAGATATAACTCCCAATTTGGGGCCGATCCAAACTACGGAAGCTCCTATAAGATACCCCCCTACCAGATTACCCAAGATAACAATTCCCCATAGAGACATTAATTCACCTAATGTTTTTTTACCACTTATTACAGGCAAGGATAACAAAGAGGTTTGCTCCGTGAACAATACTGATTTCCCTAAAACCACTAAAATAAAACCAAAAGGATAAACAAATGAAGCGACATAGGGTATATACCTATTTTCTATTTGACCTTCAAACAAGGTATAGACAATAGCTACCAACAAAAAAGTGAAACCAATTTCTAGACCTGCCATAAAACTACTTAGAAATGTAGAAAATCTGTTTTTACGATAGGTATCAAGTCCCTCGCACATTTGTTTTACAAGAATATCGTCTTGGTCTTCTATCACTTCCTTTTGAGACTTATGCTCTATAGCTTCGTCTACTTCTTTATTTTCCATTTACGGCTAAAATTAAGTCGTTACTTTTTATTTTTTCAATATTATTGTCAAACAACTGCTCAATTGAATTGAACTGTATCTAGCTCAAGATAATAAGTTTAGAACAAGCTAGGTATTTATTAGGAATTATTTATAACAATTATTCCTGATAGCCAATGCAGTGATAACTCGTTCTGGAATTTCATTTACTTTTAAGTTTAAAAAAGTAAGATCGTACCTTTGAAATCTAACAACACTGTCTAAAATGAAACTCACCACACCTGTTCCTATTTCTAATTTGCCAGTTCCTATAGATCACCATTCTAAAGTAGTTTTACTAGGCAGCTGTTTTACAGAAAATATAGGTTCTAAGTTAGCTTACTACGGTTTTGATGTAGCAGTGAATCCGTTTGGAATCGTGTTTAATTCTACTAGTCTGAGAATTCTTGTGGAACGCGCCATTAAAAATCAATCTTTTACTTTGGCCGATTGTACCGATCATTTTTCCTATCTGGTACATTCTGATTTGAATTCTATAGATCCTGAAAAGTTAGTATTTAACCTCAATACTGCTTTACAAAACCTAAGAGAATCATTGAAAAAAGCTACTCATTTATTTATTACCTTAGGGACTTCTTGGATTTATAGGCATGTGGAGAAAGATATGATCGTGGCCAACTGTCATAAACAACCTCAGCAATTATTCCGCAAAGAGTTGCTTTCTATTGATGTCATCCAGAATGATTTGAAACGTATCTATGAATTGGTCACCACCTGGAATAAGGAAATTGCCATTACCTATACCCTATCGCCTGTGCGTCATTTAAAGGATGGGTTTATGGAAAATCAACGCAGCAAAGCTAGACTTCATGAAGCTATTCAAATACATGTGGAGAGCACTTTTGCCAGTTATTTTCCTGCATACGAAATTGCGATGGATGAGTTGAGAGATTATCGATTCTATGCTCGTGACATGGTACATCTCAATGAATTGGGTATTGATTTTATATGGTCTCGCTTTTGCGAAAGCGGTATCAACACCAACACCTTAACTCCACAAAAAGCAGTAGAGAAGTATCGAAAACTGTCGCAACACAAAGCAACCGATCTGGAACTTCACCAACAGCAGTTAGCAAAAATGAAAGAACAATTAAATTCTCAATATCCTCAAATAAAACTCTAAATGAAAACTATTTTTAAATACGTTATTAGCGGACTTATAGCCGTTAGTGTTTTTTATTTTGTTTCTAGTTTATTAGAAAGAAATAGAGATAAAGAGCAGCTTATTGCTGAAACTGCACTGATTGAAAAAGAGATCAATAACGTGAGCAAGCTTGTAGTGACAGAGATGAAGTATGCTAAAGTTTACAATTATGAGAATACAAAATCCTACGGCTGGGATTTTTTCCAGAGTCAAAAAACAGCCTTAATTATTTCCAATACAAGAGCTCAAATATCCTATGATTTGAAAAAATTGAAATATGAAATCAATGCGCCTGACAAAACAATCATCATCAAGTATATTCCAAAACCAGAAATGATTATAGATCCCAATCTCACCTTCTATCAAATGGATAACGGCTTGCTCAACAGGTTTGAAGGTAAAGACTATAATACTATAACAAGAAAGGTAAAGACAGATCTTAAACAAGAGATTGAAAAAGATGCTGTTATGAAAAATGCTCAAAACAGGTTACTATCTGAATTGAGCAGTCTTTATATAATCAGTAATTCTTTGGGCTGGAAACTCAACTATAAAAAGACAGAGATCAACAGCACCAAAGAGATGGACAGCATCTTGTTCTAACTATTCTTCCATAATTTTATGAGCTACCGCAGCTTTCTCAAATTCGGCTTCTAGTAATTGATAGTATTTATTAAAGATTTCCTTTTTGACATTACAGGTTTTATTGTTGCGCTCTAAAGCAGCCGCAAATTCTTCTTGAGTGATTTTTTGGTCCATAAAATCTGTAGTAAGCTGTGGACGCTCCATCTTACATGATGCATAGTCATTATATGCGATCACATACTTTTTATAGATGTCACTACTCGTTATGGGATCACCAGCAGCTGTTGTAGCTTCTGAAGGAGTTTGTTTGCAACACGCAAACAATACGATAGAAAGGATAAGCAGTATTTTTTTCATGATAGTAATTTTATGGGTTAAAAATAGGCACTTGTAGTTTTTAATCAAAACTACAAGTGATAAAATAAAAAACCCTTTCTGAAATAACAGAAAGGGAATAGACCTATTCGATAAAACCTGGCTAATTTCTAAGTTTACGGTCTCGGTATTCTTTAATCATCTTACGTCTGAAATCTAATTCGGCTTTTTTCAATTTAAGAAATCGCTTTGCACCTATGACTTTAATTATTTCCTCGTGTTTATAATCGAGATTAGTTGCCACTATTTTCTGATCTAGAGCTACCATTTGATCCACATAGGATAGCGCCTGACTCTCGCTCATGGTCTCAAATTCACTTTCTAGCTTCTTCATAAGCCTTTTCTTATCCTTCTCTAGTCTATGGTGCTCCTCTTTTACCTTATTGTATAATGGCCAAAATTTTTCAGCTTCTTGAGAGCTAAGGTTTAATTCCTTAGTTATATGAGCAATGGAGAGCGCTTTAATGCGGTCTCTCATCTCTTCTTTACGATCCTGACGGTCTGTATTATCTGAATTTTGCGCATTCATGCCTATCGAGCACAATGTGGTAAATAAGATTATATATATATATTTCATTCTATGATTATTTGATTCAAAGAAGCGTCTTCCATGAGGTAGTCAAGAAGCTCCTTATCTGTTATATTCTCTTCCATTTCTATTTCCTTCAAAATAGTATTGTCAGCAAAAAGTAATGCGACAGACTCCTCGTCTTGCATAAAATCAACATCTACTAAGAAGTCTGTAATTTCTTGGTCTTCTAGATCTGCAAAAGTAACCTTGTCCTGGGTAAATAATCCATTTATAATTATAAAACCAATAAATAAAGCTGCCATGGCAAGAGCTGGATAAAGCCATTGTTTTGTCTTAGAAACTGGCAACGGTATCACTCTTGTTTCCTGTCCTAACCTACTCATTACTCGATCTTCTAAAGACACGAGATAATCCTCTGGCATTTTAAAACCAGCATGATCTTGTAATTCTTGATCCTGGGTATTTTCCAACACACGATCAGTAAGTTGATCAAAGTAACCGCAGGGAACTTTAAAACCTGCTTGAGTATGTATGCTATTCTTTTTCATATTGTTATGACTCTTATAAAGTCACTTAGTTTAATCTTCTTTAATAAATTGCTCTACTTTTTTTGCTGCTATGTGATAGGTGCTTTTTACAGCTCCTTCACTTAAGTCTAATAGTTGTGCAATGATCTTGAATTTAAGATCGTCGTAGTATCTAAGGTTAAAAACCTCTCGCTGTCTATCTGGTAATTGTGCTAATGCCTTTTTCAAAGCAAGCTGTATTTCATCACTAGTAAAATACACATCAGCTTCTAACTTATCAGTTAAATGATCTTGTAATTCTTGAGAGGATAGCTGCAGTCTTTTAGCTTTATTATTGAGAAAGGTGACACTTTCATTATATGCAATTCTAAACATCCATGTAGACAGTTTACTATCGCCTTTAAAGTTTTTCACTCCTTTGAATATCTTGATAAAAACGTTTTGCAACACATCATCTGCATCATCATGAACGATAACCATTTTTCTAATTTGCCAGTAAAGTTGTTCTTGGTATTGAGCTAGCAGTGCTCTAAACCCTTGGTTGGTCGTAGACTTATCAAGGATCAAAGAAATTAGTTCTTTATCTGGTGTTGTACTCATGTTTTTCTAGGACTCTACTAAACAAGAAAAGTTTAATCATTTTAAAAATAATTTAAATCTTTCATTAACGTTTAGGAATCTACATAATAATTATCTTCACGTTTTATTTATATGACTATGAATCAGGATAACTTTCCACCATACAATCGCTCTTTTGAAGCCCTTTCAATAGTAAACGATGAGACTAGAGCTCTTTTTTATAAAAAGACTTACGGACACGTTGCTATAGCGGTACTTTTATTTATAATAGTAGAAACACTTTTACTACAAGTAGAGCCATTGGTCAACTTTATGTTTAGTCTTGCACAAGGCTGGTCATGGTTGTTAGTTCTAGGCGCTTTTATGTGGGCCACTTCTTATGCTGAGAAGATGGCGCATACCTCTCATGATCGCAACCAGCAATATTTAGGCTTGTTTCTTTTTGTAGTCGCTGAAGCTGTTATATTCCTTCCTCTTATTGCAATGGCATTACAATATCAAGCTATGGCTGGTGAGGAAAGTAATTTATTAAGTCAAGCTGCGATAGTCACCTTGTCCTTATTTACTGCCTTAAGCGCTGTAGTTTTAATTACTAAAAAGGATTTTTCCTTTCTCAAGAGTATTCTTGCGGTAGGTTTTATAATTGCAATAGGTTTGATCATCGCAGGGATGATTTTCGGTTTTGACTTAGGTCTTTTCTTTAGTGGTGCCATGGTCGTTCTAGCGGCAGGGACCATTTTATATCAAACTTCAAATTTGGTACATAAATACCATACCGATCAGTATGTAGGAGCAGCACTAGGTTTATTCTCCTCTTTAATGCTTTTATTCTGGTATATTTTAAGCATATTTATGTCACGCGATTAATACAATCACTTCCATATTAATAGAAAACAAGGCACAATGGATGGCACCATACGCCTTTGCTGTGGTAGGATTTGGATTTTTATCCATTTTTGCCCACCTCATATTGCGCGGTCTTCAAAGAAAACGTGACTTTCTATGGTACAGACAAGCCTTAAGTTATCGCAGGTTACCGATTTCGCGAAAGCGAGTTCTAGAAACATACCCCTTTTACAAGCAGCTTTCCTATAAGTATAAAAAGCAGTTTGAACATCGAGTAGCTGCGTTTATTGTAGACAAAGATTTTAGAAATAGATATGAAGGTGCTGTTACTGACCAACAAGTGGTATTGATTTCGTGCGTTGCTTGCCGATTGAGTTTTGGACGCCGCAGCTATTTGTACCCAATGCTGAATACGGTTTTATTATTTCCTGAAGCCTTTATGAGCCCTGCTAATAAAGCCTTGCATAAAGGCGAATTTAATCCGCTGGCTAAAGTGCTAGCGATCTCATGGAAAGATTTTAAGGAAGGAATGGATATAACTAATGATAATCTTCACTTAGGCCTGCATGAATTTACTCATGTCATGCATTTTGAAAGTGACCGCAGCAATGATATAGATGCTGTTCGATTCAAAAAATATACCAATAAAATCCTGCGAGAATTGATGAAACCGGAAGTGCGCAGCAAACTGGATCAAACACAATTCTTTAGAGCTTACGCCTTTATCAACCAATATGAATTTATGGCGGTACTTTCAGAATACTTCTTTGAATCAAATGCTGATTTTAAAAAAGCATTTCCAATAATATATGGGCATCTTATTAAAGCATTGCTTTATAAGGAAGAATGGATCTTGAGGTAGGTGTTGTTTTTGAGATTTAGGATTTCTTTTTAATTAAAAATCCCATTACATAATAAATACTGGACAACCTTGTGATCTAGCTCTTTAGTTCAGTTAGCACTTATTCACGCCAATTTTCTAATAAGACAAAATCAAAGTATATAAATTTCAGCTTGTCTTCTCGCTGTTTTCAAAGCTTAGGATAACTCTATCAGATCTCTGAGATAACGCCTACAAAAAATCCCAAAGATTTTGAAAATCTTTGGGATGGTATCATTTAAAAAGCAATCTTCTAGTCTCTCGTCAATTTCTTATAACGGATTCTCTTAGGAGCATGATCACCTAGTCGTTTTCTCTTATTTTCTTCGTACTCCGTAAAACTACCTTCAAAAGAGTAGATTTGAGAATCACCTTCAAACGCAATAATATGCGTACAAACTCTATCTAAAAACCACCTGTCATGCGAGATAATCACGGCACAACCTGCAAAGTTATCCAGTCCTTCTTCAAGTGCTCTTAATGTGTTTACATCAAGGTCGTTAGTAGGCTCATCCAGCAATAATACGTTTCCTTCTTCCTTAAGTGTCATGGCAAGGTGCAAACGGTTACGCTCTCCACCAGAAAGAGCCGATACCTTCTTATTTTGCTCACTACCTGAAAAATTAAAACGACTTAGATAAGCTCTAGAATTCACCATTTTCCCTCCCATCATGATCATGTCCTGACTATCTGCAAAGTTTTCCCAGATGGACTTCTCTGGATCTATATTAGAGTGATCTTGGTCTACATAAGCTAGCTGTACTGTTTCACCTACTGTAAAAGAACCTTTATCTGGCTTTTCTTGATCCATGATCATTTTAAAGATAGTGGTTTTACCAGCACCGTTAGGACCTATAATCCCTACAATTCCATTTTGAGGTAATACAAAATTCAAATCTTCATAAAGCAGCTTGTCACCAAATGCTTTACTCACTCCAGAAGCTTCAATCACATTAGTTCCTAGACGTGGGCCGTTAGGAATATAGATCTCCAGCTTTTCTTCTTTGGCTTTTTGATCTTCATTTAAAAGCTTGTCGTAATTATTCAAACGCGCTTTTTGTTTGGTCTGTCTCCCTTTTGCTCCCTGACGTACCCAGTCCAGCTCTCGTTGAAGGGTTTTCTGTCTTTTAGATTCGGTTTTTTCTTCTTTTGCAAGTCGGTTTCCTTTTTGCTCTAACCAACTGGAGTAATTCCCTTTCCATGGAATTCCTTCACCTCGATCTAATTCTAAGATCCATCCAGCAACATTATCTAGAAAGTACCTGTCGTGAGTTACAGCGATGACCGTTCCTTTGTATTGAGCAAGGTGTTGTTCTAACCATAATACAGACTCTGCGTCCAAGTGGTTGGTTGGTTCATCTAACAACAGTATTTCTGGCTGTTGTAATAACAATCTACATAGCGCTACCCTACGACGTTCTCCACCAGATAGGTTCTTAATTTCAGCATCCCCAGGTGGCGTGCGCAATGCATCCATTGCTATTTCTAGTTTGGTATCCAGCTCCCAAGCATTTAATGCATCGATTTTATCTTGAAGAACCGCTTGACGATTCATCAATTTCTCCATTTTATCAGCATCTGTGTATACTTCTTCTAGGCCAAAATCATCATTTATTTTATTGTATTCATCAAGAACAGCAACCGTTTCTGCCACACCTTCACGTACAATTTCCATAACAGTCTTTGTCTCGTCTAGTAGTGGTTCTTGCTCGAGATAACCTACGTTATAACCCGGTAAGAAATCAATATCTCCTTGATAGTTCTTTTCAATCCCTGCAATAATCTTCAGTAAAGTAGATTTACCAGAACCGTTAAGACCTAGAATACCAATTTTTGCACCGTAGAAAAAACTAAGATGAATGTTTTTTAATACTTGTTTTCCAGTACTTTGATAGGTCTTCGAAAGACCCGACATGGAAAAAATAACTTGTTTATCGTCGCTCATTTGATGTACTTTTTTTCTTGTAAAATATTATGTAATTGGGTTAGGGAATTGTCTTCATATCGCTTTCGCGAAAGCGTCACCGCATCCATCCCCTTTGATTTTATATAAAGACCTTTATCAGAAAGGTCTAGTTTTTCTAATTCTTTAAAACTAAAACCGAATGTTTTTCTACCTACTAATTTAACCGTTATTGAGGTACGGCTGTAAGAAGCAGAGTTGCGTGTTGAAAACCCCTCGTAACTATTAAAGTAGAATAATGTTACTGCCGTAAGAGCAGCGATCGAACTGTAAAGTGTTAAATTGTTTAAAAAGAAAACTCCAGCCATGACCAACATGAAAACTGCCAGCCCAAGTATGATCTTGTAGCGCTGTGTATTCATATCTTTAAAGTGGATCACTTCTTTCACTTATACCCTTCCTTTAAGCGCATTAAACACCCAAGCAATCGCAAAGAAACCTACACCTATTGCTGCAAAACCAAATCCTACATCTGTATATCTATAAGCTCCTAATGCGATCAAGCCAATTCCTATAATGATCATGATCAAAGTTGCCCATCCTAATACTCCATTCTTATTCAATGCCATAGTTCTCAAAATTATTTGCAAAGATACATAGTTAAACCATGTTTATCGCCTTTTAGACTACCGACTAACGCCAATAAGCTGCGTCGTTTTTTTGATTTAAAAAGCAGCTTCTATGATACTTAAAAGAGTTCGCATCTTATTTCTAATGAATAAGCGCTTCCCCTCATACTTATTGGAATACAACAAAACATACATGACCTGTGTTTGTTGTATTAATTCATTTCTGAAAGTCATTTTAATCCAGTGACGCATGGAACTAAAACGCTACTTAATATAGGTGGATCTTTAATCGTGTTATTTAAAAATAGCTCTTCTATTTATCATCTTCTCATTGATGGATATGTTGCGTTTAGGCAAATGATACTTTCTACTACCAGCTGCCACCAGCGCCACCACCACCGAAGCCGCCACCGCCGAAGCCGCCGCCAAAACCACCACCAGAACTACCGCCGCCGCCAAAACCGCCTCGTCCCAAGCTGCTTAAAACGATAATATCTAGTAGAGAGCTATTGGAATTTCTACCGCCAGAGTCACCACCACCTTTATTTTTATTGCGCAAATTGAGAATAACAACCAAAAGAAACACCCCAATGATCAATAAAAAAGACCAAGGAATGCGATCACTAGCAGCAGCAGAGCCTTTAAACTCACCTTGTAGGCCCTGAAAAATTGCATCTGCTCCTTGATCCAGACCTGCATAGTAATTTTTACTCCTAAAATTGGGAACCAGTACTCGGTTGACGATACGTTCTGCATCAGAATCAGATAACCTAGATTCAATACCGTAACCTGTATTGATATCTACTTTGCGATCTTTAACTGCGAGAATTAGTAAAATACCATTATCTGCATCTTTCTGACCTATACCCCATGATTCTCCCCACTTTGCTCCTAGTGCATCCAGTTCTTCCCCGTTAGCACTATCTATAATGGCAAATACAATTTGTGTAGAGGTCGTATCAGCATATCGTTTTAATTTGAGGTTAAGCGCTTCCTTTTGTGCCTTAGGCAATATATTTACATAATCGTAAACAAAAACTTGTTTCCTATCTGAAGGACGACTAGGAATGTCAAACTGTGCTTGAGCAAAGTTAAAACAGCTTATAAAAACTACAAATATGTATAAAAAATACCTCATCAGCTTACAGATATTTCGTCAGAAAGTTCATTGGTATCATCCGTATCCCATGGGAAATAGGCAGCGAGTTTTTCACCTACTAGTTCTATTCCTGCGATGAGTCCGTTTTGAAACTCGCTTTCACGAAAACGAGACAAAACCTCATCTCTAACAGCACTCCAAAAATCATCTCCTACTCGAGCGTGAATACCGCGATCACCTATCAAAGCAAACTTTTTATCATCTACAGACACGTAAAAGAGAATTCCGTTTTCTTCTTTAGTATTATCCATTTTAAGCAAATGAAATAATTCTTGGGCACGTTTCACAGGCTCTTTGCATTGGGATTCCAGATGCACGCGTATTTCTCCACTCGTAAGCAATTCTGCTTGACGTATGGCTTCTATAATAGCATGCTCTTGTGAAGCGGTGAGAAAGTCCTCTACTTTAACTGCCATCCTTAATTATTTCCTAATAAGTTGTCTACATCTGGTGCTTTTTCTGCACCTTCATCTGCCTTATAAAATGCCGCTTCATCAAAACCAAAAACACCTGCCATTAAATTTCCTGGAAAGCGTTTGATCTTTACATTATAAACTTTTACAGCATCGTTATATCGTGTTCTGGCAACACTAATTCTGTTTTCAGAACGGCTTAACTCATTGATTAATTCCTTGAAATTTTCGTTTGCTTTGAGATCAGGGTAGTTTTCATAGGTGGCTAGCAGTCTCCCCAATCCTGTGCTGACCGCACTTTGCGCTTTAGAGTAAGCCGCTATATTTTCTGCTGTGAGTTTAGAGGCATCCACTTTGATAGACGTAGCATTAGAGCGTGCTTCTATCACTCCTATCAAAGTTTCTTGTTCAAACTCAGCATACTTCTTAGCCGTCGCAACAATATTAGGAATCAAGTCATTACGCCTTTGATAGGTAGTTTCTACATTTGCCCAGGAACTCGTTACTCCTTCATTAGTCCCTATAGTACTGTTGTACCAATAGATGCCGTAAATAACTAACAATCCTGCTATAATTGCTGCAATACCTAATCCGCTTATTTTTTTCATTTTATAATTCTTTAATTGATTTGTATCAGTTATAAACTCAAAGTTACAGGAAATATAGAAAAGTGTTGTCTTAAAAAGTCAAATCGCTTTTCTTAGGCTGTAAGCTTTGTAAATACTCTGGAGTCTTTAATAACCTTGATCCATACCAAGAAAACAACTCACCGTCAACTACCTTAAAGTCTGGAATGACGTTTGGTTTAATCGGGCTTTGCGATGGAGCTGTAAGAAATGCTAGTTTCAACTCGGCGATATCATCAGCAGTAAAAGGGTAAGGTTCTGAGGATAAAAATACAGCTTCTGGTTGGAGCTTGATCATGGCATCCACATCTAGTTCTGGATATCTGACAAAGTCTTGAGCAGCATTTATAAATCCCGCTTTCTCAAGCATGTCATTAATAAAAGTACCTTTTCCAACACTCATATAAGGTTTTTTCCAAATAAGATACAAGGCTTTATGATCTAGCTCTGGTTTTTTTAAGGTCTTAAAAGAACTGGAAATATTTCTGATCAATGATTTTGCTTTGAATTTGGATCCTGTGATCTCGCCTAGATCAGCTATCATTTCTAGTGCTTGTTCTAAGTTATCGATATCAGAAACATAAGTAGGTGCAATATGATCACAAAAGGAAACGATGGCAGGTGTATTTTCTTCTCGATTACAAATAATAAGATCTGGCTGTAATTCTAAAATACGAGATTCTACTATTTTTTTAGTACCTCCTACAACCTTTTTTTTATCTATCAATCCAGCTGGATGTATACAATAACGGGTAAGTCCTACAAGCCTATCTTCCAGACCTAAGTCTATTAATAATTCTGTTTGAGAGGGTACTAAAGATATGATGCGTTCTGGTAGTTGATCAAGCGAGATCATTCTACCTAATTGATCTGGTATATTACAAAACATTAGTCTAGCGAGTTTTTAGTTACCCATAATTTGTACCCAAAAACTGCCATTTGCAATCTACTTGCTTTTGCAAGGTCTAGTCTTCTTTTTGTAAAGCTGGGTAAAACTGCTTTATTGATTTTAGACAGGATTTTGAATACTTCTTTCTTCATAGCTCAAATGTAAGGTTTTGAAAGCTCGAACTGTATTAATAAAACGCAAAACCCATTCTGAATATTTAGAATGGGTTTTGTGGATAATCCTAGTAAAAATCTATATTTTCTAATAAGGAATAGTAGTTATTGTGGGGGTTTTTTCACCTTTCATAAATTTAATCTGAAGTGCCTTTATTCCTTTATTAGTTTCATAGGTATGCTGAGAACCGTTTATTTTATATTTCAATTTCACCAATCGATCACTTTTCATGTGGTGGGTAATTAATTTAAAAGTATGTCCTGCTTCTTCCAGTTGTTTCTGAAACTTTTCAAAACTTTCTTTAGAGGTGTTTGTGATGTAAAAGATTTCCTTATCATCTATAGTGAGGCGACCATGACCTTTATGATCAGTTAGAAAGTCAATTGTGACATTTTCAAATCTGTCAGCCATAGTCTCTTCTCTTTTCAATAAGGCTTGCGCTCGTCGCTCCTCCATTTCCTCAGATCTGTTTACTAGAAGAGAATCTCTTGTTATATACATTTTTTGTTTTACAGAATCCAAAGATTTTCTTTTGCCCTGAACATAAAACCTTCTTTCTTCTAGTTCTTTCTGTTTTCCTGAGGCCGTTTTTATAAGCATAACCCCATTTTTTCCTTTCTCTCCATATTTTATAGTGGCGGCACTATCTTTTAAAACGGTTATGCTTTCAATAAAATTTGGATGTATTAACTTCCATTCTTCCTCCTCCATTTCTTTTCCATCAACAATCGTAAGAGGTGGGTTTTTTCCTAAACCTTGTTTGATTTGAGCGGCTGTAGTTGGTCTAGTAGAAATACCATTTTCAAAAGCATGCGCTGTTTGTGGATTTTTAAAATGGAACATCTTTAACGTATTCGTCAACGAATCCATGTTCATCTTCTTAAATTGAATTTGCAATTCATTTTGTAAAGAATCTATGTCGAGATTTTTCATTTGAATAGATGCCTCTTTAAGAATAATATCCATCTGGATATTTTGCAAATCTAGATGTAGTTCCTCTAGATTGATGTTCTTAATTTGCTCCTTCACCTGCTTCATTAAACTATCCATATCAATGGAAGAAGCGTTTTTGGATACCGAATAACTTACCCTACTAGGTAAGGAATAAGATTCACGAGGAGTATTAGCCTTACAAGCACCCATACTCCATGACTGAGAATCTTCTTTAATAACTCCTGTCACACATATTTCAGGTATTCCGTCATCATTAGAATAGGATTGGGAACTGGTATAGCCATCATTATCGTCTAGCGTAATTTTAATTCTTACGACCTTTGCATTTTTTATTTTCAATCTACTGTAGTCAAAATCTACCTTATATTCCTTTTTTAAATACGCCTTCTTTTCATCGAGGTATTCTTTTGTAGATGTTGCATCTATTTTAAAAGTAATGCTATGATCAAAATCTACGATTGGTTTTGTAGCTTCTTCTGTAACCTCCGGTGCATCTCCATAAAGATCCGTTTCCGGCACGAGTACTTTACTTCCATTTTGATCTATTGATAGTGTGATTTTATCTTTTGGAATATGCAAGGAAATCTTATCAGGGTAAGCCATTAATAGAATCAAATCCTTATCGGTAAGCAACACGGTAAAACCTTTTTCCCATTCTCTATCAGGAAACTTTGCAGACACACTCATTTTTTTCAAAAGGTCGTTTACATCTCTATCTAAGTCATCAAACCTCAATTGGTAATCCATCTTAGACTCTATGAGCTTTCTATACTTTTCTAACTGTTTATCATCAGTTTTACTAGTAATATCAAAAACTAATTCCTCAAATTTAGAATCCTTTTGATGGACCATTCGTGTTTTGGTATTTTCCACATATTCAATCTCTTCCACCACATTAAAACTGTAAAGGAAAATCACGATTACGGGCAATATCAAGGCATATTTATAGACATTCCATGTTGCTGAGGCTTCTTTTTGTAACATAAGAATTCGCTTTTTAATAAAAGGAGTAAAGAAATTATTTGCCAGTGCTGGCTGTTTATAGCTGGCAACGGCGCTTAATAAAGTACGCTCATAGCTCATTCCTGTGGTATTTTGAGTTGCGGCCTTTGAGTCGGCTATAAATTCTAGATTTTCTCCTATTTGCCTTTTTAATACCCACACCAGCGGATTGATCCAGAATAGAGCTTTAAAAACATGCGATAGCAGTAGGTCTATAGAATGCCATTCTCTTGCATGGACTTTCTCATGATCGAGAATTAAATCTAATTCTGGTGTATTTTGATCTTCTTGAGAATAACATATATAGTTAAAGAAACTGAAAGGTGTCAGCTTTCGCGAAAGCGTCACCATCATAAATTTACCAGATCGAGTCTTGTTTCCAGCTTTAATTAAACTTCTTAGCGAGCTCAGTTCTACAAGCATTTTACCAAGAAAAAATAGAGAAATAGCTGCGTAAATGTAAAAGGCTAACAAAGCATAATCGTATGGATGTGTGGACTCCACTGGAGTTTGCTGCAATATCATGGCCATGGAAGTTGACAGTTGTTGCGGTAAATAGGTGAGTTGCTCTGGCTGCTCTAGGTAAACGGTTTGAGTAATTTCTACAAAAGGGAAAAGGATACTTGCCACAATTCCTGATAGTAAAAACCAGCGGTTAGTATTGAAAAAGGTCAGTCTGCGCAACAGAAAATGATAGATAAGTACGAAGATACTAAGTACTCCGGCGCTTTTTAAAAGGTATTCTAGAGCTGTTTCCATCTTATTTCTCTTTAGATTCTATCATTTCTAAAATCTCGCGTAAGTCGGTCGCGCTTATTTTCTCTTCTTTGGCAAAAAAGGAAACCATATTCTTATAAGAATCATTAAAGTAACTGGTCATCGCATTATTGACAAACTTGTTGCGATAGGCTTCTTTTTCGACCACAGGGAAATAACGATGAGTCTTTCCAAATGCTTCATGAGCTGCATACCCCTTCTCTTCCAGCTTACGAACAATAGTAGAAACAGTATTGTAATGATTAGCACCCTCTAATTGGGGAACGATTTCTTTAACAAAGGCTTTCTCCAGGCTCCACAGTGCCTGCATTACCTCTTCTTCTTTTTGCGTTAATTTGTCCATGATGGTATGTATTATTATTTATTACTTATTATTTGAAGTTAAAAGTGCTTTTCTAGAGCAATTATCTTTTTAAAGACCTACACTTTGATGGTTATCTGTACTTCTTCCACTTCTATATCGGCAATTTTATCAATCATCCTTTTAAGCTTAGAAGTCATGTTATCTATATGAGATGTTTTTCCAGTTAATTTAAAAGTGAAATTATCTAGTCTCTTTTTTGATGTAACGATTTGAGAATTATTGACAAATTCAAATTCCAAAGTAATTTCTTGATCCTCATCATTTTCTTTAAACATTTCTTTTACAGTTTGCCAATCAAAATTTTTCAATTCATCTAAATTTTCGGCTTTCACCTTAAATGCCGTTACAGCAGTTTCAGATTCTATTAATCCCTCTTTTTCAAATTGAATGCATGAGGCTAAAGCCATAAAAAATATAATGCTGAATGAAATATTTTTTGTTTTCATGATTTTTAAGTTTGCTTGGTACCATTCCAAATATATAACTATTATTATAGTTATCAAACTATTTTAATAGTTGTTAAACTAGTGACATAGTTAATTAGTGATTTTTTAAAACCTTGTATTGTAAATCTTATTTTACTTTTTGTATGGTTTAATTTACTTATAATCAAATTTATTGTACATTTAAATTCCTAAATGCTACGTATTATGAAAAATTATTTATTTCCGAACAAGTATAAAAAAGCAGGTCTGCTCTTATTTATAGTTGGTTTTACCCTTTTTATAATGGGGTTGTTTTTTAATGTTGATGTGGAATTATCTTTTCTAGACATCAGAATGCCTGTAATTATGACTAATCCTCTTTTTTCTGGGCGACAGTATTTTCAGATGGTAGAAACAAATATTAGTATACACCTTATCATTTTATCTATCATTATCGGCGGATTGATGTTTGGGTTCTCTAAAGAACGTATTGAAGATGAATTGATAAGCGATATCAGAAAAAGCTCTTTGATATGGGCTATTTACTTTAATTATTCCATATTGATATTATCCTTATTCTTTTTGGCCGATTTTGATATGCTTATGATGACTGTTTTTAATGTATTTACCTTATTGTTATTTTTCATTATTCGGTTTGAATGGAAAAAACACCAACTTAAAACGGCGAGTCATGAAGAATAAATTAAAAGTATTGCGTGCTATGAATGATCTAACACAACAAGATCTCGCTGATAAAATTCAAGTAAGCCGCCAGACCATCAATACGATAGAAAAAGGAAAGTATGTACCATCTACACTACTTGCTTTAAAAATGGCTAGCGTTTTTCAAGTAAACGTATTAGAGATATTTGAGATTGAAGAAAGTGACTGGAGCTGATCGTTTGTTAGATTTGAAAATTTAGTGTCACTTATGAAGTATTACGCAAAAAGAAAGTGCAAGGTTTAAAAAGATATTTAGAATTTGAGATTTGGATAATAGCGTTTAGCGCTTAAAAAACGTCTGTCAAAAATTCATAGGCGCAGCCTTCCATGAGAATCGGCAATTTTGTGATATAGAGATAAGGGATTTTTCTCAAATAGACAATCAAGAATCTAAAAGCGCGGCGTCGAGCGACTAATTGGCAATTTTAGAATTTGGCGCTTCGTATTTATAAAACATCAGTTATTGATCGTTAACAACTTTTAATTTCTAACCTATACCTCTATCAATTGGCTTAACTTTGCTATAAAACAAGTACCGTGCGCATAGATATCATCACCTTATTACCCGAATTGATAAGAAGTCCTTTTGAAGCTTCCATTTTAAAACGAAGCATTGAAAAAGGTCTTGTAGAAGTGCACATGCATAATTTAAGAAAGTTCGGACTTAATAAATACAATCAAGTAGACGATTATCAGTACGGTGGTGGCGCAGGAATGGTCATGATGATTGAGCCATTGGATAAGATGATCCACGAACTGAAGGGAGAACGAGATTACGACGAGGTGATTTATATGACTCCAGACGGTGTAACCTTAAATCAAGGAATGGCTAACCATTTATCCCTTAAAGAAAACATCATGATTATATGTGGGCATTATAAGGGAATCGACCAACGGGTGCGTGACCTTTATATTACTAAAGAAATCTCCATAGGTGATTATGTACTGTCAGGAGGCGAGCTAGGAGCTGCTGTTTTATGTGATGCCTTGATCAGATTAATTCCTGGCGTGATTAGTGATGAGACTAGTGCATTGACCGATAGTTTCCAAGACGGATTACTGGCTCCACCTGTTTACACCCGTCCGGCAGACTATAAAGGACATAAAGTTCCTGAGATATTATTGAGTGGTAACCTTGGCGCCATAGAGTTATGGAGAGAAGAAAAAGCCTTTGAAAGAACACAAGAAAGAAGGCCTGACCTTTTAAGCGAAGATTAACACTGATAATTGGTTAAAAAGTTTTAACTTTACAAGACAATATTATTATGAGAAAAACTTTACTCTTTTTATTACTAAGCGTTTTTACGTTTTCCTTCAGTACTGCTATCTTTCAAGATAGTGTTAATAATACCGTTGTTACCACACCTATTCAAAAAGAAAAGGAAAAACTCACGATCCTTACAAATCCAGTAAAAGACGGTTATTTAAAACTTACCTTCTCCAGCTCTACAAGTAACGATTTGAATCTAACCATCATCAACTCCTTGGGTAAACAAGTGTATAATGCAAAAAGAAGCATTAACAGTGATGTACAAACCTTTGATGTTTCTAAGCTCAGTACTGGAATGTATTTTCTCAGAGTAAGTACTAACTCCTCCAATTTTGTGAAAAAACTGATTATCAGGTAAGCCCTTTTAAAAACTTCTTATTTTATTTGTCAGTTTACTACAAGGTTGTATTTTTGCAACTCGTAAAAATTAACCTCTGACGATAATCGTGAACGTTAGTAAATTACTTAAATAAATTAATTCCTAGTAACATGGAACAATTAGTAAAATTCGTACAAGACGAATTCATAGAAAAAAAAGATTTTCCTAAATTCTCAGCTGGAGATACTATTACTGTATTTTATGAGATCAAAGAAGGGGAAAAAAGCCGTATACAGTTCTTCCGTGGAGTTGTTCTTCAATTAAGAGGTACTGGTTTATCAAAAACATTTACTATAAGAAAAATGTCTGGTGGCATAGGTGTTGAGCGTATCTTCCCTATCAACCTTCCAGCTCTTCAAAAAATAGAAATAAACAAACAAGGAGCTGTACGTAGAAAACGTATTTTCTACTTCAGAGAACTTACTGGAAAGAAAGCACGTATCAAAGAAGCGCGCAGAAAGTAATCCTTTTCAATTGCATAAAAAAAGCTGTCCAAATCGGGCAGCTTTTTTTATGCGATAAGGTTTTATAGACTTATTTATTGATAGGAGATGTTTCTTTCAAAAATTGACACTTTAAGTGCTAAGCCTGAGTGAAAATCTTTCAAAAATAGCCTCATTTCTTTATATTTGCAGGCTGATCAAATAGATCGTAAACGATGCAGTATCCTATCGTTTTATTACAAATTAAAATCCAATTCATCATGTCAGATCAACCCAAGATCATATATACTAAAACAGATGAGGCACCAGCCTTAGCAACATCTTCTTTCTTACCTATCATTAAAAAGTTTATCGCTTCTGCAGGAATTGATGTTGAAAGCAGAGATATCTCACTTGCCAGTAGAATTCTTACTGTTTTCCCAGAAAGATTAAAGGAAGGTCAAAAACAAGAAGACGCACTTGCTGAATTAGGTAAGCTTGTAAAGCAACCTGATGCAAACATTATCAAATTGCCTAATATATCTGCTTCTTTACCACAACTGATCGAAGCTATTAAAGAATTACAAGCAAAAGGATATGATATTCCTGACTATGTTGAAGAACCAGTAACCGAGGAAGAACAAGAGGCTAAAACACGTTATAATAAGATAAAAGGTAGCGCCGTAAATCCAGTTTTACGTGAAGGTAATTCTGACCGTCGTGCTCCTAAACCTGTTAAGCAATACGCGAGAAACAATCCTCATTCTATGGGTGCTTGGAGTAAAGATTCTAAATCTCATGTGTCCACAATGACTGTTGGAGATTTTGCTCATAACGAGAAAAGCTTTACTACAAAAAAAGACACTACAGTCGACATACAATTGATCGATAAAGCAGGTAGAGTTCATGTACTTAAAAAAGGACTTTCTTTATTAAAAGGAGAAATTCTAGATGCAACATACATGAGCAAATCCGCTTTATTGGACTTTTTAGAAGAACAAATAGACGATGCTTTAGAGAAAGATGTTCTTTTTTCTATACACATGAAAGCTACGATGATGAAAGTATCCGACCCAATCATATTTGGTCATGCGGTAAAAACATTCTTCAAACCACTGTTTGACAAACACTCTAGTGTATTTAATAAAATTGGTGTAGACGTTAATAACGGACTAGGCGATCTATTAAGCAAACTTCACGAACTTCCAGAATTGGAAAGAGAAAAAATTCAAGATGAACTGCGTGACGTGTATAAATATAGACCTCAACTGGCTATGGTAAATAGTGACCACGGTGTTACTAATCTCCACGTGCCTAGTGACGTGATTATAGATGCCTCAATGCCAGCTATGATCAGAAATTCTGGACAGATGTGGAATAAAGATGGAAAATCCCAAGACACAAAAGCGGTTATTCCAGATAGTGCTTATGCTGGGGTTTATGATGCTACTATAGAGTTCTGTAAGAAGAACGGTGCATTTGATCCTACTACTATGGGAACTGTTCCTAATGTAGGCCTCATGGCTCAAAAAGCAGAGGAATACGGTTCTCACGATAAGACATTTGAAATTGCATTTGGCGGTAAAGTACAAGTAGTTGATACAGCTGATGGTATGGTATATTTAGAACATACTGTAGAAGCTGGGGACATATGGAGAGCTTGTCAAACTAAAGATGCTCCTGTTCAGGATTGGGTAAAGCTTGCGGTTACAAGAGCTCGCGCAACTAATGATCCTGCTATTTTCTGGTTGGATAAAAACCGAGCACATGATGCTCAGATTATCAAAAAAGTAACTCATTATCTTAAAGATTACGATACTCAAGGACTTGATATTACGATCGCTTCTCCTATAAAAGCTACCGAACGTACGCTGAGAAGAATGAAAGATGGAAAAGACACGATTTCTGTCACTGGAAATGTATTAAGAGATTACAATACAGACTTGTTCCCTATTCTTGAAGTAGGAACTAGTGCAAAAATGCTCTCGATCGTTCCATTAATGAATGGTGGTGGATTATTTGAAACCGGTGCTGGTGGTAGTGCTCCAAAACATGTGCAACAATTTGAGCAAGAAAATCATTTGCGTTGGGATTCTCTTGGAGAATTTCTAGCACTTGCAGTTTCATTAGAACATCTTGCTATATCTTATAAAAACAAAAAAGCGCAGATCATCGCTGATGCACTGGAACGAGCAACAGAGAAATTCTTGACCAATAGAAAATCTCCTTCCCGTAAAGTAAATCAACTGGATAACAGAGGTTCTCAATACTATCTTGCTACCTACTGGGCACAAGAACTAGCAGATCAAGATATTGATGAAGAACTTGCGGCACAATTTGCGCCATTAGCGAACAAACTTGTAGAAAACGAAGAGAAAATTACTAGTGAACTTCTCGCTGTACAGGGCAAGCCTATGGATATAGGTGGTTACTATTTGCCAGATCCTGCTAAAGCAGAAGCTGCCATGAGACCGAGTAAAACTTTTAATGAGATTATAGGGTAATATAATTCTTTAGAAACCTGATGTCTAGTCCTAAATAAACGATACAGATTATTATAAGGATTAAATTTATGATTTAAAGCTTAACGATGCTAGCATCGTTAAGCTTTTTTGATTTGTACTGTTTTCTTTTCAGTTTATTTTGCTTGTGCATTTCTCTTGGTGTTAGCATGTGGTTAGATAAATGTGGTCTTAAATTATTATAGATTCCGATTGCATTTTTGATTGGTTTTTTCTTTAAATCAAGATTTTTAATATTTCGGGCAATGTGGAACTCTTGCTTTAGTATACCATTAATCCTTTCTGCAATAGCATTTTCATAAGGGTCATACTTTTCTGTCATACTAGCTTTTATGTTGTTGTTTCCTAGCAAGGCCTGGTAGTCATTTGAGCAGTATTGTAATCCTCTATCTGAATGATGGATTAAGGGTTCTTCTTCGCTATCCCTATTATTCAAGGCCATTTCCAAAGCTTGTAACGAGCCGTCAACAGCTAGACTTTCACAAACATTGTAACCCATTACTTTTTTAGAATACGCATCTGTAATCAGTGCTAGATAGGATGGATTTGTTCTTGTTCCTACATAGGTAATATCGCTTACCCATATTTGTTCTGGTCTGTTTATATCAAGGTTACTAACTATATTCTTATGTTTTCTAAATCTATGGTGTGAATCAGTGGTTACATGATAGCTTCTTTTAGGTTTTATAAGCAGATGATTGGCTTTAAGTATTCTAAAGAGCTTGTCCCTTCCCACCTTCAACATTGATAATTCCATTTTGAGCATATGATATAATTTTCTTGTACCCAGCTTGGGCATGATATTACGAACTCCACGCACCAAGGTTATGACTTGTTGTGTAATGGACTGTTTATCGGCTTTTGATTTCAGTGCTCTATAGTAGACTTGTCTGTTCAGCCCGAGTAAATCACAGGTAGAAACTAACGTTTCTTTGTGTTCTTCTTTATAGTCTTGGATAACTCGGGCGTGTAGTTTTTTCTTATCTGAATATCATATTCCTTCTCAGCCATATCAACCAACATATCGAAGGTGATGACTTTTTTATCGGCTCGCTCTGCCAGATGCTCTGCTCTCGCCTTTTGTTTCTCAAGAAGCTTGACCTTAGCCTCTAACTCAAGTATTTTTGTTCTGGAGTCTTTACCATAGTAATTGGTAATTGATTTTCCCAATCAAAGTTACCATATTTTCTGAGCCATTCTCTAATAGTAGATTTTGCTTGTATTCCATATTTAAGACAAGCTTCAGTTCTACTTAATTCACCAAGTTCCATTTCTTGAACCACTTGGAGTTTAAAAGAAACGGAGTAATCTTTTTGGGTACGCTTCAC
>Ga0307983_1000259_pt1 | contig 27996 bp, 36 predicted proteins | sample OrgLakmetagen991_FD_201845 | JGI IMG/M metagenome (GOLD analysis project Ga0307983, IMG submission 201845) | Saline water microbial communities from Organic Lake, Antarctica - #991 | ecosystem: Environmental > Aquatic > Non-marine Saline and Alkaline > Saline | place: Antarctica: Organic Lake...
AACAGGAACGAGTTCAGGAGCTTGTCCATGTCCGCGATGCCCGCGATCACCGTGAACCCTTTGTCGTTGTAGGGCGCGAACCCGCCGGGCGCGAACGTCATCTTGTCCGCGCCGTCAAAGATGAGCGACTGCTCGCCCGTCGTATCGTCGGCGATCACGGGGCGGAGGTCGACCTCGGCCTGCACGAGGAGCGCGCCCTCTTTGCCTGCCCATGAGGCGGGGTCGGTGGCATCGCTCGCTTCCCACCATCCGCCGAGGTCGGTGGCATCGCTCGCTTCCCACCATCCGCCGAGCGTAGGCAAATCCCTCAGAAAGATACTTCGCTGGAAGATGTGCTTGGCCATTACTTTAGGAGTACGGAGATGGTTGACTCACCGGCAGTAACGCCGTTCTTGTTATGCAGAACTCGAATGTGTGACATATGTTCACATTCACTCTCATAAAGAACGGCGGTGGTTCCGGCTGCTAGCCCAACATTGGTTGCCAAGACATTTGTTCTAGGATCATTACCTCCTTGTAGAAACTCAACCTTATAATCACCTGCCTGGGAAAGCGCTGTGGCTAAAATGGTTAGTCTTGTATGGCCTCGCACATCAATCCACCCGTCGGCATCCTGTTTACCGTGTATGGAGAATGGCGAATAGTTTGTAAATGTGACAGGAAGCTCAGTCTCAGCTTGCACAATACTTGTGGCGCGATATTCGAAAGCGCCTGCGATTACTTTTGTTAGTGCAAAATCACTCATCTAATTACCATTTTTTACAGGACCGATGTGCTGCTTTCCATTTTGGTCCGGGGTTGTCGCAATAACTGTACAAGCTTTCCTGTGCAGCCTTTTTTCTAAGAACTGTCTTGGCTACCCTATAAGGAGCCGCTACTGCAGAATGCATGGCGCTTCCAACGCTAGAGGCTGCGTTCAACATATGGCCTGCAGGAGCCAGCATATGCTCGGCTACCTCGCCAGGCTTTCCTTTGATGGTCTTTTCTAATTTTTTATACGCCTTCTTGGCTTTTTTCTCTCGGCGCTCTTTGGCACTTTCGTCTTCGTCTGCCTGTTTGTTGAGTTTTGGCTTTTTTTGAGCCAGCTCTTTAATCTTCTTGAGATTATTATTCTGGGCAGACTGGTTGATTTTTTTTGAATCTGGGGCTTGCTTTGGCGGATCGTATCCGGTGTAGTTAGATATTTTTAGCAAGACCCTCATGATCAATAGCCTTCGCGCTTGGCCTTCAGTGCTTGGAACATGCTCTTGATATCCTTTTTACCCGACACTGCCTGGCCTGGCTTTCTTGCATTTAGCTTGTCTACAGACTGAGACTTGCTAACAGCTTCGCGCAGCTTTGCTTTGTTAGACTTTGGTCTCTTGTTTTTGAAGTAAGACAAAAAGCCGCCGCCTGTATCCTTGGCTGAGCGACCTGCATCACCCACCCTCTTCTTGGTTGAGCGACCTGCATCACCCACCCTCTTCTTAACTGCTTGACCTTTGGCCTTCACTTGAGTTTTGGCAGAGCTGTACATATTTTTACTTTTACCCACGACGTCAATATTAGGATCTTTGCCTGCAATAGCCCGGTTCATTCGGTGTCGAGACCCAAAGGAAAAAGCATTTTTTTCCATTGCTGTTTCTTGAATTCTTTTCATTTTAATATTTGTGACTGTCCGCGTCACCCTCTTCTGGTTCTTGTGAGTGCATGATAACCCACTCAACGTGAATTAGGAGGTCGTTCTCTTTTGTCCACGTCTTAGTTATAGCATTGCCCATAGGGTTAAGCATAATTTTTGAGGTAGGTTCATATGGATACATGCTCTGTATCAGCTTGTTATAATCGTCGGTTTGATCCAAGCCGTTTAATGACGATATTACAAAAACCTTAGAGTGAAATTCACATATATCCCAATCCAACTCATTGTCTGCAATGTAGTTTGGATTCAACGATGGTGATACTTTAGCTTCGCTTCCCATTTACTTTCTCCTTGGCGGTTTAACTTCTGGATTTGGTCTTGTGTCCGGGCCACTTAGTTTGGCTTTACCTCTACCTCGATTAATTCCCATAGCTTCTGAAACCATTGTGGCAAGCATTGGGTCTTCATCAAGTAGTTGTTGTAAGGCTTGAGCCTTGAGTTCTTTTGGCAGCATAGTGATTCGTTCTGCCATCTCTTTAGGCGACGCACTATTGAGCCTTAGCTCTGTGAGAATATCCCTTCCGGCACTATTGGGAGATTCTTGCCCTACCAACTCAGATAATCTCTCCTCAACTTTCTGGGCAATAATGGGTGCAGACTCATGCAATCTCTCTATCTTCTTAGTTCGAAGATCGGGTTTCATTGTAAGGAGTTGTTGCACCAGACCTTCGACTACGGGAGCTACCTGGAACTGCTCTTGAGCGAGATCTGTCTTAGTGTCTTTCTGTTCTGCCGAGGCTTCTGTCTTTGCCACCTCAGCTTCTTGTGCCCTACCCTCCAACTCTGCTTGAGCCTGCTCAGCCTCTGCCTGTTGTTGTTCCTGTTCTTCTTGTTGTTGTTCAACGGCCTCGTAAGGAGCATCTCCTTCAAGATGACCTTTAGCGGCTGCTGCATGTTGATTGAGTTCCTCAACCATATGAGTGGTTGATTCTGCTCGGGACTGTTGACTGATTTGCCACTTAACAGCCTCCAATCCAGCCTTGGCTTCTGTAAGAGCTTCCTTAACCATGAGGTTCTGAATCTTCTCAGTTTCGTTGTTCACAATTTCATGTTGCTCTTCCCAATCAAGATCCATCCTGTCTAGGATTTCCTTGAATGATACATGCTTCATCTGTGCTAACTGCATCAGCATCGCGAGCATCTGAACGTCATCGGCCATCCTGAATGGCTTGAAGCGAACGTCAGCTTCAGGAATTTCTGTAATCTTAGATGTTTCCTTAACAACAAATCTTAATAGCTTATTGAGCGCTCTGAGATATGACATCATCATATTCTCAAGCATTCTAAGCTGAACGCTACCTCCCGACCACGTCATACCGTCACCAAGAAATCCTTCTGGAACTCCGGTGGAACCGATAATTTCTTTGATCGTAAGCTCTCTAAGATTGGCGGTAAATAATCTTTGAGCATCACCCCCAATCTCTGCGACACCAACAGGGAAAGGCACTGGCATAAGAGCATTCTTATCGTGCCTAAATCTACGAATAGATCTGCCAATGAAATTAGAGAACTTCGAAAGAGAGATTGTTCTAAATGGATCGTTTGATGTTGCTTGAGGGAACACAAATCTGGCCGGTACGGTTCGCTCGTTAGCTACCGTCTCATCTGCCTTTTTGTATACCTGATTGAGATAGGCATCCTTAAGAGCTGCCATAATGATAGGCAAACCCCAGTGCATCCTACGACCAGAGAGTGTTGGCTCCTTGAGGTGAAGGATTTTACCTTTGGCAAACTTGATTTTCTTTTTGTTAATCGCAGCCCTTACATATACCCAAGGGGTAGAATCGATAAAAGCTCGGTCTGGCTTGTTATTATTTACCGCTTTCTTAAGCTCAGCAGGAACTTGCCTGTAGTACTCCGATTTGCCGGTTAGCGAGTTGTATCTAATGTGCATTTCCTGTGGAGGGATGCGCACAATTGCGATTTCTTCTACAGCTGTAATAGGGTTATCCCTACCTTCAAACTCGCTTCTTTTTTTACATCCAGGGCAATCGGCGTAAAACTTAGCGCCGATAATGTAGTAATTCAGTCTGCCCGCAGGCTGATCAACCTTACAGGATTTACACCGATATGATCTGACAAAAGGCTTGTGTATGGTAATGAAGCAATTACCATAACCCATATAGTCAAGGCCCATAGCCTCGGCTGTTTCGTATATATTAAGCTCATCCTCTAGAATGTGCTTCCACTTAGCCTCTAGAGACTTGTGGTTAGACGGAGAGTTTACGATTATGTTCGTAATGGGATATTTCGCCAACTTCTTGACAATAGGCGAAATTTGAGGATGGGTTGTAGCAAAGAGATACAGAAGCTCAAGAAGTTTCTTTTGAGACTTCGGTAGCTTTGTACTCGCAATATCTAAGAACGGATCAGGATATTGCTGCCGGTATGTACTGAAACTATTCTGGGGACTCACGCTTTGGCCTGATCAATAAATTCTTGTGTATGGTACTGGCATCTTAGCAGTCGCATGTATTGAACTACATGGTCTTGAGGAATCTCATCTTCTTCTTTCATTGCGCTCATAAGCTGGTCTTGTACCGAAAGGACTTCATCCCCCATCGCAAAAACCAACTCGTTGTAAAAAGGAATTTGAGCAAAACTTAATACGGGTGGCAGCATGACGTAACCGTCACGCACAGCCACTCCCGCAACATAAGTTTGAACATTATCGGACCATTCCTTCTCGGAGATGTATCGTTCAATTACTGCAACGCAAGCAGCTAAGTCATGGACTCTAGGCTCCTGGATATGTCCCCAATCTACCATCCTGCCCGCGAAGGCAAGGCACACCTTCTCAAAGACTCTAGGGCTCTTCCAAAACTCATCTGTCTTGATAAGAACCTTGAGAGCCATAATTTTATCTAGGTTAACTTTTGCAACCTCGATGCCGTCTGCCTCGATCGTTTGGGTGATCGTTTCAGGTTCCCAATCATGCCAGTCATCACCCCACTCACCGTCAAGGAGTAACATGATTTTGATAGGATTTGCATCGTCTGAGGCTAGCAAAGACAGTTTGGCTGAGGATGCTTTAACTAGCCCTCCACCCGATCTAGAAGAGTCTGTCTCTCGCCTCTTAACACCAATATCGGTTGGTGTACCTTGGAAAGATTCATATTCTTTATTTTGCTTCTCTTCTTGAGCTTGAACTTCTTCCTTGGCGTTATGCATAATCTGCATACGCATGTTTCTTAATCTTTCCTTAATGAGCTTGTCGGCAGAGGGTTTGGGTGCTTCATGCGATCCGTGGGTATCCAGGTCAGTGTCTCCAGATGATGTTCTGGTAGCACCTCCAAGATTTTCACCGCCCGGTTCTGGAAAAAGAGGGTACTCAATATCTGATGGAGAGTACTCACCGTTAGGTGTTGCACCCTGCTCGTCAGCTTCTTTTACGAAGGATTCGTAGGTGTCTGCGTATGCAGCGCTCTTGCCTATTCGTGCAATAGAAGCGCGCTCTGACTCATAGTCTTCCACACCTCCAGCGTCGGATATAGGCACATCTATACCACCTCCTGCTTGATGCGCTGGCTTATGGCCGGGGTTAAAGCCTTCTCTATTCCATACACCTATAGAGGCTTTGTTCGGATCGAATTTATTATTTCCCATGAACGTGATCTTCCACGATGTTTCTTTGAGCAGTGGGTAGAGTTGGGATTACGACTTCTGGATCTTCTTTTATGGAGTTGATGACATCTTCTTCAAATGGCAGCTCATTCCAATTTACTGAATCCCAATCAGTTCCTGCCTGCTTTTCCACATCAAAAGGGTTAGTGTTAAAGCCATTTAGAACACTCTCGACGGGGTCGGGTAGCTCATTACCCCAAGCATCATCTAGGCCAAATTCTCTGTCAAGGTTTTCGATAGCCTCTGCAATCTTTAGCATGTCGCTGTAAGATTCTTGGTTGAGCATTGCTACCTTAATGCCCTCCATTCCATCAACATAGCCATTCAACTCATCATTGTCCAGGCTCATTCCCAATTGTTTGATGAGAGCCAGCCTTAAGTCGATGGCCCCGCTGGCGTGCTTGGACATATCGGTAGACCCAAACTCCATGTTGGATTCTATATTGTGATATTCGGCAGCTTTTTCGAGTTTTGCCGAACAGAGCATTCGTTCGGATGCGGGCCACATTTGCGCATTCTTGCTGAAAAGCTGAATGGATGCGAGTGTCTGCTCTGGGGTTGTCACAGGAAGGTTATCATCTGCGTCTGCATACACCTCTTCAACATAATCGTCCTGAACGTTTGCATTCTTAATGAAGTCTTTGAAGTCTTGGGGTAGAGAAACGTTGTGTGCGATCCTATACTCTTGAAGTGTCGTGGCAATCTTAACGATATCCTCAACATCATCAATGGCATCTTGTCCGAAGGCAAGGAAGTACATTGAGCTAGCTAGAGTGTTCTCGGGGGTATCTACGGGATACCTTGCAATTTTGTCGATTCCGTCAGTCAGGTTAATGATGCAGGCGGTCTTCTCCACATCCAAGCCCACATCTGGGGTATCCATATGAGAGGGCCAAAATGCCGAAATGAGATCCCAGCCTGCACCGGGATCATCCTGGCGATCTAAAATTAGTCCTGCAACCTTATTAAATTTGTACACTTATTTCTCCGTTTGCCATCTGGTAGCCTTCCATGAGGTCATCGTATCTAATGCCTTTCTTTAGACATTCAATGAACTCTGCAGTTTCTTCGAAAATCACGCCTTCCGTGATCTCTCTAAGATTAGCATATACAGACCTAAAGCCGTCTGCATCGAAACTGTCTGCGGTAATAACTCTTAGCCACAGCTTGTGTTCTGTTAGGGCGTTCTCTATCGACCGAAAGGTAATTCGCGGTTCAAAGTAACCTAAAAAGACGCGCCTCTCTCTCAATACAGTGACAGGTTCGCCTTCATCATTGACCTCTTTGACTTTAAAGTGACTCACCACTGTCATCGAGTTTACTAACATCTTCTTGGGTTCTAGGTGTTTCATTCTTTTCGAATGCCTCTGTTCCGTGTACTGGACACTTGTTGACTGAGCCGTGATTTTCGGCGACTTTACCACAAATAGAACATTGTGTCACTGCTGAAGCTGTTTTGATTTTAGATGTTTCTACTGCGTACTTTTCCATTATGTATCCTGGGGTTTTTCACCATCTTAACACATTATAAATGTGGACAAAAAAAAGGCGCTATCCTGAGATAGCGCCTTGGCTCTAAAGGTTAATTGTACAAGCCTCCCCGTCACAGAACTTATCGTCTGCCTCGTGGTCGATTTTTCTTAAGTCCATATCCTGCAATTTATTAACTATCTCCTCATATTGCTCTTTGGTAATCTTCTCGTAGGGAGCTTGCTTGTAGCCATGTTCAGATACAGGCACAAAGCTGATACCCTTCAATCGGTCCTCATAAGCCTCTAAGACTCTGGCAATTTGGTCTCCCTCTTCTGAGGTAAATGACACAGAGCATGAAACCTGATTGTCTGCCCAATAATGTTGATGAAGGGCCGCAAGGTTTACTTGTTCCCAAATAGAAACATCGTCCTTGCCTCTCTCAAAGTACTTGTCGAAGATAGGAAACTCAATAACTTTTGAGCTGGGGTGATAAGCGCAATCTTCTACTGTATAACCGGCGTTCTGGCAGTTCTTCCAAATAGGAGAAGTGTCCGCAACTCGAACTCTTCGAATGTAGTAACGAGCATGGCCGTAATGAATCCCAGGCGTAGCTCCGGCAAGCAGGCTAACAGTTCCGCTCGGTTTAACCGATGTGGTCTTGATGCTTCTAGGGATGCAGAGCCAGTCAGAATAAATAAGATCTAACTGTTGAATGTAATCGTAACCGCTGTCACACCACGCAAGGTGCTCTCGTAGGCCCCGCTTAGCAATGTTCTGTGCAATTCCTGAAATAGAGTCACCAATCCTTCTATTGCGAAGCATTACCATATTGGTAAGTGGGTCGTGCGTTGGCACGAGGGTGACCGTCTTGGCATACATATACGAAAACTTTAGTGTTCGCTTAAAGTCTTCGAAGGTTTCATGTCTGGCTGGGAAGTTTTCAACGAGACAGCACAACTCTCTGTCTTCCAGGGTTTGCTCAAGACAAGGATTTCCACCCTTAGCTCTTTTGTCCTTCCAGTTAATGCCGTCTTTGAGACGCCCGTATTTTTGCATATTATCGAGCCATGCAAATCCGGGTTCTCCATTCACCCGTGTGCGCTCGGCTGCCGAATTGTAGTCCATGCCAACTTGAGCAAAGATTGAGTTGTTGGAAGCCCATCGATGGCTTTCGACCTTTTCTTGATCGAGCTTAAGGTTTAAGAACTCCTCATCATCATGCCTTGCAAAGGCGATCTCAGCAGTCCTTCTAACGCCCCCCGCTACAACACACTTGCCGGTCATATTCATCAAGTCGGTCGTAATCGTTGAATTCATTTTATCGCCGACGTGCATCATCAACATCGACTCTATGCTGGATAGCATTTCTTGCAGCGGTACCGGTCCTGAAGCCACTCCTCCAAAACCTTTAATCAAAGAGCCTTTTGGTCGAATAAGAGAGAAGTCCCAGTTTGCCGGGAGGGAACCTTTTCCGCTAAATGCTGTAAGTAGTCTTCCTAGCGCATCAGCCCAACCTTCCCTTGAATCCTCTATAACATGAGTTTCATCTGAACGGCTTGGTTTCTGAATGGTCATTCGACCTTCACCGAGCGTGTCAAAACCTACACCTACACCGTACATAGACATTGTGAAGCACCAAACAAAGGGCGTCGCAAAGTCTACATCAATTGATTCGGTGGAAATGAAACCACAGTTATTCAGGCAAGCTCCACCTCGCTCATAAACAAACTCTGTCCCCATAGCCCACAAGCCTCGTCCCGGAGGAAGCCACTTGAAGTCGAACATGCGGTCGTATGCTTCCTGAGCAGATCGTTGAGCTTTTCGATTGTCCCAGTGAAGGCCCAGGCTTTTACAGTGAGCTTTTTGAATCGTAAACATACCCTCAATGACTCGACGACATGTCTGCCACCACTCTTCAGTTCCGCCTTCGGGTAGTGGGCGAGCGTAAGTTCTTTTGAAGGTAATATAAGAAAGAACCCCGAACCCCCAATCGGGCTCCACGTCTGAATAATCCTCCAAAAAGCCAGTGGAGAGTTTGAATCGTTGGATTTTGTCTACAGGAACAAGCATGTTTTATATCTTTAGTAGGATGGATTGAATTGCGAAATCTACTTTTGTGATGAACGATTGCATATCTGTTAAATTCCAGATTGTGCAGTCTACCATCCTACTCCAGTTCTCATCCATTTCCAACTCAGAAGCGTGATTGCTTGCTTTTAGATCTGCCCGCTTGATTCCAATCACATGACCGCCCATAGATTTGATGGCCTCAGATTCATTAAAGAATCTGCAATCATCAATCACGATTGAAGTTTCGCTTTTTTCTGCCCGTGACTTTAAGTTCTTGATCCACAAGTCTTTATCAAACTCTCTACCTACCTCAGTTCCCAGTCGTTGCAGAATTTCTCTTGGGGTGATCCCCCACCTTTCGTCAATCTCTTCCTTGAAAGGCATCTCATATACTTGCTGAGGAGATAGGTCAAACATGGTCATAGCCGCCTCTTTAAGGGGGCCTGCGAAAGACATTCTTGTATAGGGATACTTTCGAACTATGTGCTCCGCAGCGGTTGTCTTACCGCTCCCCTTTAATCCACAAAAAGCGATGATGGTCATTTGTCTACCTTGAGTACAAATCTAGTAATAGCTTCGGTGTTAACGGTAGATGTGCTTAGACGTCTAACGATTTTAAACGTGCCTGGTTCAGGTTTGGTGAGGCCTAAATGGTCCCACTCGTCTTCTACGTGACCACTCCAAGTTTTTGTTAGAGTTGGACAGCTGGCGTGACAGTTGGTGCATTTTATGCGCCAGGTAGAATTCAGCGTTCGACGGGAACTTGGGTCAGCAAGATTAACCTCAAGATCTCCTCCACAGTGGCAGGGGTGTTGTGTGTCGCAACACGAAGAAATTCCCTTTAATACTGAGCCGTGCTTCTTGTCTGAGTACCAGTGGTTAAGTCCATGTATATTGTGAACTGATTCCTTCTGGCAGTCTCTGCAATTAAAGTGTCTCCATTGGTGATTGCGATTTATCAAGGCATAGCCAAGGAGGGTTGATGAGGCTCCTCGGGGTAAAGTATTATCTGAAGAGCAGTAGGGGCATATGTCTTTTTTTACTACGGGGTGAAAATTACCACTCTCGCCTCGACGAGCCACCTCTAACATCTCAAGGGGTTCGTTGGGCGTCATAGAGTGAATGGGATGTTCCATGTCTGAGAATTCGGTCATACTGATATCGGGGCTTTGATTGAGGGGTGAGGGTTGTAATCAACCAGCTTGACGTCTTCTACCCCGAAGTCGAATACCTTGTCAACGCTAGGATTTAACCACAGTAGAGGTAGCTCTCTCGGGGCTCTTTCTAGCTGCTCTTTTACCTGATCTATGTGGTTCTTGTAAATATGTAAGTCTCCAAAAGAATGGATGAATCTACCCGCCTCTAAGCCTGTCTCTCGGGCCAGCATGTGTGTGAGAAGGGCGTAGGAAGCAATGTTGAAAGGGACTCCTAGAAAAGCGTCTGCGGACCGCTGGTACAGGTGACAGTCCAGGTGGCCACTGTTGCGCACGTAGAATTGAAACAGCAGGTGGCAGGGAGGTAGAGCCATATCTTCGATATCTGCAGTGTTCCACGCTGATACAACATGTCGTCTTGACTGAGGGTTGGTCTTGAGCCCTTCAATCAGATTGGCCAGTTGGTCATATTCAGTGTCGTATGTCTCAACCTCATGCTCGTCTTGTATGTCGTACGCCCCCCTTTGTTTACACAAGACATATTCAATCTCTTCCCCGCTCTTCCACCGACGCCACTGCTTTCCATATACAGGCCCCAAGTCTCCGTTCTCGTCAGCCCACTCGTCCCAGATGTGGACGCCGTGGTCTTGTAAGAATTTTATGTTAGTACCTCCCTTCAAGAACCATATAAGCTCTGCAACGACGCCTTTGAAATATAGTTTTTTTGTTGTGACGGCTGGAAAGCCTTTTGTAAGATCGTATTCTTCTTGATGTCCGAAAACGCTGAGAGTGCCGGTACCAGTCCTATCCTCTCTTTCTTCCCCAAACTTCAAGACATAATTAAGCATTTTCAAGTAATTTTTCAAAACAAAACCTGTAAAAAAAAGCCCCCGTTGTTTAGGCGAGGGCGTTTGAGTGAACTGTAAAAAAATCAGTCAGGCTGAATCGTGTCAGAGGCTTTGAAGTAAATCCTCTTTCGGGCTGGGATGACAATAGGTTCGTTTGTCTTGGGATTTCTGGCTTGCCTTTCAGCTTGCATCCGTGTGCCAAAGATACCAAATCCATAAACCTTCACAGTATCATCTTTAGACAATGCCTCTTTGATCGATGCAAAGAATGCGTCATGAACTTGTGATGCCTTCTGCTTAGTTAGGCCTGTACGTTCTTGAATTGATGCAACCAGTTCCTGCTTATTCATCTTCTAGCTCCTAATCGTCTGCCCATAAAAGCGCCTCCTGCGGCACCCATCATGGACTTAAAGTTAACACGCCGGACTACCCGATCATGTATATATGCGCTCCTGGCTTCCAAAATAGCCGGGAGCGCATAACCTACCATAGAACCTACTGCGGTGTAAAGGGTTTTTTTGCTAATAAGAGGGTTGGTGGGATCTTGTCGAGGCCCCGTATTAATACCTTCAGGAAATTCTCCTCGAAGGGGCGGGTCCGGCATTGTCCTCAAAACACGAGGATTGCCAAACACCAATTCATTTCTAGCGTATTTAATTAAGCCTTTCATGCAGTAAGTATATCATAGGGTAAAATCAGAACGGAATATCATCATCATTAAAATCAGGCGGCGAGCTTTCTTGAGATCCTCCTTGAGATCCTTCGCTTCCTTTGTTTTTGGTTGTGATGAACTGCACATTGCGAGCAACAATCTCGGTGGTGTACTTCGTATTGCCCTCCTTATCTTCCCACTCCCGAGTTTGCAACTTCCCCTCAACAAGAGCCTTGTCACCCTTACTGAGATACTTGTCGCACGTTTCCGCCTGGCGATTCCACACGACAACTCGATGCCATTCAGTTCGCTCCTGCTTCTCATCATTTTTGTCTACCCAACTCTCATTGGTGGCTAGACTAAAGTTGGCTACAGCGGCCCCACCCTCTGTGTAACGAAGTTTGGGATCATCACCTAAGTTGCCAAGAATAAATACTTTGTTCATGCTGCTACCTCTTTGGTAAGTTGCTCAAAACGAGCGAGGAACCATTTCTTCGCTAAGCTTGGGCTCAGCGGGTCTATAGTAGGGATAATTCGACTAACACGCAAGGGTATTTCCGCTTTTTCTATCACATCACCCCAGTCGTATCCATAGTCTCTAACAAGGTACTGCTTCTCTAGTACCAGCATCTGCAGGTCTGCTAACTTCACCTCTTTTGATAGCTCTTGAGGAAGATGAAACTTATGTGCGATTGCCGCCGCATAGATTCTGTCTTCAAGATCTTGGAATGACTTCTGACCTCTCTTGACCGGAGATGGCATGTCACCTATGTAAGCTTCGGTGGCGTCATGCATGAGGGCTTCAAGCTCAAAGCCTTCCGGTACGATGTATGAACAAAGTACGGAATGTTGAGCTACTGAGTAAAACTTCTCTACGTGACCGTTGAAGCGACATAGCATGCTAAGCGCGTGCGCTATATCTTCTAGATCAATCTGGTCTGGTTGGGGATTATAAGCTTGGAATACATTACCTTGTAATGTTTGCATCCAATGCTCAGGCATGTCTTTAGGCATAGTACCTCCTTGTGCAAGACATAGAGGGCCGGGCGGGAGTCGAACCCGCGACAATTCGCTTAACAGGCGAACGCTCTAACCACTGAGCTACCGACCCGATGCTTCAGTTATTGATTCTTTTTTTTGCCCTGTCGAGGACCGTTGACATACAGACCATTTTTATACTCCCAGCCATCTTCATCTACGCTGGTGAGTGGGTCAATGTCCTTTTCGGTAGGATACGACCCTTCGTGATACAGAGAGTAGTACGCCAGAACTCCTACGCACAAGACAAGACAAGAAGAAACCGCAATTATCGCTATCTGCATGAGACCCATAAAACCTCCTATTTGGTGATGGGTATTTGATTAAGCAAAGCCTACCATCGGGATCGAACCGACAACCTGCTGCTTACAAGGCAGCTGCTCTACCAGTTGAGCTAAGCAGGCATCAAAATCTCAAATCTTGATGTCAAAGTCAAATGTACTCCAATCAAAACCTAGAAACTTGTCGTCAAAGTCAAATGTACTCCAATCAAAACCTAGAAACTTGTCGAAGATCTCGTCACTAGACAATGTATTCTTAGGTCGATCTACTGTATATCTTGACCACTCTTTTTTTTCGTTAGTATCATAAATCCCATTACCCCTACAACGCAAGCAAGGTTTCTTCTCTGCTGAGATTTCACCCTCTTCATTCGTCATCATGATTAATGTTTGCGTGCCTTTACATGCCGGGCATATCGCGGGACTGACCATATCGAAGTAATTGAGAGACATTTGTATCAACTCGGTAAGTTATAGCTACTACCTACGTAGATTATAACTGCACGTTGATTGAAAAACAATTAAAATCTAAAGACTTCTACTCAAGAGCGAACAGGTCGCCCTCCAATCCACCATTGGTAAGCTGTGTTAACCCACCATCTACTGTGGCGGTGAAACGGGTTCTGACAACCCGTGGGGGTTTATCTCGGCCAGGCACGAATACGAGAGCGATTACATATCCCTCATACACGCCTTTTGAAATCTCTTCCTGAATCTCAACGCGGGTAATCATTGCGTGTTTTTTCTGAATAGCGCTGACAAGCTGGAAGTGCTGGTTAAGAACATCCTTGATGTACATCTCAACCTTAAGCTCATACTGGCTTCTTTGCGATGTATCGTAACTGTTGGCCTCCACTTGAGCCAAGTCTTTATGGGAAACGCAGCCGCATGTAACCAAGGCTGCAACAAGAGTAATGGTGTAAAATAATGATCTAAGCATGTCTTTTCTCCTAATGAAAAATGCCCTCACCCAGGGTTGTTGGGGTGAGGGCTTGTTGTCTCGTGTCTCGTGTCTACTAGTGCGGCTTCAGCCTAACCAACACTTTATCGACAACAGGCTGAGCACACCCGGTAGGATTCGAACCTACGACCTACGGATTAGAAGTCCGTTGCTCTATCCGCTGAGCTACGGGTGCTCAAGGGCGACTGCCCTAAAATAGCAGAACTGTCTGCCAAATACTATACCAAAAGCGCTTATAGGTAGGATTTCACAAAATCTCTAAGCTCGGAATGTTGAACTCCTACAGAAAGATCGTAATAAGGTATGGCTCCTCTACCTAACAAAAACAGCCTATGAGTCATTCCAACAACATGACCGTATCTATTAACGATCATTCCTCCAGAACTGCCGGGTGCTATTCTAAGGTGATAAAGATCCCACGTCAACGAATCATCTACCTGATATTTTCCTGAATAGGTCCCTCTGATAATAGGAACCATATGCCTATCCAGGTCCTCAAGTCCGTAGGGAGATGAGATGGAGAATACCTGCTCTCCTTTTACTGGAGGGGTAAACGACACGGTGGCAGGCGTCCCTTTCATTCCGGGTGCCAGAAGCATGCACATGTCAAGGTGAATGTTAAGTCGGATTATTTGAGCCTCGAAACTATCACCCCCAAGCTTCTTGACGGATGTTTGCTCAAACGGATTAGGGCTTACACATACGTGAGCTGCTGTAAGTATGTAAGCCCCCTCTTCCTTCGATGCGATTATGGTGCCAGAGCCAGAACTCATCTTGATTCCCGACATATGTTTTACCACCTTAACATATGAGTTTAAGGGTAAGTTGGGTTCGTACTCTGGTGAGTAAGTTGCACAAGAAGATGTGCAAGAAGAAATGAACAAAACAAATGCAAATAGTAACGTTTTCAACTTTTAACTCCTAGTAATATCGATTACTATATATAGAATAGCAGGACTAAGAGTTTTTTGATAAAAGTTAGTACCACCTACTGGGCTCGAACCAGTGACTTTCTGCGTGTAAGGCAGACGCTCTCCCAACTGAGCTAAGGTGGCATATTTTTTTGCAGACTTCGTATTAATGGGTGTACTATGATTATAGTATTTCAAGTATACTAACATCATAGAGTAAATAAATGAGCAAAACAAATGTAGATTCAAACGTTGATGCGGTTTTACCTGTTAGTCCTAGCTGGGCTGGCTCACCAAACAACGTCAAACTTCAGGTTGCTCTGGATGACCTCAAGAACTTCACTGGAGGAAATCCCGTATCTGTAGATAATACCGCGTCTCCATACGCAGTTGCATTAACGGATAATGTAATTTTGGTAGACGCTACTGCTGGGGCTGTCACTTTAAACCTACCTGCCGCTGCGACTGCAGATGGAAGAAGTCTCTTTGTAAAGAAGGTGGATAGCAGTATTAATGCTGTTACATTAGAGCCTGACGGAGCTGAAACTATTGAAGGCGCGGCCAATCTAAGTACGCTAGACGCTCAGTATGATGTCGTAGAAATCTTCTGCGATGGTACTGAGTGGTTTATTCTGTCAAGTCTTATCGCATAAGCTTCCCTACCCGCCAGGGAATGGGGAGGAGCTTCGGCTCCTCCCCTCTTTTTTTATTCGGGTGCCAGGATTCGAACCTGGAATACACGGTACCAAAAACCGACGCCTTGCCAATTTGGCTACACCCGAGTACAGCTAATTATTCCTTTTTTTTAACTTCTCTTTAGGCTTGTCCTAAGAACTGAGCCTCAAAAGGATCTTGTCCTATCATCTTTTTTCCTAACTCAACGGCATCTTCTTGAATAAGTTGCTCTAGAGTTAGGTCTAGCTGCTCTATCATCTTAAATAGGATTGCTCCTGTAGCCTCCGCATCATCTATAGCTCTGTGAGCATTTGTGAGCTGTACACCGAAGTGGTATGAAAGGCTTGACAGCTTCTTTGATTTAAGAACATCGTTAGGAATAAATCTTCTAGCGATGGCTAGTGTATCAAGTGTAGGCTTCTCTGGAAAGTCAAATCCAGATCTTTTTAACTCCGATTTGATGAAGCCTTTGTCGAAAGATACATTCTGTCCACACCATACCGGCGCTCTAGATAGCCACTTGTACGCATGAGGCGCGAAGTCTTCAAAAGGGATACCACCCTCGGCCATAGCCTGAGTGATGCCGGTTATCTCTGTAACCTTGGGTGGTATCTGGCATTGAGGGTTTATTATTTGACTAACCTTACCAATAACCTTTCCGTTGTCATCAAAGGCCACGCCACCAAACTCAATAATTCTATCCTTGTTGGGACTGAATCCTGTTGTTTCAACATCAAACGCTAAAATAGGCATTAGGTTCTATTGTGGGGTTTTTGTCAAAGTAGTCCATCACCTCTCGGGTGCTGGCGTTATGAAAGAACTTGCTCTGTCTGGCGATCTTAAGGAACACGTTCCCGGCCAGTTCAGCATCATCTCCGGCTCTGTGTGAGTTGCTGCCCTCCACACCGAAATGGTCTGCTACAACTTCAAGTGTATTTTTTTCCTGACCGCACGGATTCCTGATTGCCAGCTCCATAGAGCACCAGCAAGGATTGGTGATATAAGACCCTATATCAAAGCAGCCGTGTAGAAGGAAACCCATATCAAAACCTCTGTTGTGTGAGATTAAGATAGTCTCTGGAGTAAAGAACTTTTCGCTAAAATAGTCCATCATGTCAGATAGGGTTGGTGCGTCTTCTATCATTTCGTTCGAGATTCCATGAATGGCTGAAGCTTCATCTGGGATGGGAACTCCCTCGTTTAAGAAAAAAGATTCAGCCCTCATGAACTTCTTTTTGCTGATATCAAACTCAGAAAACCCAATCTCAACAATCTTACCTTCTACAGGGTCTACACCTGTAGTCTCCACATCGAAAGAAACTAACCTCTGTTGATACCAAGGCTTGTCCCAATCTATCTGGGTTTCTATGGCTGCGGCAGATGTGTTAATTGATGAAACGCTATCAATCATTGGTGTCTGCCTAAATCGATTCTGATAAATCGACCTTGCACTTTCAATTGCATCGTCTTCTGTTTCTGCTTCCAGGAAAATATGCTGGAAGTGAATTGGTTTGGACTTATTCCACTTAACGCTGTAGTAGCTTGAAAAAGTCCTACCTTTTACTATATAGGCCAAACCATCTCCTTTTCCTCTGAATCTTTAATTCTACCCAAGAATAGCTCAAACTTTGGCTTGTGCTCTACCGATCCGTATTGAGATGGGATAGATCTCAACTTGCGCAAGATCTTGTTGGCGCTTGACCTATCTTTTTCGAGCAACGCTTTCTGTAAAGCCAGTGGTACGACATGCATGGGTACCGATACTGCTCCGAAGTAACTAGCCAGGCTGGGCATCGTCTCTGGAGCGAGGTGCATCACTTGCTCCAGTTTAATAGCCAGTGCAGACGTAAGGCAAATCACATTCTGATTAACTAGATAGAGAGGATTGTCCTTGTCGAGGATAATGCACTCTAGCTCTAATACATCTACGCCGTATTGTTGAAGAACCTCCGAACCTTCTTTCTCAAAAAAATCGAGGAGGTCCTCATCTTCTAGCTCACACTTGATGTCTACAGCATGATTGCCTTCAGCGTCAGTAATTTTAGACTTCTCAAATCTAATTGCAAATTCTTTACCTTCGACAACTTCTCGTAACAGAAGTCTGCCGACTCGATCGGGCGTAAGGTTTTCTTCGCTAGTTATATGCAAAATGTGCCTCCAGGCAATGTGCGCTAGGTTTGTCTTTGTATAGACTAATTTCAACCTTAATAAAAACAACCCTAAACAGCATGTCGTTGAATTTTTGACTATCGTAGTCGTTGGGGAAAACGGATATATCTAAGAAGCTGCTCTCATCTTCCAGTTTGAGAAAGCACATAAGGTCATTGTTCTTTGTCGCTATCTCATTCAGGTCGGTCACAATACCACATAACCAAGAGGTAGATCCAGGAGTCATTCTCATTTCCTCAATCTTTTTAGAACCCATCTTAGACGCCTGCATTCTAAACTCGTCTGCAGGGTGGCCTGTCCTATACCTACCCAAAAATTCTCTCTCCTTATCGAGCATGAATCTAGTCTCCGGTCTTTCAACTATGTTAGATTCAAACGGAATCTCAAGAGATCCAAATAGATTCATCTGGTCTGGATTCTGCTTTCTAAAGTAACTTAGGTACTTAGAAGACTGGGCTACAAGATCGGCTCTGGCTTGGTATGTGTCGCCTTTAAGTAGGAGGTCGAGTGCTCCCGAGTAAACCAAGCTGTCCAAGCTTTTTGAACTCATTGTCACCTTTGAAAACAGTTCGGTAAGGTTCTTGTATGGAGGAAAAGGCATCTTCCTCTCGCTTTCATTATTGGGGTTTGGCATTCTTGGAATTTCTTCTGCCACGATAGTACTTATATTCTGTATGCCAGAAAGACCTACCCATATCTGACCATCCCTTACCTTAAAGTTTGCAGAAGACTTTTGTACGGTTGGCTCAAAAACTTCTACGCCAAAACTCTTAGCATCTTCGATAAACATCCTTACGTCATCAAAGTTGCTCTGCCTTATTTGCATCTGGGCGGCAAGCAGTTCTGCGGTGTAGTGGGCTTTTAACCATGCTGTCTGATAAGTAATCATGGCGTATGCTGCCGCGTGAGATCTGTTGAAACCGTATCTTGCGAATGTTTCAATCTGCCTCCAAAGCTCTTCAAGAAGCTCTAGAGAATAATGCTTGGCTGAACCTCCCTGCATGAAAGTTTTCTTCTGCATCGCCATTTCATCTGCTTTCTTCTTCCCCATAGCTCTACGAAGTAAATCTGCTCCGCCAAGCGTGTAGCCGCAAACAACCTGAGCAATTTCCATAACTTGCTCCTGATACAGAATGACCCCATAAGTTGTTTTTAGTATGGGCTCAAGATCTGGGTGCAAGTAAGTAACAGGTTCCTTGCCGTTCTTTCTCCGGATGTAGACTTCATGCATTCCAGCGTCCATCGGTCCAGGTCTGTACAAAGCAACCGTTGCAACAACATCCTCAAACTCAGAGGCGTTCATCTGGCCTACCATCTGAGCCATGCCGTCCGAAGACACTTGAAACATACCGATTGTTCTACCAGAAGATATGAGTTCAAATACCTTCGGGTCGTCTAGAGGTATGTTGGACATATCTGGGACAGGCTTTCCCTGATTGCCAATAAGTTCCAAGGCGTACTGAATGACGTCTAGTTCTGCCAATCCAAGAAAATCAAACTTTACAAGCCCCATCTTCTCAGAGTCATTCTTATCTAGCTGTGAAACGTACCGTGTGATGTTCTTGCTTTCGTCTTTGACATTGATGGGAAAGTCTTTGCCTTCCGTATCCCAAACGGGTACATAGTCAGCAAGGTGTCCGTTAGATATAAGAACACCAGCAGCTCCACGGCCAACGCTTCTGTAGGCACCCTCAAGTCTAGACGCAACGTCTACTACCTTTCTCCATTTTGGGTTTCTTTTAAGCTCATACTCCAGCTTTTGGTATTTTGCTGGAGCTGTCTTTTTTACCCGCCCCTTCTCAAAAACGTCTGCAATCTTTTCGGGGTCATTCGGAGGTTCGGGCAACATCTTGCTGAAGCGATCGCTGTCCTGAGCCGATACGCCTAGTACACGCGCGCAGGAGTGCCATGAAGACCTCGGTTTAAGTTCGCTGAATGTAGCTATCTGGCATACAGAATCCTGCCCATATCTTTCTACAACATACTTGATTACCTCTCCCCGACGAGACATACAGAAGTCAATGTCAAAGTCAGGCATAGAGACACGCTCTGGATTGAGAAAGCGCTCAAAGAGGAGATTGTATTTAATCGGGTCTAGGTCTGTGATACGCAAGCAATACGCCACCAATGAGCCAGCGCCAGAACCTCTGCCGGGTCCAACGGCAATGCCTTGGTTGTGAGCAAAGTTAACAAAGTCCCAGACAATAAGGAAGTAGCCCGGAAATCCCATATTGCTAATTACGGAAAGTTCGTATTCAAGGCGATCTTCATACGTTTTGTCTGCATGAGGGCAGCGTATCCTTAACCCCTCATAAACCAGATGTTTGAGATAGGCGTATTGATCAGAAAACTTTTTGGGAATCTCAAAGTCAGGCAAAAAGTTATTCTGAAGATCTAGAGACACATTACACTTGAGTGCAATCTCTTGAGCAACCTCATCTTCAGGCATCGGTTTTAGCCACGCCTCCTTGATGGTGTGGTAGTTCGTGTTGTCAATACTTAGTCGTCTCTTCAGCCTATCGCATATGAGAACTGACTGTAGCTCAGCGTCTTCTCGGTTCAGGTAATGAACATCATTTGTGCGAACCTTCTTCACTCCAAGTTGGTTAAGAACTCGATTAACCTTCTTCTGTTCTCTGAGTCCGTGATCGATAACCTCTAGATAGAAATCATCCTTATAGGTTTTCTTAAGTTGATAGAGGTGCCGATTGAGTTCATCTCTATCTTCTCTCAAAATAGATACGGGTATGGCACCCATGAGATCACCACTCAACGCAATGACACCGCTCCTGTGGCGATACAGGTCCTCGTATGACTTGTCGGTCGCGCAAAGGTGAAAGAGGTTTTTAAGGCCCTCTTCGTTCTTTGCAAGAAGCGTTAAGTGATGATTCTCATCAGTTGTTACTTCAACTCCATATATAGGTTTAACTCCATTAGACCTGCATGCATAGTGATGTTGAACAATTCCAGACATGGAATTGTGGTCAGTGATAGCAAGCACGCCCTGAGATGTATTACTCGCAACTTTCCGGGCCAATGACTTCGAGGCAGGTAGAGCGTCCCCAGTCGAGTGCTTCGTGTGAACGTGAAGGTGAATCATCTTCTTCCTCCTCCTTCTCTTCTTCTTCCTGAAGTTTTAATATCTCCTCCTCAATACCACTGAAGACAATATCATTTGGAGGGATTGTGTAATCCCAACCTTTGACTTTATAGCGACGCAACAGTTCAACTAAGTGAGATACGGGGTATGCCTGAATAAGACGGTCAAAAAACTCAAACATGTATTCAGGAATATCTTCTACACCCTCCCTCTCTGCCATCGTGACGATAATGTCTCGCCTGATGTCTTCTGTAGGAAGAGGCATCTTAATTATCTGGTCAATCCTACCCGGTCTTCTGAATGCATCTGGTAGTCTAGATTGGTCGTTAGTACTCATGAGCGTAACTGGAACATGGTAGTGGCTGTCCTCGAAGAGGAACAAACTCGTCTCCAGCGCTCGACTGTTGCCTCGATCGATGTCATCGATGATAACTAGAGTGGGTTGAAGTAAATCAATCAACTCCCTCCAGTCCTGTCTTGAGATGTGAGTCAATACCTGGTTTGTGATGACGATAGTTCTCTTAGATAGAATCTTATGGGCATTGGCACATAAGGTTGATTTACCTGTGCCTGGTACTCCTTGAAATATAATGACCCTTCTGACTCCGCTCTTAATATACTCCTTTAGGCCCTCAACCTCCCCAACAAGCTGACCTTTATATTCCTTGTTTTCGAACTGGTGGCCCATAACGATAAATTCATCAACATCGCTATCAATGATGACGCTCTCGTTCTTGCTCCAGAAGAGGTCTCGTATACCTTCATACGCGAGATTCTTTTCTGGCGATGGAGGTATGTGAAGTTCATCAAACTCATACTCATCGCCAGATATAGTAATGAAAACAGAGCCGCCATTCTCTAAGGGTGCCTTGCAGAGTCTTTTGTTGGAGCTTTCTATCTCTACATCGAGATCTAACTCTTCCATCAAAAATTCACCCACCCAACACATAGAGTCGGGAACGTCTGACTTAAAACCCTTCTGATGTAAAAAGTTATCAATGGGGTCTACCCTTCGAGCATCTTTCTCAACAAGACTTTCCACCACATTGAGTGAAGACTGAACCCATGTGTCGGGCTTATCAATGTCTAAGTCTTGTAAGGTTCTACTCCACTGGCGAAACTCTGAGATTAGCGGCTCAACTTTTTCGTATACTTCTCTTGGTATTCTCGTTCGGTCGACAATCACTTTAGAAAGCAACTGCTCCAAAATAAGTGCAGGGATTTTCATTCGATCGATTCCTCTCTTGGGTATTAGTACGAAAACGAATGCAGTGTATATTCTAGCCGATGTCCAGACTCTCAGTCAAGACTTCTTTTTAGTGCTTATGTGTTTTGAGAGGATCTCTCTCATCAGCTGAGCGGGTGACACATCCATTCTTTCAGCATACTCACATAGCCCCTTCATGACATCTTCGTCAAGATAAATCTTGACTCTCGGTGCGCTTTTTTCTGGGGGGTCCTCAAAAACAGGACCTTTCATAGGGTAGATGGGTTTCATAGGGTGGGTGGGTTTCATAGGGTGGGTGGGTTTCATAAAAAAAGGCCGCCACAAACCAGGAGGAGGAAGTTTGTGGCGGCGGGACCGTAGAATATCCTACGGTCATCAAGAGAACAAGATATTAACATGAACCCTATTCTATGTCAAAAAGAAAAGTTATCATCAACCTTGACGGAACGAGCGTCTACTTCTGCTGTAAGTTCGATAAGAATTTGATTACCTTCCTCAAAGGTAATTTTATCAAACTCCTTGCCGGTTAGCGCAATGGCTCGCTCTCTTGCAGTCTGTTGGTCTTCGCCCAATTCCCAGGCTTGGTCCATAATATCTTCTACCAGCTTATCGTGGGCGGGTAGATTGAATGCAAGTTTTTCAAGTGTTGCTTCAAACGTATCGGGGTCATCCTTGTCGTAGATACCACCGATGAGATCCATGATCTGCCCCTTGGCGGTGTCGTACGGAATATCCCATGCGTTCTGGTAGATCTTGCAAGCCTTGGTGATACTTTCAGATGAGAGATCATCACCTTGACCCATTCTCTGGAGTTCCAAGAAGTAGTCGTGATTGCTCTTATCCTCTCTCTCTGTGACCTGAGCCTCTTCCTTCTCTTCCTTCTCAAGAAGCCCGTGTTCTTCGAGTTGAGTGAAGATGATTTCAACGGTGCCCTTACCGAAGCCTTCTACCTTCATAAGCTCGTCGGCTGAGTACGCCATAAGATCCTCAACTGAAGAGAAGTGGTCGTTCAGGAGATTGTAGGCACGAGTTCCACCTCGGCCAAGTTCAGTTAACCCCATGAAGTCAAAGGCGTCGGTCTGCTCTTTCTCTTTCTCTACCTCTTTCTCTTCATCATCATCTTCCTCGACTACCTTCTGTGGCTCCTCTACCACCGCTGCAGGTCTTGCTACAATATCATCTCGATTCTGATGGATCTTATCGTACTGTTTGAATACGTAGATCTCAAAGGGAAGCCCTTCTTTTCGGGCATTCTGTTCTGTTTCTTTCACAACTTCTGGCGACATCAATTCGCGTGGATCAACTTCGATTTTCATCTTTCCTCCAAGATTTATAAATCTCTTGACATGCTGCTGAAATGTTCTCTTGCTCTCGCAAGAACGAATTTACTTCTGGTGAAATGTTCACCCAAATATACGGCTTCGTTTTTTTGGATGATTGGTACGACCTAATATTTTCCACAAGAAGCCATACCTGCTCCTCCTTGTGTGCAAAGTTCATTAGGTATCTAACATAATCCTCCGTAACGCAAGCGTATTCTGACAACACCTTTACCGACAACCTGTTGTCTTGTATCAGCTTGGTTAAGTGCTGAGCAACAGGGTGTCGACGGCTTATCAGTATATGCATTATGCCTTTTTTTGCAAACCCATTTAGTCCACTATGTGGTAGGTTGCGCCATCCGAAATTACTGTTAGTCTTTGGTATTGAGAGGGTAGCAATACGCTTCCATCGCCATCTATACCGGAACCGGAAATAACTGTCAGGTTATTTCCGGTTCCGTCTACTCTCTTGATTGTTATCCTCTCTCCGTACGTATTACTCGGGTCATTAAGTTCAATCTCAATATCACCTCCAGAGCAATCTACCAGAATAAGACTTCTCTGATGATAGTTTGCTTCTAGAGTTGCCGTTCCAGAGAACTCTAAAATTAGAGTTTCATGCTTTCTTTGAACAACCTTATATTCTGTGCCGTCCGATATGAAAGACGCCGAAGCTCTTCTTGAGCCTAAGAAGAGGTTTGTATCTCCATCTATTCCGGGGGCAAATACAGTTGCGGTATTGTTGTCAGAATTTTTTTTGACTGTGATCATCTTGCCTTCTGTGTCGGCGGCAAGAGGTAGCGTGATGTTAATTGGAGAGAGGGCTGTATCTGCAAGAACTAGCTGGTTTTCTGACTGAGCAAGAGTGCCACTCGCGCTGACGGTAATAACATCTTTTGCAATGTGATGAAACATCTCTGTAGAGAAGTCTCCCAAAGCATCTCTTGTAAGTGTCTCTGTGTCGATGGATTGGTCAACCCCTTCAGCATCTACATAATTGATAACGTCAAAATTCTGACCACTATCCTTTCTTCTCTGAATGTACTCATTCAGGAAGTCGTCGATGTTAATCATATTTAAGCCTCCTAGCTTCAGGTGATTCTACAACTCTTTTATAACACTTCCAAGTACGGCACTAATCTTTTTCTTTTGAATCAAGAAGCCCATGCTGTCTGGGTTGTTATAGTCTGCGGCGAGGGCATCCCATATAGCAGAGGCGAGTGATGTGCTCCCGACATTATTCTGAATCGTTGCCAGAGCTTCCGCAAATGAGCCTGCCGTTCCAGAGTAATCGGCAGTCAAAGACTGCCAGATGGCAGGAACAACGACGTCGCGTATCCTGTCAATATCAGCATCGGAAATACCCTCGTCCGCTGCAGCTTGCTGGAAGACCCTGAAGATAGCAGATACCTGAGACTGGAAAGATCCAAAGCCGTTGTTGATAAATGGCGACACTCCTGTGTCCGTAACAAGGTTGCCGTCAATATTCACAACGTGATCGTAGCCCTCCCAGGATATTATTTTCCAATCGTTAATGAGGAACAGAATCACATCAACGAATAGCCCTTCCTGCGGCAGTGGCTGTCCACCAATAGCCTCGAATGCCGCATCGTATTTAATTCTCGTGGGTTGCTTGAATAATACTCATGTTAGCAACTATTTCGTCGTATAACTAAAAGTAATTACAGTCCAGCTTTGTTGAGCTTCGTATAATATTTTGGATCTTCTGTAAGGTGGTCCATCACAATCTCCCTTGCTTTTGATTTGCTATCGGTATGCTCCATCTCAACCCTTATGCCCATCCTTAACTGCTTGGAGTCAAAGTCATTTTGGTTCTTACCGTCTCCAAGACCACCCTTAAGTTCTTCTGCCATTTTGATAATCATTTTCATTATGGGTTCTCGTAGTTTCGGTCAAACCGTTGCTGGATAGGAATGGAAGCGTCCGCAGAGGGCACTGTAAAACCTTTTAGGGCAACGGGTTCATAAGTTACATTAATGATTTGTATGTTAACAACTGTTCCGGCAGATAGCGAGAAAGAAAATTCTCGGTTATCCGTTGTGCCAACTATTGCGTCTTCGATGCCTGCAAGTTCAGTCCTTGCAGATGTGGGTGAGGCGTTGTCATAAACCCTCACCTCTGTATTATCTCGAAGTCCTGTTAGTGTAACAGAGATGTTGTTATTGATTGTTGTTGATGCGCCCGCACCGTTTCGAACGGTAGGGGTACCGCCCCCACCCCCAACGTTAAGAGTGATAAGCCCACCGGAGTTATTGTAGACAGCAGCATCGTTTGTTGTGTCTGCTCCGTATCCAGAAAAACTATTACCCGTAAAAGAAAATGTTCCTGCTGCGGTGAACTGAATAGCGTGTCCGTCTGAGAAGCTAAACGATGAGTCATCAATGTCAGATGTATCATCGGACGTAATAAACGCAACGCCGTCTGCGGTGTTAGCATCAATAATGGAGTTTCTTTGGAAAGCCGCTGCGTTATTGGGGACAAGACTTGAACAATCAATGAACTGAGAAGAGATTGTCTCAACAGTAGTGTTATCAAGCTGAAAGTCTCCACCGTGGATAAACGTACAGCCATAAAAAGCCACTAAGTCAATATCAGCACCGTCTGCATCCAAAAACCAGCGAACCTGGGCGGGTCCTGCCGTAATCGTACAGCCCTGTGCGCCGGTGGCGGCTGCGCCTGTTCCAGTCTTAATGCCAAGTCGAACGTTTACGGTGCCTGTTGCGGCACCAACAATATTGATGCCATACAAATCTGCTGGGGCAAATTCTTGGTCAGCCCACAAAACAAGTGCGTTGGTGTCGGTGAAAGCATGCGTTGTGGCATCATTGATACCGATCTGAATGGGTGCGTTACAAACAAAACCACCCCCAGCGCCAGCTCGGGTGAATACGCCACTTGCATTTCCTAGTTGGGTGAAGAGGTCGGAGAACTTCCAATCGGTCGCTCCGCCGTTTCTACCCTCGATACGAATGCCGGGACTGCCGTCAGGAAGCCTGTACATGGCATCCATCCAGGTGTTATCAGCCATTCTGGGCATGGTACCACCCGTGATACCCGCCCAACCTACACGCTGAATCGCACTTGTTGCTGGTACAGTGCCGTTGGTCCACCCGTTTGTTACTGCAGTTGAACGGGCTCCTTCAATATCGACCACGAACGTAACCCAACCACCCGCGATAGCTCGGGGCCACGAGTCCGATCCGCCAACATACACCTCAAACCAGTTCGATACCGTCGCACCCGTAAATCTGATTCTAAAACCACCAGCCGCCTTCGTTGCCAAAAGACCGACGATACCGCAGTTGATACGAATGTAAAAAACGTTGTTTGACCAGTTTTGAGCAGACCCCGCGTTATAAAGCACTCCATCTAAGCTGGAAGAAAGATACTCCGCAACCGAGCCCGTCCCCTGAACAAAGATCTCTGCATCGAGCGTGCCTGCTGAGCCACCGCCAAGATCTACATATACATAAGGTGTCACAACATCTGCTGCGTGAATCAACGTGCGTTGGTCTGTAATTTGGTTAGCCATTCTTCAAGCTCCTGTCATACAGAACAATGCCCGCGCTCACCCATGAATACATCTCTTGGTAACCATCAAGAGGGATATAGACGATATGGTCGGGGGGTCTAGGAATAAGATCGAGTTGAAAATGAACGTGATCGGGGCCGATGACATAGCAGGCGTTTTCGGGGTGTTCAAAGTCATGAAGACTGATCTCCCCCGAAACAATATGCCCATTCTTAGGCGCTAATAATACAATCTCCACATCATCAGGAATGTCGTCGTAAGGTATAACTTCAATTTCTTTCCAATGTGAAACCAGGTGAGCCCACTGATTCTCAGTATGTCCACCCCGCTCGTGTGAGTGTGCCAAAAAAATCACATCATTTCCTATCTTCCTTGGAAAAGACTTGTTAGTTTATTCTTTTGGTGCTCCCTCATTGCGGCGACATCTCTCTTCTTTCCGTATGCTCTAGATACTGGATTGTCGGCGCTGTTTCCCGCAGCAGCGTATGCTTTGTAGTGTTTTTGTCTTGCTTTTTCTAGAGCGCTATCCGTCCGCTTATTGTCCTTTTTGTGAAATCTGGATACAGCCTTACCTCTGCGCTTGGCTTTGATTTTATCCAGAAGTCCCGCTTTCTTTTGTAGAGCTTTCATTTTTTTCCTTTTGTGTAGTTTTAGACCTTAAGTACCACTAATTGTAGCAAGTCTGGCAATTCCAAGTTCAGAAAGAGTAGGAACGGCCAGTTTAACTTTTTCTTTCTTCGAAGGAGGTTGTCGTAATTTCTCTAACCTGTCTCGCATTGAAGATAGTTTATACATATCAATTATACCGGACTGTAAAAAATATCAAGTAGGTTGATAGCCTTCTTCCATCAACTCTTTTTTACGCCTAATGATTCTTTCAAAATCACGGACTCTATCTTCAGTTTCTCTGACATTATCTCTAAGTGTTTCTAGAATTTTTTTAGAGGAGTCCATTTGCGCTTCGAGTGTTTCAAACTTCTGGTTGAAGATTTGCTTGTCAGTCCAACCTGCCGTCTTGCGCTCAGTCTTGCCTTTTCCAAGGTCTAGACGTGTTACTTTCATGAATAATCCAAGGACTCTCTACTGTCCAAAATATTGTCAAAGTTATTATTGCCATCTGCCCACTCAATGTGAACATTATCGCCAGATGTTGTTATTCTTTGTATCTGCCACACCGAGGCGCTTGAAATAGAACCTGGTGTAGCTTTGCCTATGTATGATACATCAAGGTTTATACTATCAGCAAAATAATAAAT
>Ga0307983_1000262_pt1 | contig 27892 bp, 24 predicted proteins | sample OrgLakmetagen991_FD_201845 | JGI IMG/M metagenome (GOLD analysis project Ga0307983, IMG submission 201845) | Saline water microbial communities from Organic Lake, Antarctica - #991 | ecosystem: Environmental > Aquatic > Non-marine Saline and Alkaline > Saline | place: Antarctica: Organic Lake...
CTTGAAGGGAAACTAATAAAATTAGGCGCTTACTCTGACCTAATGAATGTTGACATAGATCTTGAAATTGCAAAAGAACAATTGAACTTATCTGAAGATAATCAAGATAAGCTCTTAACAGTAGAGAGTATAGCTAAGACTGTATCATCCTACTATAAGCTTCCTCTGGGTGACATAAGAGGTAAAAATAGAAAGGCTGAACTTGTACTTGCTAGACATATTTCAATGTATTTGATTCATAAGCTACTCAAAAAAACATTAGAAGAAATTGGAGAATATTTTAACAAAAGGGATCACAGTACGGTTATTCATGCCATTGATAAAATGAAAAAAAGAATATCGGACGAAGCATCATTTTCTCAACTCATATATGAAATAGAATCAAATGTTTAAATAATTAAATTGATAATTGAAAAAGCCTCTATTATATAGAGGTTTTTTTATGTCTTATAAACTTATCTACAAGTTACACCCCTGTTAATAAGTATAAGTCTAAATAACACATAAACTTATTAACAATGTTGATAGAATGAAGATAAAAAGCAAATAATCTTAGAATTAATGCTGTTCAATAAAAACAAAACCAGTTTACTGTAGATAACTGAGTGGATAAATAAAATATAAAAAATTTCTTTGTGTATTAATCAAATAATATACGAATAAAATATTAATTATTTATTAGATATCTATTGATAACTAATCTTAACTTTTTTGATAACTCATTAAAATTATTGAATTATATGAGTTATCCACGGCTGTACCCTTTTAATAATAATAATGTTTTTTATATATATATATTATACTTATAAAAGAGCTAAACTTTGGGTACTTGCAAATTAGAATTTTTGAAGCTAAATATTTGCCATCTTAAAAAAAAGTTTTAACGCTAGGTAACGCCATGAAAATAAATATCCAATCACAGGTTCTTCGAGATGGTTTGAATAAAGTACTAACCGTCATCGATAAGAAAAACTCTAGACCCATACTCACGAATTGTTTAATTAATTCATTCTCGGATCATATCGAGCTAATAGCAACTGACCTTGAGGTTATGGCAAAAATCAAAATACCTGCACAAGTTTCTGAGACTGGTAATTTCTGTATCAACACAAAAAATATTTTTGATATCGTGAGAGAATTACCCGATGCTGAAATGCAACTAGATATTAATCAAGAAAGTAATTTATTAAATCTTACATGTAAAAAAATAAATTATTCACTTCTCATCACAAATGCTGAAGATTATCCACAAGTGAACTTTCAAAATACTGGAGAAGGCTTTAAATTAAAATCTGAAGATCTGTTCAGAATAATCAGTAAAACCTCTCATTCAATTTCTACCGACGAAACAAGAATAAATCTTAATGGTATATATTTACAAAAATTAGATTCAAAACTACGTGCTGTAGCAATCGATGGACACAGATTAGCGCTACTAGATATTCATAATTTTGACTCTGATAATCAAAGCTTAGTTGATGGAGTAATAATTCCTAAAAAAGGTATTATTGAATTAAAGAAAATTGCTGAAAACAATCTTGAAAGCGATTTACTAATTTCTTTAGATGAATCATTCATGTATATAAATTCAAATGATAATTACTTTTTATCAATACGCTTAATTGCTAGAGAATACCCAAAATATCAAACGGTAATCCCATCTAAAACTGTTAACACCATGACTGTTGAAAGAAGTGCACTATTTGATGCTGTAAAAAGAATTAGAATTCTATCAAATGAAAAAACTAATGGTATTAAAAGTATTCTTACTAAAAATCAATTAACAATAGCAGCTAACCATCCTTCACTTGGACATGCAACGGAAGTACTACCAGTAGATTACGATGGTGAGGATATTGAAATAGGCTTTAATGCTAAGTATATGCTTGATTCTTTGCAGGTTCTAGATGTTAATGAAATTATTTACGAATTTAATAATGAATTAAGTCCTGTGGTTATTCGCTCTAACGAGGAGCCTGATTTTCTTGGAATCATAATGCCACTTAAATTATAATGGACGTAAAGTTACATAAGCTTCAAGTAACAAACTTTAGAAATCTATCAGATGACATTTTTGAATTCTCAGATAATATAAATTGTATATTTGGTGATAACGGAAATGGTAAAACTAATATATTGGAAGCTATTCATTATTTAATAAATAGAAAATCATTTCGTAAAAATACTTCTTTTCCACAAATAATTAGTATAGAAAGTGAAAAACCTGAAATAATATTTTCTTCAATTTTAAAACAAGAAGGTAATCTCTTTCCATATACAGGGAAATGGTCTCTAAAGTCACATGAATGGTATATTGATAATGTTTCTACTAAAAAGAAGCCAAATTTATCTACAGTATTTATAAACCCGTTTGACTCATATTCTTTTCACAGTATCCCAGCATTCAGACGGGATTGGTTTGATAGTCTTTTCTCAAAACTTAGTTCCGATTATAAAAAAAGTCTGAAGCTTTTTAGTGATTCTTTAAAATTTAGAAATAACCTTCTATCAAAAAGACCAAATCAATATCGTGAGCAAATTAAGGCCATTAATCCTTCACTTGCAGAAAATACATTTAAGCTATTAAAACTTAGAGATAAATATGTAGCCGGAATTGAAAGTTACTGCACAAAAATATTCAAAGATATATTTCACGAAGAACATGAATTAAAGATTAAAATGGAATCAAAGTTTCATGGAAAAACAATTGAAGAAATCCACACTTTTTATGATGAATCAATTCAAAAAGATGAAATAATGTTTAAAACGCACTACGGTATTCACCGAGATGACTATGTGCTCCAATTTGATGGTTTTAATTCTTATGAATATTGTTCTTTAGGACAACAAAAAATGAGCTTTCTGAGCCTCATATTTGCCTATATAGAGCTTTTTCGGTATAAATTTACCTCTTACCCGATTGTATTAATAGACGATGTATCTGGGGAATTAGATAGCCGTCGTTGGAAAAACTTAATTGATTATCTTCGTGATAAAAAATTTCAAGTTATGATCACGACTGCAAATGAAAATTTTAGAAATAAGCTTGAGAGCATAGAGGAATCAAAAAAGTTTTATATAACCAATGGGCATATAGAATAAAGTTGATTCCATACAGTTGAAAGGGAGTTCTTCAATATGGATCAAACACACGAATCAATCGCCAAGGTTAATACAGCCTACGGTGCCGATCAGATTAAAGTCTTAGAAGGTTTAGAAGCAGTTAGAAAGAGACCAGGAATGTATATCGGTGATACCGGTCCACGTGGTTTTCATCACTGTGTTTATGAAATCGTAGATAATGCTGTAGATGAAGCATTAGCAGGATTTTGTACCGAAATTAAAGTTATTATTCACGTCGATAACTCAATAACTGTAGTTGATGATGGTAGAGGGATTCCTGTTGCCATTCATAGTGTAGAAGGTGTCTCCGCAGCTGAGATCGTTTTTACTAAACTCCATGCAGGTGGAAAATTCAATGAAGAAGGGGGAGCTTATAAAGTTTCCGGTGGTCTTCACGGAGTTGGTGCAGCTGTTGTAAATGCCATGAGTAAAACCATGACAATTGATATCAAAAAAGAAGGAAAACTCTACCAACTAAAATTTGCAAAAGGTGTAGCAGTTGAACCTCTAAAGTCTATTGGAGATTGTGAAGCTTCACTTTCAGGAACATCAGTAACTTTTAAACTTGATAATGAACTTTTTGAAGTTCATGAATTTGATTACGATAGACTTTCAAATAGATTTAGAGAAATGGCATTTTTAAATAAAGGTCTGAAAATTCTTATTGAAGATGAAAGACATGAGAAGAAAGCAACTTTTCATTTTGATGGTGGACTTGCAGAATTTGTACTCTATCTAAATAGAGCAAAAACAGCTGTTCATAAACAACCTGTATATTTTTTCCATTCGAAAGAAGAATATGAAATTGAGATAGCAATGCAGTGGACAGATAGTTACTCTGAAACACTTACAGGTTATGCCAATAACATTAATACTCCAGGTGGCGGAACACATATTTCTGGATTTAAAACGGCACTAACAAGAGTTTTAAATAACTATGCAAAAGATAACAATCTAATCAAAGGTAAACTAAGTCTTACCGGAGATGATATGAGAGAAGGTCTAACGGCAATTATCTCTGTTAAATTAGCCAATCCTCAATTTGAAGGCCAAACAAAAGATAAGCTTGGTTCTAGTGAAGTTGAAGGAATTGTTAACTCACTTGTTGGTGAAAAATTTAAACAATTCTTAGAAGAAAATCCTGCTGTTGGTAAAACAGTAATTAGAAAATCTATCGATGCCGCCTCTGCAAGAGATGCAGCAAGAAGGGCCAGAGAATTAACAAGAAGAAAGTCAGCGATGGATTTTGCTGGTCTCCCAGGAAAGATGGCAGACTGTCAGGAAAAAAATCCAGAATTTTGCGAAATATATATCGTCGAGGGTGACTCGGCAGGCGGATCAGCAAAACAAGGAAGAGATAGAAAAACTCAAGCAGTTCTTCCATTAAAAGGTAAGATCTTAAACGTTGAAAAAGCAAGATATGATAAAATGCTTGCAAACGACGAAATCAAGATGCTTATCCAGGCAATGGGAACAAGCATTGGTAAGGAAAATTTTGACGTAGGAAAACTAAGATATCATAAAATAGTTATTATGACCGATGCCGATGTCGATGGTGCACACATTAGAACACTACTTCTAACATTGTTTTATAGACAATTTCCTGAATTAATTGAAAGAGGTCATCTGTATATTGCCCAGCCACCTTTGTATAAATATAAAAAAGGTAAAGTCGAAAACTATTTAAAAGATGAAAAAAGTCTAGAGAAATTTTTAATCAGTACATCACTTGATAATTCAGATGTAACTGTTGATAAAGAAACTAAACCAATTGAAGATGTAAAAGTGATGCTGAATAAATATAAAGCATATAACTCTATCTTAAATTCTTACGATAGGCATTTTGATAAACCACTTTTAAAACAAATAATTGAGCAAGGATCTATTGATACTCAGATTTTAAAATCTAGAAATCTATTAGAAAAAGCTGTTAAAGAAATTCATGAAGTTTTGAAGGTTGATGAAAATGTTTTAAAAAAATATGAATTCACTATTGTTGATGATCCAGAACATGAATCACATGCAATTGAAGTTACAATTGATTCAACTCTTAGAACTAAGAAATTTAAAATTAGAAATACTTTTATTGATTCAGCAGAATTCTCAGACTTAGTAAATCATTACAATGGTATTAATACTTATTTGATGTCTAAGTTTACTTATAAAACTGATAAAATTGACGAGCAATTTGAAAACTTAAATGATTTTGCAGAATTCGTAATTGCTACTGGTAAACAAGGAGCCTACATCCAACGTTATAAGGGTCTTGGAGAGATGAACCCAGAGCAACTTTGGGAAACTACAATGGATCCTGAAAATAGAACACTTCTTCAAGTTAAAATTGAAGATACAATTGATGCAGATCAAGTGTTCTCAGTATTAATGGGAGATGCAGTTGAGCCTAGACGTGAATTTGTAGAATCGAATGCGTTAAATGTTAGAAACCTGGATATTTAATTTTTAAGGAAGAAAAAATATGAGTGACGAAAATAACAATACACCACATAACCACGGACATATTGCCCCGTTATTAATTCAAGATGAGATGAAAGAATGTTACCTCGACTATGCTATGAGCGTAATTGTAGGTCGTGCACTTCCAGATGTTCGTGATGGATTAAAACCTGTTCACAGACGAGTGTTATATGCAATGCATATGCTTAACTGTTACAGTTCTAAACCTTATATGAAGTCAGCAAGAGTTGTTGGTGATGTAATTGGTAAGTATCACCCACATGGTGACTCATCAGTTTATCAAGCTGTTGTAAGACTAGCTCAGGATTTCTCGATGAGATATCCTGTTGTAGACGGTCAAGGAAACTTTGGTTCAATTGACGGCGATAATGCTGCTGCCATGAGATATACAGAAGTAAGAATGAAAAAACTTGCTGAGGAAATGTTAAAAGACATCGATAAAGAAACCGTTGATTGGCAACCCAACTACGATGATTCACTTCAAGAGCCGAGAGTTCTTCCTACAAAAGTTCCAAATCTATTAATCAATGGATCTGCAGGTATTGCAGTTGGTATGGCCACAAATATTCCACCACATAATCTTACTGAAATTATGAATGGTATGAAAGCGGTACTAGAAGACAAAGATATTACGATCGATAAACTTTTAGAAATTATTCCAGGACCAGATTTTCCAACTGCTGGAGAAATACAAGGAACTGCTGGAATAAAATCAGCATACCATACCGGTAAAGGTGTAATTCAAGTACGTGCAAAAGCGGACATAGAAGTTCACGGAAAACAAGAGCGTGAAAGAATTATCGTTAATGAGATTCCTTATCAAGTGAACAAGGCAAAGCTGATTGAAAAAATTGCAAGACTTGCAAGAGAAAAAGTACTTGTTGGTATCTCAGATATTAGAGACGAATCTTCTAAGCTTGGTATTAGAATTGTTATAGATATTAAAAGAGGTGAACCTGCAAACATCATTTTAAATAAATTATTTAAAATGACTCAGATGCAAACATCTTTTGGAATAATTTTCTTATCTATTAAAAACGGTCAACCGAAGGTCATGAATATTCGTGAACAACTTCAGTGTTTTATTGATCACAGAAGAGAAGTTGTTATTCGTCGTACAATGTACGAACTTAAAAAAGCTAAAGCTAGAGCACATATCCTAGAAGGTTTAAAAGTTGCTGTTGAAAATATAGATGAGATCGTTGAACTTGTTAAATCAAGCGAAGGTCCAGCACAAGCCAAAGCATCTTTAAAATCTAAATTTGAATTATCAGACATACAAGCACAAGCCGTACTAGATATGCGTCTTCAAAGACTTACAGGTCTTGAAAGAGATAAAATTATTGCTGACTATGACACAATTATGAAAGAGATCATTAGACTAGAGGGAATTCTAGCAAATGAAAGTCAAATTCGTGAAATAATTGGTGATGAATTTAATGAGGTTCTTGAATCTTATGGGGATGAAAGAAGAACTGAAATTGTTGGTGCTGCTGATGAAATGCAGACAGAAGATTTTATTAAAAACGAAGAAGTTATTGTTACAATAACTCACAAAGGTTACTTAAAGAGAATGCCTCTAGATACTTACAAAGCACAAAAACGCGGTGGTAAGGGTGTTAAAGGTTCTTCAAGTGAGAGCGATGAAGACTTTTTTACTAATATCTTTACAGCAGAGACTCATGACCAATTGATGTTCTTCACAACACGTGGACAAGTTTATACACTTAAAGTTTACCAAGTACCCGAAGGAACAAGAACAGCTAAAGGAAGAAACGTTGTTAACCTTCTTCCGCTTAAACCAGGTGAAAAAGTTACAGAGATGACAGCTGTTCCTAAGAATTTTGATGATCACTATTTAGTATTTTCTACTAAGCGTGGATTAGTTAAAAAGTCTAAACTTTCAGAGTATGCAAATGTTAAGAATTCAGGAATTAGAGCAATAAAAGTTAACGATGATGATGAAGTATTAAGTGTAAGAGTAACAGATGGTAAAAAAGATATTTTATTGTGTGCTACCAGTGGAAAAATTATCAGATTCTCTGAAGCTGATTGTAGACCTCTTGGACGAGTGTCTCAAGGAGTTAAAGGTATCTCTATTGATGATACTGAAGATGTAATCGGAATGGCGATTATTGATGACGGTTCTGAAATCTTGAGTATTACAACAAACGGATACGGTAAGAGATCAAGTGCAACTGAATACAGAAAACAATCAAGAGGTGGTAAAGGTATCATTGCAATGAAGTTAACTGATAAAACAGGAACACTTGCTCAGATTAAGCCAGTAACAGATAAAGATGACTTAATGATCATTACAAATAACGGTCAGGTTATTAGAACAAAAATTTCTGGAATTTCACTTCTAGGTCGTAACACTCAAGGTGTTAGATTAATTAGGCTTAAAGAAGGTGAAGAAGTTGTAGCAATTGAGAAAATTATTGACCCTGATGAAAATGACGAAATTGTCGAGAATGAAGAGTAGATTACTATTTTCAATTTTATTTTTAATAGCCGGTTGTGGATTCACTTCCGGCTCTTACAAAGACATTATAAAAGCTCAAGAGCATATAAATGAAAGAGAATACAAAGAAGCTGTAAGTCTTTATAAAAGTATTCTTTTAAGACGGCCTTCAAAAACAATAGAAATCAAAATTAGTTATCAACTCGCTGAAATAAATTATCTCTACTTAAATAAATATCAAGATGCTGTAGATTACTATACAAGAGTAACAAGTATTACAGACGATCCGCTTTGGCAGACAAAAGCATTAGAGAAAATAGGTCTAATTACATTTGAAAATCTTAAAGACTATAAAAGTTCAAGACGGGCATACACAAAACTAAAAAACTTTATTCCAAGATTGGAAAACCAAGATTTTTATAATCTGAGATTTGCACTTACCTACTTTAATGAACAGAACTATTCTAAAGCATCCGAATATTTAAAAGAAATTATAATTGAGGACAAATCAAAATATATTACCGATGCATTTTATAATATTGGACTCATTAATTTTTATAAAAGAAAGTGGGAAACGGCAGTTTCTTACTGGTTTGAATATCTTAAGAGAGAAAAAAGAAAAGATAAGATTGTTCAAATAAAGTTCTTAATTGCCAATGCATATGAAAGCGGTGAAAAGCTCAAAGAAGCTTATAATGTTTATTATAGTATAATTAGTAGTTATCCAAATCCTGAGGTTATAAAGAGTAGATTAAACTCTTTATATCAAAGAAGGGTGGCACGTAAAAGATGAATAAATCAAAGCTAGTGGCCATTGCAGTTGGATTACCAGCAAGTATTATTGGTGTAACAATGTTCGCCTTCTACTTAGAAGAGAATAAATACATTGGTAGTTTGCAAATGGTGAGCATTATTGTAATTAATATTTTCGTTCAACTTTATCTATTGGTTATATATGCAAATAAAAAATCAAGTTAGTATTACTCGTTATATTGTTCTTTCAATATTACACCTCGCGGCAACAGTATACTATGTTGGACAGGACAATATTAATGTTCTTTTAATAGTATTTCTCGCAATATTTTTAAACCAAGCATGTTTGTTCGCTGCTATGCATAAGCTTTTGAATGTACCGAGTGAACAACGCGATAATACTGGAATATTTTTACTGTTTACAGCAAAGCTAATTATTTTAGTTGCCGGACTTTGGTACGGAATGGAAAAATTTGAAGGAAATAAGTTAATAATCATTGGAAATTACATATTTCAATTGATTATCCTCTCTTTAAGTATTAAAAGATTAGGTAAAAAAAATTAAGGAAAATATATGAAGTTTATTTTAGCTTTAATGCTTTTATTAACGAGTGCAAGTGCATTAGCTGCAGGTGGATTCATGTGGTTAGAGGGACTTACGCATTCAGTAGGTCAACCGGATCACGTTGTTACTTTCTCAATCATATGCGTTTTATTTTTGATACTCGGGATCATCTATAGAGCTAAAACTAGCAATGTCGATAAAGCATTAGTGCCCGATAAAAGAATAACTTTTAGAAATATCTACGAATTTTTTGGTGATTTCATTTATAACCTATCAAAAAGTACCATCGGTGAAAAAGAAGGACCTGAATACTTTAAATTTTTCATGTTCTATTTCTTATTAATTTTTATGAATAATCTTATAGGACTTGTTCCAGGATTTATGCCGCCAACTGAAAACCTTAATACTGGTTTAGGTTTAGGGATCTTAGTGTTTTTATATTACAATTTTCACGGTATTAGAGTGCAAGGTCTTAAAGCACATATCGCTCACCTTATGGGACCGATTGCTGCAATGGCCCCTCTTATTTTTGTTATTGAATTAATTTCTCATCTTATGAGACCATTAACATTAGGTCTGAGAATTAGAGGAAATATGATGGGAGATCACACGGTTCTAGCTGTTTTCTCTGATCTTGTTCCTTATATAGTGCCAATTCCATTTTACGTACTTGGAATCTTTGTATGTTTTATGCAAGCATTTGTTTTTACAATTTTATCAATGGTTTATATGAACTTAGCGGTGGAACTTCAAGATCATGGAGACCACGCGCACTAAAAATTAATTTTTAAACTTTAAAGGAGTTTTAAATGGACAGTCAATCAATGTTAGCATTAGGTGCAGCAATCGCAATCGCAATTGGTGCTTACGGTGGAACTTCAGCTCAAGGTAAAGCAGTAGCTGCAGCACTTGAAGGTATCGCAAGAAACCCAGCTGCGAAAAGTGATATTCAAACACCAATGATTATTGGTCTTGCACTTATCGAGTCACTAGTAATTTTATCTTTTCTGATCGCATTCTTTCTTCAGGCGAAGATTGGTGCATAAATAACCATTTTACTTAAAAAGTAACAACCCCGTGAATGCGGGGTTTTTTTATGCCTGCCACTTGAGAATTTCATCTAATAAATAATTCATACCCAAATAATTTGCCCTATCTTTACCATACAGTTCAAACGCCGTACCGTGGTCTGGAGAGACTCTAATAAATGGAAGACCTAAGGTTAGGTTTATACCTTGGAGTCCGTTATGTTGTTTAAAAACACTTAATCCTTGGTCATGATATGCATATATGAAGAGTGTGTTTGAATCATGTTGGTTAAAGAATAAAGTATCTGCTGCAATTGGCCCCAAAAAACTAATATTACTAAACTTTTGTTTTAATCGAACAATGGATTTACTTATTTCATTGTCCTCATCACCCATCATTCCATTTTCTCCATTATGAGGGTTAACTCCTGAGAAATAGACTCTATCTATATTTCGTAGACTCTTTATATTATTAAGAAAAAGTGAAACTTTGTTCGTAACCATCTCCTGTGTAATGGATCGTCCGATATCATTAACTCGAATATGATCAGTCAAAAGAAGAACATTTAAGTCTTTAGAAATGAAACTCATCACAATATTAGAATCACTATACACGTTTCTAAAATATTCTGTGTGACCACTGAGTACCTTATCTTTGTATATGAACTGTTCTTTAGAAGATGGGAGTGTAAGTAATATATCCCTTGAATGAATCTCATCAATTGCCAAATTCATTGATCTAATAGTTTGAGTCGTATTTGATTCAATAAATGAAAAAAGTAGTCTGTCCGATAAATAGTCGAAGCTAATATTAATAGATCGAAGAGTCTCAATCAGTGTTTCTTTATTACAAAATAATTTGAATTTAGATTGTGAAAATGAAGGTAGACACAAAAAGCTTTTAATAAAAACTTCTAAACCAATTCCTTTTTCATGGCCTTGGGTTACCAGAATCATTTAGATATTTTCTAGAATATAATAGTTTAGATATTCTCTTGAAAACCAACTTTGAGTAACTCCCATACTTCTTTGTGCATATATTTGGCTATAAAGTCTGTCTCGCATCTTAAGGTAATCTTGAGAAGCCTTAAGTTCTTTCTTTTTAAGATAGAAAAAATGAACTGTACCCTCTTTTACATATGCATTAGAAAATGACTTAGCATTTGTAACTTTAAGAACAGCGTTGAGATCTTTTGGAAGGTCGTCGCCTGAGAGTTTTCCTAAGTTATTTGTTTCGAGTTCAGAATAGATTGCAGGAAGATTTCCTGTTTGTTGATAATTAGTAAGCATCGCTGGAATCTTAGGAAGATCACCTTTTCTGATTTTAGACTCAGGTAGTGTAAAATCCACAATGTCATATTCAAAACTTAGAGCTTTATTTGATGAGTTGTTTTCATAGTAGCGATTTTTCAACTCTTGGTCTGTAATATTAACAAGTGGAGAAATAATTCTTCTGTTAAAGATATTGAATTCGGTTGCTTCACGAATTAATTCAAAATACTCGTCAAAAGTTATTCCCTTAGCTTTTAAAAAATCAATCAGGTCTGCTCGTCTTAAGCCAAGTTTCTTTTCAGTATCTTTAATTCTTGCCTCTACACTATCATCAGACACGACAAAACCTTGAGCAGATAACTTATCTTTAACAATAAACTTTTGCTGCTGAATCTTTAAAATATCACTAAGGGTATAGTTACTCTTTTTAGGATATATGAAGGGTGCAATTTCAGTTCTCGCAGGAATTGTACTTTTAATTCTTTCTAATTCTGATAATGAATAAACTTTATCGTTTATAACTCCAGCGATCTTATCAAGTAGTTTTCCATAAGATTGAAATGAAATAAAAATTAAAAGTGCAGCGAGAGATATTTTCATTTATTTAATATTTTCCTTGAATAGTTTTATCTTTGCATTCTTTCTTTCAGCTTCAAAGTAATTCTCTAAGATTGCATCTCTTTTTACATCGTAAATGATCTTTTTGTACAATTTTATATCAATTTGTTCGAAGGTCTTTTTACCTAAAACTTTCGCAATGTGAAAACCGTACTGCGTTCTGAAGGGCTTAGTTATAAAACCATTAGCTTTGTTTTTAATGGCTTCGTAATATTCGGGTGTTAGCTTAGTCTTTGGTTGATAGCCTAAATCTCCACCTATAGGGGCATCAGAAGTTTGTGAAAACTTTTTAGCCATGTCCATGAATGCTTCAGGTTTCTTTTGTAATTGATTATAAATATTTGCTGACTGTGCCTGCCCGGCTTTGACATCATCTTGGGAAGGGTTTGCTCTCAATCTATAAAGAATCTGAGCAGTCCTGTATTCAGGATTTTGTGCATAATATTTTTTAACTTCATCATCAGATACTTCTATCTTTTTAAGTTGTGGCTCTAAGTCTTTTGAAATTTGAGCATGATAAACAACATCATTCATTTTTTTTATTACGACTGGGTTCTTATGAAGTTTGTTCTTCTTAGCTTTGTCTATACCGACGATACGGTTTACAAGATCATTAAGAGAAGACTCAAGTGTTACTTTTTTAGCACCTTGAACGAATTTTAAACTGTTGCTGTGGTAGCGGTACAATTCAGACTTTTTAATTTTTCGACCATTAACTTCAGCTACAACTGGATCTTTATCCTGTTCTTTTTTTTCTGTTTGAGAAAATGCTACTGAAGATACTAATAATAAGCTTAATAAAATCCATTTCATAAAGAGTTCCTATTTGTTGTTTAACTACATTCTAATAAAAACACTAACATGGGTCTATTTGCTGTGCAATGTAATTCGTAAATTCAAGGAGTGTTTCAGGTTGGACACCATCTTTGAAAGAACAGTTGACTGAAAAGTTCGGATTAAGTTTATAAACTTTTGGTCTTTCCATAAAAAATTGAATAACTTTACTTCTAAGAGCTTCATCTTCTGCAATTTCAAGTTGATTAAAGTTAAGAATTATAGATTTTGAGAGTACTTTAATACTGTCTAATGCAAGATGTTGAAGATTTATTCGAGATTTAAGTATTAGATATAGGTTTTGTGCTTGTACTGGAGATAATCCAAACTGGTCTTCTATCTCGCTAATGATTTCATCTAAAAGCTCATGGGATTTACAGTTAGAAAGTCTTTTGTAGTACTTAAGTCTAAGTCCGGTATCTTCAATAAATTTATTAGGAAGATACGATGGAAATGGTGTTTGAATTTCGATAGATCTACTGTGATTAACTGGTTGCCCTTTTAGTTCTTCAATAGACTCTTGTAAGAGCTCCATATATAGTTCCAAGCCAATATTGGCAATATGCCCGGATTGTTCGGCACCTAGGATATCTCCACTGCCCCTAATCTCAAGATCCGAAGTTGCAAGAGCAAATCCAGAACCCATATCAGCATAAGTTTGAAGTGCTTTTAATCTCTTTGTAGCAAGTGTGGATAAATTTCTATTTGAAGGCACTAAAAAGTAAGCGTAAGCTTTTCTATCTGATCTACCAATTCTACCTCTTAATTGGTGAAGCTGTGAAAGACCGTAAGTATCGGCTCGATCAATTATCATCGTATTTGCAGCAGGTATATCAATACCAGATTCAATAATTGTAGTGGATACTAGGATGTCATATTTGTGTTCATAAAAATCTTTAATTCTTTTCTCTAGTTCTCTCTCAGGCATTTGTCCGTGAGCAACAATTAAATTTGCATCAGGAACTAATTTTTTAATTGAGGCAGCATACTCTTCAATATCATTTACTCTATTGTGGACAATAAATATCTGCCCACCTCGAGATAACTCTTTTTCGATAGCATCTCTAACGGTTTTTCCATCATCTTTAATGATGTAAGTTTTTATAGACTGTCTCTTAAGAGGAGCTGTGCGGATTAGAGATAGTTCTCTGATTCCTAGAAAAGACATTTGAAGTGTTCTAGGTATTGGAGTTGCAGTCATAACTAAATTGTCTACAGAAGCTTTGAGAAGCTTGAGCTTTTCTTTATGTGCAACACCAAAACGCTGCTCTTCATCAATTATTATTAAACCAAGATCTTTGTACTTAATCTTATCCGATAAAAGCTTGTGAGTTCCAATAAGTATATCAACTTTTCCCTCTTCAACTCTTTGTAGTATCTCTTTAACTTGAGTTGCAGATTTGAAACGCGAAACGTATTCTATGTTGACAGCAAAGCCCTCAAACCTTTTTGTGAAGGTATTAAAATGTTGGTATGCAAGAACAGTTGTAGGTACAAGTATAGAAACTTGTTTTTTATCTAGTACTGCTTTGAATGATGCTCTCATTGCAACTTCTGTTTTACCAAAACCTACATCTCCACAAATGAGCCTATCCATCGGTGTTTCTTTTTGCATATCATCGAGTACATCATCTATTGCTGACAGTTGGTCAGGTGTTTCCTCGAAAGGGAAATCCAATTCAAACTCCTTAAAAAGGTGATCTGGTGGAGAAAAAGAAAAACCTTTCCTAAGTTTCCTTTTTGCATTTAATTCGAGGATATCAAAAGCTAATTTTTTGACAGAACTTCTGGCCTTTGATTTAGCTTGTTCAAACTTTTTGGTTTTAAGACTATCTACTTTTTGTTCTGTAATCTGATTTGCATGTTTTTGGATAAGATTAAGCTTATAAACAGGGAGATATACTTTATCATTATCTTTATACTCAATAATTATAAAATCATTCTCCTGTGTACCCATTTTGATATTTTCCATACCTAGATACTTACCAACACCATGTGTTTTATGAATTAAGTAATCCCCTATCTTGAGTGTAGAAAGCTGTTCAGCAAACATATCTTGAGTATTCATTTTTTTGGATTTTCTAGTTTTTTTGATTTTTTCTGCAAATAGATCAGATTCAGACAGAAAAAAGGTATTTTCGTTTTTATAATAAAAGCCAGACTTCAAACCAATCTGAAAATATGCAATCTTGCTTTTGAGAATACTATTGCTCATGTTTTCGGCGATTAAAAACTCTAACTCACTTTTTGAGCTTTCGTTTCTATAAAGAATATAGAGTTTTCCTGAAGATCCTAGTTTAGATTCAATGGCCTTGATAAGTTGATGTAGATATTCAAATTTGTTTTTAGGTTCAACTGTGGAAAACTTTTTAAGGAAAACTTTTGTTGATTCGAAATGAAGATCAAGTGTGTTGTTAAAATTTTCGTTCAAATCTACATTTACGGTGATTTCATCTATGTTAAACTCTTGAAAAGCGCTTTGTTTTTCAGTGAAATTGTAGATTTGAGCTGGCTGGGGAAACACTTCTTCGTCAGTTGGATCCTCTTCGGATCTAGTAACAGCGTCTTCAAAAATACTTTTACTGTTTGAAAATTGGTTTTCTGAAATATCCTTTTCAAAATAGTGAAACTTAAAATCAGGGTTCAAAAAGTCTTTGAAGGTGAGATTCGTTTCAAAAAAGAGAGGAAAAAAAAGTGGATAATTTTCAAAAAGCATGTTCTGAGATAGTTTTTGAAATATTGCACTTTTAGTTTTGTTTTTGAGTTTTTGAGCGGGTGGATATTTGGGTAGTTGAGAGCGTAGAGCTAACATAGACTCTGGAGAAACAATTCCTTGAGGGGACTGAGCAATTGATAAACTTTCAACTGGAAAATCTTTTAATGTTTTAAGAGTGTCCTTGTCTATCTTGAAAATTTCCTCAATCATGTCATCAAAATAAAGGAGTCTTACAGGATCACCATCAAGAGGGAATATATCAAAAATTTCACCTTTTTTAGAAAATACACCAGGCTCTTCAACAGTAGGAGATTTACTGTAACCAAATGAGCTGAGTTTAAGTGCTAAATCTTCAGGAGAAATAATATCCGATATTTCAATCTTAAAAGACTTTTGAAAATGCTCTTTTGGAGGTAGTTTTAGTTGCATTGCAGAATATGTGGTGACAATAACGCGTTTAGCAGATGGATTACTGACTAGAGATTGTAATACAAGCTGTCGCTTATATAGAGCTGCTTCAGACTGGATGATTGATGAGAAGGGATTATCAGACAAACCTGGGAAAAATAGAATTTCTTTTTGATACTGTTTTAAGCTTTCGTATGCTTTTTCAGCTTGTTCTTCGTTTCTGAAAACAAAAACATCTGAATCACTAAAATTAAGGACTTTTTTGAAGAAATTAAAATATATAAAACTCCAGGTAGAGAAATCAACACCTGATAGCTTTGCTACATTATTGCTTTTGAAAATTGATTTAACATTATTAATTATACTAGAAAAGTCGGACATTACCTTAACCTATTAAAAACACTGTTTTCATCATGTTAAATATTAGCTACCCTATACTAAGTCAACCCAATAAGAGAAGCAAGTTACATGGATGTTAAGCTTTACATTTTTAATGCACTTATTTATTTCATTGTGCCAATAGGATTTTTTTGTTTGTTTTTTAGAACAAAGATTACGCGAAAACCCCTAGATGGTTATAATTTTATAAAAAATAAATCACCCAACCAGTCATATGTAATATCAATTATAGGTCTAATACTTATAGCAAATATCTTAGTCGTTTATAGAAGGGATCTTGTGTTTCATATCTACGCAATTGCATTGCTTCTAATATTTTTTAGAAAAAGATTTATAAAATGATAGAGTTAACTAGGGTAATCTTGATTCAGACAAGTGCTATATTTATGGGAATGTTGCTATTATCGATAAGTGGCTATGTAGAAAATTTCAAAATTTCCAAAGGAGTATTTAATTTATTCAAGTACTTTAAACTAACTTTCAAAAAAATCATTTTATCTAGTTTGACAGGTAAGGTTAATATCGAGTTTTATTCAATAAAACTTGGTCTATATCTGCTGTTCTCATTCTTAGTTGTGAAAGCCATGAGTGATGGGGTGGATTTCCAGAGAAATACATTTCTGATGTTAAATGTACTATATTTTACATTCGATTTTATTCTATACCTTGAACAAAAAGTAAAACATAAGGATATCGAAAATTACTTTGCAAAAAAAAGTATGTTGATGTTTTTAGTGTTTGGTTTCGCAGTCTACTCTTTGTTTGTTGTTGGGGATTTGGATCAGAATACTATCTTTTCAGTTGTTGCTAAAATTGCAATCTTTCTCAATATAACTTCACTGTTATATCTAAATGAATTTATATCAGAAAAAAGAAATGAGAAGATATTAAATATGTATCTAAGAAAAATATTATTTTACTTCTTAATTGTGAGCCTATTTATATCTCTGAATTCATTTGGTTCACACCCACAAACGATTGTGAAATATGGGTATTTTAGTATTAGTATAATACTAATAGAATTCATGGCAACTTATGTGAAAACAAATGTTGGGTTACTTAAAGCTGAAAGTTCACTTAACCTAATTAATAATAATCTTGTCGCTTATATTATTATATTTCTGACAACAATTACGGGACTTATTTATGCTATATAGCTTGGCGATTATAGTTGCTGTATCATTATCTGTTTGGTCACTTTTATCAAAAAATAGAAATCAAGACTATTTGCATGCCGTCGGTATGACCTTGATATTTTCAGTTTTACTGGCTAATACAGTATCGATTATGAGTGCCAGCATAATAATCTCAATATGTTTTTTAATACTGTATCTACTCATAAGTACATCACTATCATCAAACGAGCCAAGAACAAGAAAAGTATATAAAGCATACCCCGGAAAAATAATAATTTTTTTGATAATGCTATCGGCTTTAATACTAACCTATCAAAAAATAATTATATCGAATTTAACTTATACACCAATTGAGGTTAACGAAGATCTTATAGTATTGGTAACTCTATTCTTTATATCATTAGGTTTGAAAAAGAATAAAGGACGAGCATGATATATTTTTCTATTATTGCTTTTATACTTTCTTTGCGATTTTTTATAATGAGTTGGAAAACCTCAGATAGATTAATCGGTGGTTATTATATGACTATTGGAACAATATCATTGTCATCAACATTGCCACAAATTCAAGAGGTTAATATAGTTTTAATTGGGCTCTCTTTGTTTTGTTTCATAGCAAGCCTATGCGTACTATTAGCTAGGCTTGGTTATCAAGAGAAAAATGACGAGGAAATTATATGATCCTAATCGCTTTGATTGTCCAGCTTATTCTTTTTTTTCTGATAAATAAAAATAAAGCAATTTATATTCTGTGTACAGGAATCGTTCTAGGGCTTATTAACTTCTTAGACTTATTCTCAGAGATTCACTATCTTAAACTTTCTGTTGCTTCTACCGTAATATATTTAGTTATTCATTTAACTTACCTTGCACAGGAATTGAGAGGGAAAATAACAAATTATCGATGTGTCTTATATTTTAGCTTTATCCTTGCGACAATGGACATTTATATTATTTGCCTGAGTTTAATTACTGTTCTTGTCATCAACTTGGATACAGAAATTAGTAATAAAAATAAATCATTAATGCTAGGGCTTAGTATGATAGCCTTAGGGAATTTACTTTTTCTAGATATTATTATTGATTCCTTTTACATTATAGTTGTACTCGTAATCATCGGAATGAAACTCGTAAGGTTTTTTACACCAACAAACTATTCATATTTTATCTTAACAAGCTATGTTACTTTGAAACCATTTGACGAGATAGGCTTATATTGCTTGATTTCGGTTTTTTTATGTATGTTCATTATAAGAGAAATGCTTCTATTAAATAAACGTAAAATAATAAAAAATAATTTTATAGATAAAGTTACCTTTTCAATTTTGATTACTGGTGCAAATGAAAACAAAGATCTTGAACCAGTAGTATTTTTTTCTGGTCAAAAAGAAAAACCAAGAAATACTTTATCTGTTGATATCACCAATAGAGAAAATCAAGCAGATGCATTATTAGTTGTCCTAACGATTGGAACATTAATCTACCTAGGAGTTCAGTATGGAAATTTATAGTCTGTTTTTGGAACTCTGGCCGCTAATGTTTGCTATATCAATGTTTATGTTTCTTAAGAAAGATATTCTCAACTTCTTGAATATAAGTTTGTTGATGAGTATGCTTATTTTTCCAGTACAAACAGTTGATTTTAAATTTTTCATGATACTTTATATTGTTTTGATTGTTGTTCCGAAAGATAGAATGGAAATTAATGAAATTATCTTGCGCTACTTCACTACTGTTTTTCTAATGATACAATTAGTTACAAATGCTAGGACAAATTTTTCATTCGATATTAATCAATTCATTGTCGCAAATCTACTCGTAGTGACTTTAATCCCGGGATTAAGCAAAAAACTATTATCAATTGTATTACTGTGCTTTCCTGTTTTGACAATCGCGCTAGATGATTTAACCATGTCTCTAATTTTTATTCCATTTATAATGCTTCCACTTTTGCATGAAAAGCTGAAAACAAGAGATTTTTCAATATATTGTTTAGCTTGCATTGTTATTATAGGTCGTTTTGGAGTAGATCAAGTCAATATTTCGTTGATCGCGTTTATAATATTAAGTTTATTTATCTGTATGGGTGATAAAATGCGAATAAAAGAAAAGGTGGTTTTATGAGTGCCTTATCAATTATTGGATTTATCGTTATAATTTATTCATTTTTAATAGAAAAACTTACCTCTAACAAAAGAACAATTGTAAAACTTTTGATTTTTATAGTTCTTTTTGGATTTTCTCTTCAGTCATTAGTTTATACAAACATACTTGCGTCCCCCTTCGGTTTACTTGTTATTTTGACTCCACTTCTTTATGGATTTTCTCTAGTTAATAAAGAAATAGACGACAGGTTTGATATCTTTTATATATTAATGATACTTATTCTAGTAAGGAATATAGATTCTCCAATGTTCTTTTTATTCGTCATAATTTCGAAGGCAATAACTACTTCGTTTTATTCTGATGGGCCAAAAGAGAAAAGATACAACTTTATTAAAAACAGTCTCACTCAATTAATATTTCTAACCATTGCATTCTTAGGTTCTACTTATTTGGGATCAAGCAATAATATATATATTATTCCAATTTTACTTGGACTGTACTTTCATCTTCGAACTGAAAAATTAAGGGTTTATAGTTATGAGCAATCCACAGATTCTTTGATCATAACAAAAAACATAGTTGATACTGTTATTATTCCAAGTTTGATACTATACAAAATATCAACTTTGGAAAATTCTTTAAGTTTTCTCGTTCTCGATGGTGCAACTAATATATTCTTTGTTTTCTTTGTTGGGGCTATATTGTATTTATCTATAAAAAGGACTTTTAGTACTGCTAAACTTATTTCGTCACTACTATTAGCTTATTTGTATCTAAGTTCGATAATCAGTTTTGAACTTATGATTTCTCTCGAATTTCTTTCATTTTTTACAATATTTGTATGTAATAGAATTCATAGTGAAAATACTAAGTACTTTTTGAAGTCACTATTAATGCTTACTCCTATTAGTCCCTTCTTTTATATTGTAATATCGAAGGTAAAAAATACGAACTTAGAAGACTTAGAACTAATCGGTGTCGGATTTATCTTCATAATATTTTTTATAAATATTATGAAAATAGACAATAATCTTTTCGATGAAAGTAATAAGAACAAATTAGCTAAGGGGTTTGCATGCTTCTTATCAATATTAGTGGTATTATACATCTATGACACAGTACAGACTTAGACTCCACAGTGAAAGAGTAATTGGGCCTCTTAACTTTGAAGACCTAATTGAGCTTAAGAAAGCTGGTAAAATTGAAGGAAACGAAGATGTTCAGATTTTTCCAACTGGCGATTGGAAACCAATGGCTTCATTTCCCGAGTTATTAGAACTATCAAGTGTTGAAGAAAATGAAGAAGATGCTGCAACGTTTATTAGAAAAATAAACCTAGAAGAACTTCGTGAAGAAGTTAGCAAAACTGACCAATTTCCTAAAAAATTTGAATATGAAAAGAAGACACCCTTTTCGAGTAGGTCAGATGCAATTGAGTTGGATGAAAGCCCACAAGAAATTGATGAAAGTGTAATCGAAAGTGAAGTGAACTCCGAGTCAACAGTTGTTAAAAGTATTGCGAAAAAATCGGCACAAGACACTGACGATAAAACAAAAATTAATACTGATACTTTAAAGTATTTGGAAGAGCTAAAAAGAGAAAAAGAAAAAGCTTTAGAAGAAGAAGTTGAAAAAGTAGAACCTGAGCCTGAGATTAACTTAGAAACTGATGCGACACAAATTATAAGTTTAGATTCGCTCAAGGAATTAAAGAAGTCAGAAAAAAACTCAGAAGCTGAATTTGAAAAGGAAAAACAATCATTTCTCAAAGAGAAATTAGAAATTGAAAAAAGACTAAAGGATTCAGAATTAGCAGAAAAAGAAAATGATGAAGATGAAGACTTAGAGTCGCTTAATCCTAAAAGAAAAAAGATCCTATTAATATTAGTCGTATTAGCAATAGCATATGTCGTATTGTTTCCTGCTGAAGAGAATAAAAATACGGTAAAAAAAATCGTCCTTAAAGAGCCTAGAATTGAATTTCCAATTAGGTTCGATCAGCCAGATAAAAATAAAGCTGAAATATTATATAAAGCTGGCTTAGTTTACGAAAAAGAAGGAAGTTACTTCTCAGAGATAAAGGCGGGAATAAAATATAAACTTTCTGCAGAAAATCAATTTAATACAAACCCAGCATTAGCTAGATTAATATTTCTCTACTCGAGTCACCTAGACAATTCTTCAAACCTTAAAGAAGATGCAAATACAATATTCAAGCTTGTGCAAATATTTAAAACTAAAGCTCTCATAGATCCAAATTTTGCAGCAGCTATAGCTCTTTTTTATATAGAAACTGAGAAATATACAGCAGCTGTTAACACTATAGAAAAATATAATGCTATTAAAAAAAGTAATCCAACTGTTGAACTCTTTGCAGTTTACCTTGATGCCTTGATCAAAACTGGAGACTTGGTAAAAGCCAAAGCTGTAGCTAAAAAAATTGAAACAGTTGATATGAAGACACGATCGATTTATGTTCATTTGACTTTAATTAATTATTATACATTGATTGGAAATCTAGAGAGACCCTCTCAAATAGTTGCTGATGCTAGAAAAATATTTAAACGCTCAATCCCTCTCAACTTAGAAAGGGCAAAGTTACTTTTTTATAACGAAGATTTCAAATCACTAAAAAAATTACTGGGACAGCTTAGATCTGTAAATTTAGGTGGGTCGAGAGTTCATTATGCAAAATATTTAGAATATATGGGACTTCTTTCGGCTAAAGAGGGAAATGAGAAAAAAGCAGAATATTATTTTGATAAAGCTTTGAAAACCCATGAGTCTTTGGAACTACGCTCACGGTTAGCAGAGTTATATGTTCAGGGGGCGTCTAGTCAAAACACCATGGTTTCCGAGAGTAAAGCTGTTCAATTAATTGCAAACTCAAAATTACAAGCGAAAAAAGGTAATTGGAAATTTGCATTTAAAGATGCGCTTGAAGCAAACAGAATAGCTCCTAACTTTTTACCTGCAAAAATCTATCTTGCTAAACTTCAAATCAATCAGAGCATTTTTAAAGAGGCCATAGATACACTTGAAGAACTTTATGATAAGAATCCAAAGAATCCAGAGATTGTATTTACACTTGTAGATGCTTACATCGAATCCTATAAGTTTACGGATGTTCAAAGACTTCTCACAATTCTTAACTCTTCTGAATTGAGAAACTCACCTGAATACACATCATTAACTGCGAAGTATTATATTTACAAAGATGATTTTACTAACTCTCAAGCTTGGCTAATAAGAGCAATCAATAAAGACCCTCTCAATGATAAGAATCAGTTTGAGTTAGCTAAGATGTATATTAAGTACAATAAATTTAATAGAGCTAAAACAAGGCTGAATAAGGCGATGGATTTAGACCCAGCAAATACAGAATACCGAGTTGCATATTCAAAAATCCTTTACGAGGTTGATGGTGCATCATTTGCTATTGGATACTTGTACAATGTACTTCAAGATTTTCCGGACAACGGAAGAATACTGAGCCAAATTGGTATTTCTTACTACCGAAGTGGACAAATAAAAAGTTTTGAAGGGATCAAAGATAAGTTGAAATCGATTCCAAATAAAGATACTACTCTGTACGAATTTCTAATAGAGGCAGCTGTAATTGATGGCAAGCCACAAGACCAAATTGAATACAGTCAAAAACTAATTGAACAAAACCCTGGTGACCTTAAGACTCGACTCAACTTAGGCAAAATATACATGTCCCAAGAGAAGTATAAGAAAGCGTTGAATGAGTTTAAGGCAATTGAAGATCGTCTAGAAACCTACCCTATGCTTCAGCTGTACATGGCAAACTTATATATGCTTACTGATAACTTGGATAAGGCCACTGAACTTGCAATGAAAGAAGTAAAAGCAAACTCCTCTAGTGAACTCGGTTATATCCTTCTTGGGGATATATACTCAAGAAAAAAAGAATACGTCGAGGCAGAAAATAGTTATAAAAAAGCTCAGAAAATTAATGGTGAAAATGTCGATATGCTTCTTGGATTAGCTAAGATTAATTTTAAGAAAAGCCAATATGACTTAACCATAGATTTATTCTTAAAAGCTCGCGAAAATGCTCCTGAGAGAGCAGAGATACATAAGCTTTTAGGCGATGCCTATAGGAAGATGGGACAAAGTTCACTTGCAATGGAGTCCTATAAATTGTTTCTTGAGCTTTCACCGACGTCAAAGTATAAAGATGAGATAAATTCATATGTTCAAAAAATGCAGTGAGGAATAATGCACGATATAAAATCAATTGAGAATAATTTAGAAAGCTTTAAAAATAATTTAAGTAAAAGAGGCTTTGACCTTTCAGTGATTGATAGTGTCGTCTCTCTAAACTCTGAGCGAAAGAATCTGACAACTAATGTTGAAACAGCACAAGCTCAAGTAAAATTAAAGTCTAAAGAAGTTGGCGGCTTGATGAAAAGTGGAGATAAAGACTCTGCAGAAAAGATCAAGAAAGAAGTATCTGAAATTAAGTCATCAATTGATGAAGATAATAAGAACTTAAGTGAAATCAAAACTAAGTTAGAGTACCAACTTTCAACAATTCCCAACTTAATATCTGATGATACTCCCATAGGGAAAGATGAAAGTGAAAATGTAGAAGTGAATAAATGGGGAACACCTCGTAAGTTTGATTTTAAAGTTAAAGATCATGCTGACCTAGGCGAAGAACTTGGAATGCTTGATTTTGAAAAAGCTGCAGAAATCACAGGTGCAAGATTTTGCGTTTATAAAGCAGATTTAGCAAGAATGGAGCGGGCACTTGCTAACTTCATGCTCGATTTTCATATAGAAAATGGTTATGAAGAAATTATTCCACCGTATATTGTAAACGAAAAAACTCTATACGGAACTGGTCAGTTGCCCAAGTTTAGCGAAGATTTATTTAAACTAACTCTGGAAGATAAAAATTGGTATTTAATCCCAACATCTGAAGTTCCAGTAACAAACTTGGCGGCTAACGAAATCTACAACGAAGAGCAATTACCCTTAAAGTATACTGCATTTACACCTTGCTTTAGGTCAGAGGCTGGATCACATGGTAGAGACACTAGAGGGCTTATACGAGTACATCAATTTAATAAGGTAGAGATGGTTAATATCACTCACCCAGATGAATCTGATAAAACATTGGCCGAAATGGTAAAAGCCGCTGAAACTATCCTTGAAAAGTTAGGCTTACCGCACAGAACAGTTAGATTATGTACAGGTGATATGGGCTTTGGTTCTAATAAGACATTTGATATCGAGGTGTGGGTACCATCTCAAGAAACGTATAGAGAGATCTCATCATGTTCAAACTGTAATGATTTTCAAGCGCGCCGCGCTAGTATTCGATTTAAGAAGCAAGGCGAAAAACCTCAATTTGCGCATACACTAAACGGCTCTGGATTGGCTGTTGGGCGTACTGTAGTTGCTATTCTGGAAAATTACCAAAACGAAGATGGATCAATTTCTATACCCGAGGTACTAAGACCGTACATGGGTGGAAAGGAAATTATTGTTCCTAAAAATAAATAATTGATTTATTAAAGTTTAGGCCTTATATTCTTGATTAAGTTTTTCAATGGAAGTGTGCCCGAGTGGTTGAAGGGAACAGTTTTGAAAACTGTCGAAGGTTCGCGCCTTCCGTAGGTTCGAATCCTATCACTTCCGCCATTTTTTTCTGTACATTCATTCGTATTTTAAAAAATGGAGAAAGGCTTTTACTACTTTGCCAGTAGTAATTATTAAATGCATAAACTGGAAGCGTGGGTGAGTGGCTGAAACCAGGCCCTTGCTAAGGGTCCGAACGTTCTGCGTTCCGCGAGTTCGAATCTCGCCGCTTCCGCCATTTTCGCACCCGAGAATTATGTTCTAAGGTGCTGTTTTAAAAAGCCTTTTCTTCGGAAGAGGCTTTTTTATGTCTAACTCTCGGGTGCGTGGGGTTTTATTAAGAAAAATTAATCTTTTAAAAAATCATAAATCAATTAGTATTAAATTATGAAAATATTACTTTTAATTTTATGTCTTGTATTTGGTTCCTGTGCTGTTTCTCAGAAGCTAATCTCCTCTAAAAAACTGGTGAATAAACACAAACTAGACTCTACGAATAAATTTTTATCTACTCAAACTTTTGTTAAGAAAAGAGCAACTAATCAGTTAGCTATGAACTCAGAATCTCGATTCAGAAGCGGCTATGAGATGTTTCTAATGAATGATCTTGTTGAATATAAGAAATTTGATATCGTCTACTCATCATCATCCTCTAGAGCGTTGAAGACAAGTAGAAAATTAAGAAATAGAACAGATTATGAGTTGATTGTTTCTATCGATGACAAGGTAGTTGAAGATGAAGGGGTTGGTGGAAAAATTCTAAGATTTATAACGTTGGGTTTTTTTCCACAAATAATTAAGAAAAATGTATCGTTTAACTACAAACTAAAAAATCTCAAGAATAATAAAGTTTACGAATATTCAGAGAATTACGTGTTGGAACAAAAATACTTTATGCCTTTGCTCTTTATCCCATTTGATCATAATACTTTCACACCCTATTTTAAAGATGCGCAAGCAAGAGATTATTATAAAATGACCAAGGCTTCTTTGAGAGGTTTTTTCAAAGGTACTAGATATAAAAATATTAAAAAATAATCTTCTTATCATTTTCTTTTGTACTTCCTGTGCAATGTTTCCAAATAATGAAATAGGAAAGAATAAACGAGTATCTAGTTCGGATGTTAAAAAGTGTACTAAAGTCGTAGTTAATACATTTGGAGGCCGAGTAATTGGAACAAAGCTCTATCCAGATTCAAGTGAAGCATCATATTCACATCTACAGGGAATTAAAAAATTAGAAAGCTTTGACCTCAAGCCTAGAGAATGCAAAACCTTTGATAGAGAAGTATTTATTGATGTTACATTTTGGAGAGAAACCAATGGTTTTAGTGCTGCTTTGAGTTTCTTAACTCTAACACTGATTCCAATGAAAGAAGTTGAAAAATTTAGGGCCACTGCAACTGTATTTGATTCTAAAGAGAAGGTCTTAGCAGAATATAAATTTGAAGATAGTATTGATACTTGGTTTCAACTTTTCTTTCTATTTTATATACCTTTTCACGAGAGAGGAATGAAAGATAAAGTAGCTAATAACTTAATAGATAAAATTCTCACAGAAGCAATCAAAGATAATCTAATATAGAGGATTATAATATCAAAAAGAAGCAAGGCATTCAGACCAACAAAAAGTATCATCTTCAAATCCAGATCTGATTTCTCGTTCCATCATTTCGTGGACGTGATTATATTTGGAAAAAACCTTCTCTGAGCTGTGACCCATTACAAGTTTACAAAGCTCTTTAGATTGAGTTCTACCATATAAGAACGATCCATAGCTGTGTCTCGCATCGTGAGCTGTACGTATAGGCAAATTCGATAGCTCAAATGCTCTACGTAGCCTCTTATTGAATGTACTGCTAGAAAGCTTATTAGTATCAAAAAGAAAGAAGCGTTTCCTTTCGCTTTTTCTTAGTTTGGAATCTTTCCAGTTTTTTTCTTCAAATGCTAGTCTGAACAGTAATTTCTTCCATAGCTTATTACAAGTAATGGGTATAATTCTGGTACCGCTCTTACCTCCAATCTTCTTTTTAGACTTTAATGGAACTCTATGGGTCTTTCCCTTCCCTTCTTGGTTTTTATAATCTAATTGGCTCTGTAAAACTATAAATGCTTTGTGATCAATATTATGTTGTTTTAACCAGAGGCCAATATCCCCTTCAATGGTTGTATGTTTAGGAAATATATCACCAAGAGAAATACCTACTGCCTCACCTAGCCGCATTCCTGTATTATAAAGTAGTGCAAAAAATACAGCCTCTTCAAAATAACCAATGTCTCTAGGGGGTCTAATCGTTAGAGAGTGGGTAAAAGTCCGAACCTCAAGCTAGTACAGTAATCACAAAAGTCATTTTATTCAAAAATACCTTCGCCTTAAAGTTA
>Ga0307983_1000265_pt1 | contig 27727 bp, 24 predicted proteins | sample OrgLakmetagen991_FD_201845 | JGI IMG/M metagenome (GOLD analysis project Ga0307983, IMG submission 201845) | Saline water microbial communities from Organic Lake, Antarctica - #991 | ecosystem: Environmental > Aquatic > Non-marine Saline and Alkaline > Saline | place: Antarctica: Organic Lake...
CTGTTTTTTACGGAGTACTTATCAAGCCCATGTTGAAGCGTTAGGTCGAAAGCCCAGTACCTGCCGGCAGGAGGGGACAGACAAAATGTCAGACCCTCCACCTAAGCTCCAATCATGGACGTTTTTACACTTCTGCTCGTGGCGGGCATATTTATCTGGGGCATGATCCGGTTCTACCCAATTGTGATGAAAGATGATTCCCCACCGTTCAAAAGCGAATAACGGCAGCTCTCTGCCCCTATGAACAATCCAAATCGGACAATTTTTCCTCAAGCGCGGACAACCACGGAGTCTGTGTATTGCCCGGCTCAAGGACCACGAATGTCGACTTAGGCTGGGCTCAGCCAAGGAGCTTCGCGTTGCATAACGAGTTTTCATTCATCCAACGATTTGCCCGGACTGCGGTACTGTTGACAACAATGTAACAAAACGTGGTCACGTGGACGGACAGGTTGTGTTCAAGCAAAACTTTCTTTGGTCAGACCTTTCTGTCATACAAATAGAGTCTGAGGCCGGTAAGGCCCTACTAGAGATGGTGACCACTTCAGACAACGTAATTCCAAGTGCTGAGGCAATTGTTGACATTCTTAAGAAAGAAAACTAATGGCGACATTCACTGAGAAAACTATCTTTAGCAAGCCTGGCGTGTTGGTCAAAGAGACGGGAGACTCTCCCTTCGAACGAGCGTTTACTTCCATAGTTCATGTTTCATATGACAAGACTTCGCTAGACAGAGATTATCTATTTTTAACAGGTTCGGGAATGCCAATTAGCTATCCCACGTCTTTTGACGCCCTAAGGGGTAGCCAAGATGAGGGAAAAATTGGGTTTAGTTCGTATGGCAACGAATATGTCATTAGGGAGTTTACTGAAGAAGATTCAGAATGGTTTACTGGCTTTGGCTTACCGTTAAGCCCAGAAATGATGGAGGAAATTATGGCAAAAGATGAGACACTCGGAATATCACAAGCAGTGGAGGCTTTGACCGACGACAATGGCGATTTGGTAGGTCTTCTTTATGTTGTAAATAATCTAGGAACTTTTTCCCGAGTTAACGGTGAGTGGAAACTGGGCTCTACCGACGGCACCCAAGAGGGGGAAGAAGATTTCTCTTTTACCTCTACTTCTATAGATTTGAGAAAAGCAAAAGAGCTAGTTGAGAAGTACGATGCTGGCGAAGAAATAAATGAAGGGGACCTCAAAACCTACGAGGCTGAGGAAGAAGAAGAGCAAACCGAATAATGGACTTTCAAACATTCAGAATGTATTCAGGAAAACAAGAATACTATAACTATCTTCTCTCTATAATTGCAGACGAGTTTGGGGCTGTCTACGTAGTACCAGATGACAACGCAGAGATTGGCTCTGTATTTAACCGTTTTAGACTCGAGAATCTGGAAAACGGCTTAACCCTAGAGGAACTACCAAAAACTCCCGTGGACTGGGCTATTTTTGCTTCATATAATTCTGGTCGAAGCACCGTATTCCTCATGGAGTGGGCTATCTACTCAAGCCCGTATTTAAAGGACCTTGTTAAAGACGAGCAAAAGTACGCAAATAGAACTTTCTTAGAGTATAGGTCCCTTAAAGACAAGTTCTATAGAGACGAAAGTAGCAAAGAGAGAGGCATTTTTTACGCGCCGAAGTCTACATACGCTCTTGTATCGGATGATGAAGAAGTCGTTGGCATCTTCCAAGACACTCACGAAATAGACGACGCTCTTCGAGTTGACGGCGGGTGGGGAGCCCCTACTTGGGAGCAAATCCAAGAATGGGACGGATTTGAAACCATTACAATAAAAGAAGAATTCGTAGAGGTTTACGATGGAATGCTGGCTGAAGGTGAGAAAGTCACCCTGGAAACCATCCAGCCTTACAAGACGGAGCGAGACGGCAAATAAGGATTACTTACGTTAGTAGCTACGAGAATTGTTTACTCTTCACAGACGAAGAAAGAGCTGTTGTTGTAGACACTCTGTCAAACACTGTTGTCTCTATTGACCAAGCCGAAACTCTTATTGCCTCAGTGCAGTGGGATGCTTCAGCTGCCGAGCCCGAGGGTCCTTCGGCAGAGTTGGCTAGAGCCGCTAACCTCAGAACGAATAATTGGGAGTCCTGGAAAAACCGCAGAAGATACGTTTGGAGCTGAGTATTGAAAGATATCAGACTAATTTTTGAAGGCGAAGGGATTCTCGCGAAAACCTCTCGCGAGGGGGTTTTCAAACGGTACATCTTTGGGGCCACTCTTACCTCTTCAACAGGCAACCCGGACGACTTTATTACTGTGGACATGGGCGACTACGGATATGAATACCTGGTTGATAGCGAGGATGTCACTATCGAATCCGACGGTTCAGTCAGCTTTGAAGCTTTCGAGGCTAAGTATGTTATTCGCAAGGTGTCAGAAGCAGATGACTTACGGAATCTTAATCCAGAATTAGAAGACAGTGAAGAGCTAACGGCAGAAGGTCAAGGTACTGAGATAAGGCAGTCTGTGGAGGCTTTGGTCGACGCCAGCATTGACCAGGTAGTAACCATTGTTTACGACGTTGAGAACCTGGGAACTTTTTTCAGAATTGATGGCAAGTGGAGACTGGGCACCCCCGAGATTGCTGCCGAGTTTGATGACACTGAGATTACAGAACTTGACTATGACAAATCTGTGGAACTTGTAGCACGTTTTGATGACAACGAGCTAATTACCTCCAAAGACTTGGCTGACTACGAGAGAAGCGAAAAGCTCGACCAGTCGGGAAAGCTTGACCAAGCAACGGAGTCTGACCAGGAATTAATCGGCATTGTTGACCGATTGGATGCAAAAGCACTTAATCATGAAGCTTTAGAGAACATTCGTGAAAGTTCTGGGAATCCCGGAGAACTAGCGCCCAACCCTACCCTTGAGATTGACGAAGAGGCCAAGAAGATTAGGTACGGCGATGTGCCTGCCCCTCTTCAGCAACTTATGAAAGACATGATTGGCCGCGTTGAGGCCAAAATTAGCGATGAAGACGCGGATGTAGCTACTGCAGACTTAAAGAGATTTATGTCTGGCACAGACTATTTCAACCGAAGTGAGATTTCTTCCGAGATGGCAAAGCTCTTGAGACTACTTACCTAATAACCACATCTAATCGACTATTCGTACAATCACTACTTTTCAACCTATGAAACACTAGAGGTAGGTGGAGTGCATCCACGACCTGTGTGTATCGGAGTCCCCTGGCCTCGACTATAAGCAAGTAAGACGCCCGTCCTGCGTAACTGCCGTGAAGAGGGACAGCGGACCGTCTTAGAGAGATGATGAATCAGCTCTCTGATTTAGGTGCCTGCTAGGTTACCGAACTACAAGAGCAGATTGTCGCCGAATTCGAAGCGGTTGAGAACGAGGAACCTTCCTCACAGACAGTTGACGCGATGACGTCGCTTGCCGAAAGTAGACTAATGGCAGACAAAGACCTGGGGCCTAAATGACATCGAGACACACAATCCTTGACGTCCTGAGAGCGTCATCCTTAGACGAGCGGGAATTCGAAGAAAGCGCACTCAAGGCATAACCATTGCCACGAGTCTCTGATGCGTCGACTTCTAAGGGGTGGATGTGTTTCACAGAAATAACAGTTCACGCATGAATGGAACCCTATTAAGTCGTGAATCCGTTTAAGTTATCCACAGAGGTCAAAGATTCGTTCTTTCCCCCTCAAAAACAGCCCGTGTCGGGACAATCATTCTTCACAAGGCCTTGAAATTCATACCTAAAAAGCGACACCTCAATGCGGTCTGAAAAGCCTACGAGGAGGCTCAGGGCCATACCTGGTAGTCGATACCAAGAACGAGAAGGTTCGAATAGCGGCGCTCACAAATAATTTGGAATGGCTGACCCAAAGGACATAACGCTCTAGAAACGGCAGTTTATCGCCGCCCTATTATTCTCCTAAAGGTAAAAGGGGGAGGTCTCATGGAGTGCAATATTTGCTCAAAGGACGACGCGAGTCGGTCAGTTGACTTCGTACTGAGCGAAGGCACGATAGAAAGCAGCTCGGAAACTTTCGTCACGGGTTCAACCAACACCTCCTTTAGAGGCGGCCTGGTTGGACATGAGGATTTCAGAGGCGAGCGAACAGGCTATGACTATCAAGGCATGTTAAAAGGAGAGTCTTTTTCCTCGAGTGAAGAAGTGCATAACTCCACTGGTATCACTCAGTCTCGCTTAGCAGCTAGGTTGAACTCTGCATTCGGCTCCCACCTTGGCAACCCTGAGTTGGTTGCCAATGAAGCTGCTCTGGAAAATGCGAGCCGGAAAGCCGAGAGCGGAAAAAAGTATTACGTTTCGGCGCTGCAGTCACTGTTACTCGGTTTGGTTTGGACATAGGATGATGGCATCGTCATTTGGTCAATTTTAGTCGCGGCACCAATGTGCCTGTTGATAGCTGGCATCAGCTGGCTTATGCATGGAGAATTTGGAGCGAGTGCCGAGGTCGCTAAGTTGGCTGCAAGCAGTCCTCTAAATCGGGAGCGTTTGAAGCTGGTTACCGATTTCAACAAGGAGCTTGACGGACTTTATGGGTGGTTGCGGGGAACTTCATATTGTTCAAGATGCAACGTTTTGAATGATGAGGATGATTCTTATAGTTTCAGGGACTTTCAGGTAGCAAGGCCCACAGAACCGAAGCTTCCGAGATATGGTGGGGGACCTCGCAGCGACCTAGTGAAAAATCATGACCAGTGAAGCATCGGCCGACCGTGAGTCAAGAGGCTAGATTTTGTACTCTTCGAAGCGAGCTTCAAGAACTTCAATTTCCTCAGAGCTCAGTCCGAACAGTCCGTAGATTAAATTCTCGACTTGATTGCGCAATTCATAGAATTCTGAACCTTGAGCCGAGTGCAGGGCCTTAGATTGCTCACTAATCTTCAATGCATTAGGGCCATTCAAAATCAAAGGCAATTCTGATACTTCGGTCGTATTTATAGGTAAAGCACCTCCTTGCATGTGCTGCATCGAATACTTCTCTCGATACCAAAAGGTAATCAACTTAGAATTCAACAAAGCCTCGATAAGCCAAATGTGGTCTAAATCGTGAGGGGTTACAACATTGACTTTGCCGCCGAGAAATTGACCATCCTCAATTACTACAGCGCGAATTGACTTGGTCATGCGACTGGTGTAGATGACAGGGCCAGCTTGCTTCCTTGCCGAAGCTGAACCATAAGATTCTTTAGCGACCGTCTGGCGCGGTTCCTTAAACTTCCATTGAAAAATATCCGACGCGGTTAGGAGACTTGGACCCAGCTTCTCGCTCGGACTTAACTTTAGGGTCGTTGACGATGAGGCACAAAACACGTTTGCCACTGCATCGAGTCGAGATTCACTCGCTTCGTCGATTTTTGCTACCAGTGAAGCAAAGTCGGAAATGTTTACGGGCTCAGGGATCGGGTTAGGAATCTCCAGAGTTCTGAGAGGCGCTTCGAGGTTCTCAAGCTGATTGAACTCTTGGTAGCGGGCTGGCTCATTTGGCTGACTCTTTTCAATGATTGAGACAAACGTATAGGTGGAAGCGTCGAATACCTTAACTCTGGCAAAATCAGCCAATAGGACTAAGTTATTTTCGCGGAAGATGTCACGAAGACCCTTGCAATTTGAATAAATCAAGTATTGCTGAGGGCTGATGTAGCCCAACACGCCATTTGCCCCAAGGAGATTAAGACCTCGCTCAAAAAAGTAGGTGTAAAGATTCACCATGTTGGAGTGGGATGAAAGCCTATAGCCGCGAAGAACGGCTTTGGTTTCCGTATCTATTTTTCGATAATCCCTATAAGGAGGGTTTCCAACGACTAAATCAAAACCTCTAGTGATACCAAACATTGTCTCTGAGTCAAAAAACTTTGCTGAGTTTTCATACGAAAACGGCTTGAAGCTCTTAACTTGCTGGGTTCGCGAGTCGTCGGTATTATCGTCGCCCGATTGAGTTAGGACCGAATACTCATCTCGTAATTTTTTCTTCGCTGGAACATCGGTGGCTTCAAAATACTTATCTCTGATTACGGCCAGCTGGTCACCTAGGGACAAATCTGAAAATAACCCTAGGTTCTGCTCCGCGCTCTCAAGGGGAACAAGAGTATTTGCACAAACAAACTTAAAGTCAAGGTTTGGCAAAGGTTCAACCTTTTGAACCCCGTCTTTTTCAACAATGATTGATAGCCAAGCGCGGAGTCGAGAAATTTCGACTGCCATTGGTTCGATATCAACGCCGAATATGTTTCGCTGGAGAATGGCTAACTTAGCTTCATATTTATTCAAGCCTGGCTCCAAGCGTTCGTGGAGCTTGATGAGCAAGGAGACCATGCCCATCGGGAATGCACCCGAGCCGCAAGCTGGGTCAATTACAGTCATGTTTCGAATGACTTCCAGCATTTCAGGTCTTCGGCTTAGAGGTAAAGCATCTCTAATCGCATTAGTTCCACTTGCAGCCCAGTCTCGGTCATTCGTGTCCAACAACAAGTCAACAGCCTTTTTGAGAACGCTGTCCGACTCAAACTTTGTTTGAAGGTATGTGCGGGTTACCTCTTTGCACATGTAAGAAACAATTTCTCGTGGAGTATAAAAAGCACCCTTGGCTTTTCTTGCCTGCTCCCCCGTCTCGTCTATCTGAGTTGCAAGTAAACTCTCGAAAACACGCCCAAGCATTTCTGGGTCGATTGCTACTTGCTCATACTCGGGGGTGGATTCATCTGTCGTGAAGTTGTAGTGGGAGAAGTGCTCATAAAGTCTTTCAAAAAATCCCTCAGGGAACGAGAGGCTCTTGTCGCCATACCAATCCCCGTCGTGAGGTTCGAATAGCCCACCATTCAGGTACGGAGTGAGGTCGTCTATTCCAATAAACGAGGCACTTGTCGAGACACTAGCCCTTTCAGCGACTGGTCGATTCAGGGTCTCAAAGAATAAAGGCTCTAATTTCTTGCGGTAGTATTCTGCTGAATCTACATCCACTTCGAAATAGCCGATGTTTTCGTTCACAAGTTCCATGTTTCGAAGGAACCAGACAAACATAATTCGACCTAGCAATCGGCTAGCAAAAAGCTTTGCCTCTTCCTCATCCCTACCCCGTGAAGTCAACTCCTGCAACATTTCTGTGAAGCCATTTGCAACCCCTAGGTAGAAAGAATCGTTGACGCTTTGGAGTTTGAAGCTATCCCACAGAGCTGAATGAAGGCGCTCTTGGACTTCCTCGCCCCTAACGTCCAACCATTTGCTAAAAACTTCAATCTGGGTATTAGTCAGCTTGTCTTTTAATTCAACTAGTCGCAGGTTTCCACGATTTGACAAAACGACAAGCAGGGAATCCGCTTGAGCATTCGCAAAAAAATCTACGCCGACTTTATAATTCTTGTTGCGAGTGAAGTCTCTGTCCTCCCAGTTTTCAGTGAGGTGGACGCCGCCTGCGACATACTGTCTTGAACGCTTCTTCATCCAGTACAACTTTGCTTGTATGGGCGACGCTTGCCCGTCAAAAACGTCAAATGCTGACCGTTCATCACCCATCCAAGGGTGCTTCTGGAACCAGTGGTCTTGCCGCTCGGCATTCGGTAGCGAAACTAGACGGTCATCAATAACTTCAATAGAGGAGAGTTTGGTTTCTGGAGTCAGCAGTTCCAACAGAGAGTTGGCGATATCAATTACGAGCGGGAGCCTATTTTTCAAGTTCACTTCAAACTTTAGGGCTCCTAGTTTTTCATTTATAGATTCCAGGTAGGAACGGCTTGCTTTAGCGAGCAAAGAAAACCACTCCTAAAGCTTTATCTGGTCCCTTCGTTGGCAACGACTGGCTTTCAAGTCTCGAAGTGAGCGTGACGAAACCTTCCAATGTTTCTGTCGAAATGTGACTTGACTTCAACTCTCGTTTTGCCTGCCTGAATAACCTATTTGCCATTCTTAGTTCAGGTTTCGCGGTAATCCTGTTCAAGGCCCCTCTCAAGTTCAACTCTGGGGCTACCTCAATCAACTTATCCAGAACTTGAGCAGGTGAAGCCGTAATTTTGAAATGAGTAGGCAGAGTGCGAGCGTGTTTCTCCGCAATTTTTTTCATCCGGGACTGGATTGTTGGCCTGTCGAGGTTTATTTTGTCGTCGATTCTTGAAATTGATTTAGCATTGGCACGAATTAGGTGAAGCGCGTCCATGGTCTCCATTGGTTGATAAGTTTCGGTTGCAGAAACAAAAATGGAATTTTCAAACCTAGCTCCGTCGGTACCGGATTTCCCTGAAATCTTAATAAGCCCAAGAGCCTGAAGATTCTTAAGCGCGTTTGCCTGGGGAGGTACGTAGCCCCATTTGCCTGCTGGAATATTGCGCACGAAATGCTTTTCCTCGTCGCTTGCATTTCGTTCAAACGAGCGCAGGTCCCTGATGAACTCGTCTTCGCTCAGAAGGTCTTTGTCGTCATCCAAAGCAGCGAACGCTTCAGTCGCTTTTGTGTCGTCATACAAATCAGAGATGTACTCGATGGGATTTTCAAGCTCGCCCAAAATTGACGAATCCGTGCCGACTGTGGAGCTAATCCGCTCAATTTTTCGTTCAAGCCTGTCAACTAATGCCAGATACTCGTCAAGGTTGACATCGGGCCTCATGTTGTAAATGTAAACTTCTTCGTGCGCGGAACCCAGTCGGTTAATGCGACCATTTCGCTGAATCATGCGAACTGGATTCCAGTGCAAATCAAAATTGACAAGGGTGGAGCAGTCTTGAAGGTTCTGACCTTCGCTAAGCACATCGGTTGAAAATAAGAAATGAATTTCGTTTTCAGAGCTAACATCTTGTGCGCCTTTAGATTTTGGGCTGAATCGCCTGGCTAGTTGTTCTAACTCACGCTTGTTCGCACCGCTTGTAAAGGCAGCGTCCGTAGCAAAGTTAATCTGAGGCAGGAGCAAAGGGAGTCTCTTTTGGAGATATTCAATAGTGTCGGCGAAGTAACTAAATACCAGCAGTTTTTTACTTCCCGCATCATTCAAAATGATAGTCTTCACCAGATTTGCAAATGCAAAAAGCTTGTCGTCTCGCTCGTCCAAAGTGCCACAGAGTCGCAGTAGAACTCGAATGAGTTCTTCGTCTCTAGACAGGTCTCGTTGCAGGGCCTCCAAATTAAACATCTTCGGGTCAGCCTCGACAAGTCTGCCTTCATGCTCCTGTGCTAGGCCTATGTCTCCAAACGTTTCTAGGTCATCACCATAGAGAGCTCTTAGTTCGCGCAAGTCCCTGAGTCGAACTATGTAGCCTGCATCAAGGGATAACTTGAAGTCTTTGATTTTTGCAAGGTAGTTCTCAAGAGACTTTTTGAGCGCATATTGGGATGATTCGAATCTCTTCAACAGCGTAACTCTAAGCATATTGTGAACACTCAGCTGACTATTGAGTCTGAAGGATTCTTCTGGGCTCAAGTTGAAAGACTTTATCTCTTCAGGGGATTTTCCGTAGTAGCGGATTTTGTAGATGTCGGCCTTGTAAGGCGCAAATCCCAGCAGCAATAGTCCTTGAAAAATACTCTCAAAAGGATTGCTGTCCGAAGATTCTTTTCTGACGACGGAATCAAGCTGTTCTAGCGGGTGCTTTGTTCTTTGAGTTTGAGAGAGCAAAGACTCCACTGACAGTTTCGTAGGATTCACACCTCCGAATACTCCAAGGTTTGCATCAATAGTTTTGTGTATCTCGTCCATGAGGCTTAGCTCAAATTTGTAAGGAGCAGAACGCACTATGGACTTTGGGAATTTCTTCATCTCGCCATCAGCGGTTTGAACTCCACCAAATTCGCGTTCAATGCCTTGGCGAGTAGTGCGGACTAAAAATCTACTAAGACCTTGGCGCATGATGTTATTGGCCTTGGCGTAGTCAGGCTTTTCGCCTTTTTTCTCAGCTTTTTTTGCGTCTGTTATTAGGCGGTCAACAGCTTGGAAGAAATCGAGCGTTTCCGTTTTGTTTGCAGTTGGGTAAACAACGGGAAACGACTCCAATTTGCCTTTCGCTGCCAACTGAATTTGATTTACGAAATCTCGAAGCGAGTTGTTAATTGGTGTAGCTGTTAGAAGTAGGACGTGGCTGTCGGGATTGTCACTAAACCAATCAAGTAGCTCATCGTGGCGAGCTCCCGACCCGCTACGAAGGTTATGTGCTTCATCGACGACAAATAAATCTACTGACTTGTACTCATCAAAAACTCGTTCTTTTTGAATGCGAGCCACGTCTTGCATGCTTACGATTTGAAAGCCGCCATACATCTTGTGGACCTTCAGAAGGTCGTTTTGCCATTGCTCAGTCAAGTTGGCTGGTGCCACAACATAAATGCGCTTTGCCTCGCGCTCCTCAATGTAATGTCTGATAACTTCACCAGCCGTAATTGTTTTTCCAAGGCCCACGGAGTCGGCTAGCATTGCCAACCCGTTACGACGAAGCTTGTTTATGAGGAGACTGGCATTTCTTTTTTGGAATTCAAATAAGACCTCGCTGGCGCTACCCGAGTACTCATCCTCTGGAACGAGTTCTTCGCCATAAATTTCATAGAGGGCCCTCAAATACATGTGATAAGGGGAGTACGTCAGGTCACCTACAGGTGAATTCTCAAGAATTTTGGAAAAGGTCCCGTCCCAGATTTCAGACTTTGCATCGTTCCAAATCGAATCAAACCAGCTCAAATGCCCGAATTGGTCAGACTCGACTTGTGGCACAGACTTTACGATTCGACCTTCATCCTCAAGCGCATTCAGTTCTATGTTTCTCGTCAAGCCAGCTTCAGTGAAGTTAGAAGAACCGATAATCCCAATAGCCTCCTTGGACTTGTACGAGCCGAAGATATAGGTCTTTGCGTGAAGAAAATTTCCTCGGTAAACCTTGACTGTAAGTCTGCCTTCTGCCAGAAGTGTCTTGACTTCAATCACTAGGTCGCGCAATTCGTTCCTGTGGTCTAAAGACTCCAAGGAGGCCACAAATTGAGCCTCTGGAAAAGTCTCGTCTAGCTGATTTAGGTCAAGTGCCCTCACATAGCTAGGCGGAAGGGGCTCTTGGCCTATCAGTAGGCGAATTGACTCGTATGAACGGATGCTGCCTATAATTTTTTTCAGACCCAACAAATCCCAGTAGCCAGTTGCAATGGACAAATCTGTGAACGAAGGTGCAATTTCGTTGATTACATCTGCGAGGCGAACGCGACTGTTGTCTATGATTTGAGCTCCCATAGCTACGAGTCTACTTTGACTAGAATTCGAGTCATGAGAGCTAGGCAACCATTAATGATAATTCTCTTCATCTTCAGCCCGTTGCTCCGAGGGTGGGCAACTTTTGGCGCACTCAGCCCTAACGCGACCCCTAGGCGCCCTGGTTTGTGATTTGTCATGTTCCTCCGACGCTAATCTATGGCAGACCAACGACATTATTTAGTTTCCGCCAATCTTCTGCCTTGCGTTCGCCTTCTTTTCAATCGAGTGTGCGCCAGGCAGGGGGAAGTTTCGCGCAATTTTAGAAATGCGGAAGTTTGCATTTGTTCGTGACCAGTTCATGTAGGCCATGATGCTCCCTCTAGGACTCCCCCAGCTTATGTGCTCGAACCAATACACCTGTGCCAAGAAAGTGTGGCCCTCATGCTTGAGAATGTCGCTGGAGTCGAGGTGAGCCCAGAGCTCAGCGTTCGGAACCACCTCAATGGCTATAGCCCTAATTACCGCTGGCAAGGCCAACTGCGTTAGGACCTTCGTAGAAATAAACTTCCCACTATTTTGGACTGAAATGGCCTGGATTTCTAGCTTGTCCCCCGTCAATATGCACTCAACCAAGGCTGTGATACCAAGTTCTGGATAAATAACCCTGCGTGTTAGCGTCCCGGGAATTGACTGCTGCGTGCCCGTTTCATGGTCAAAAGGGCCGAACTCCACAGGTTTCCCATCTGCAACTCCAGCGGGTTCAAGGTTAAACGGTAAAGACATCTCTTCACTCTACTAGAACCCCTTCCAGAAGGGGTATTGACAAGTGATGAAGTGCTGTGTGAGGTTTTAGTTAGTACCCCTTACGGAAGGGGTGCTATATGTCCAATAACTTAGAAATTCTTAATAAATAAGAACTTCAGACACAAGGAGAAACAACATGTCATTTGAAGACCTGATGCTCTCAACAGAAGCGGTAATAACCCGTACTGATGCAGCATCCGCTTTGCACTGCGACCCACGCCTAATTAGTCGTGGTATTCGAGAGAACAAGATTCCCCACATCACATTGGGTAGCCGAGTCCTCATCTTAAGGGAGCCATTCGTCGCAATATTCACAGGTTCAGATTGGAGTAACAAGAATGGCCTCTAAGACTGCAGCATCTCGCGCTCGCCGACTTGGCGACGGAAGCATCTACGCCTATGCCACCTTGGGAGGGACCCTTTACCGTTGGCAGGCATCTGTCAAGGTAAACCCAAATCAAGCGGGCTCGGAAACCAAAAGGGTTTCTAAAGGTGGCTTCACATCGGCCAAGATGGCCAACATATCGATGCAAGACGCGTTGTTGAACTCCAGAAATGGAAAGGCAGCCCTTCCAAGCTCTGACTTACTCGGTGAATACGCATGGGCTTGGTTGGGCTAAAAGAAGATTGCGAATGCGACTCGCGTTGGATACGAGAAGCTACTTCGAGTACACATTCTTCCTAGAATGGGGCACCTCAGGCTAACGGATATCTACCCGTCAACTATCTCCAAGTTTTATCGAGAACTGGAGAGGTCAGGCAATCAGGGCCGTCTGACCAAGGGCCTTGGACTGTCTGCAAACACTGTGAACAAGATTCACATTGTTCTCGGTTCGATTTTGCAGGCAGCTGTTTATGACGGCAAGGTCCCTGAGAACCACGCCCGCAATAACCTAAGCGCAATCAACGCCCCTACGGGTGCAGACATCTTGGAACAGCAAACTGAACTTCACACATGGACTGCAGAAGAGCTGAAAGTTTTTCTGAGTTGGAACGCGGGCACTAAGGATGAGTTGCACGCCGTGTGGCACGTATTCGGCTGGACTGGTATGCGTCGCGGTGAAGGAGCTGCCTTAAAATGGCAGGACATCAACTTCAATAACAAGACCATAGCAATCCGACGCTCCAGCGATTCTGCACTTAGAAAAACAGTAAAGAACTCCACCAAAACCAAAAAGAGTCGCTCCGTTCTTGTAAACGAAGAAACGCTAGCCGTGCTAATGGAACATAAGGCTATGCGTGCTCGCCTGGGATTCGGTGCAGTGCAGCCAGACTGCTACTTATTCGGAACCATCGACGGGACCGTTAGAAATCCTGGTGATGTCGGCGAGCGCTGGTCTAGAACCCTTAAGAGGGCCCAGGGGTTGCACCCTGAGCTTTCGAACCTGACCATCAAGGGACTGCGGCACACTCACGCGACCTTGTTGCTCGAATCAGGAGCTCACGCAAAAGTGGTTCAGGAGCGCCTCGGCCACAGTAACATTTCTACGACAATGAACATCTACTCGCATGTCACGCCCACGATGCAGGACGAGGCGCTACAGGGTCTGACTATCTACGTTAAAGGAGCCTAAGCACAAGGAACTGCACAAAGTGGACAAAAAGACCCCGATTACACAGCTTATTGCCTGTGCTGGCGGGGCTTTCCTTTTGTGGCAAGTGAGGGATTCGAACACCCCAACTGCTTTACTGTTTGATTCAACTCTTTTTCTTTATTCAACTACCCAAGCAAACCAAGCATCACTCCTAGCCAACCTTGACGAATATCGTCAAGGTTGGGATCTGCAATCTCTATGAATACAGCTGCGCTTTGTCCTTTCATCGGTGTTATCGATGTACAGACAGGGCAGCTTGGGCTGTTGCGAGTTTTAGAAGGAGACTACTGCTCGTCCGCTAACGGTCCCCTCATGCAGCTTGTGATACGCCTCGACTGCATCTTCTATGGCAAACTGTTCAACATGCACAGTTAAGGCCCGAGACCTTGCGAGGTTTAGTACTTCCACGAGCTCACTTCCGGTGCCCCAGTAAGGCGCACGAACACTGGCTCCGAATGGGGTGTAGAAGATGCCGGTTTGGAGGGTTTCGCCATCGATTCCAATAATGTGGTTGAAGCCGTTGGCGGCAAACATTTGCCTGGCTAGTTTGGTTGTTGGCGGGGCTCTTAGGGATTCGAGGACTGCGTCAGCGCCTTAGCTACCAGTTAGCTCGCGGATTTTGTTCACTGTGCCCCCTGACAGAGGGTCCTAATGCAGCCATTCTGCATAGGGTCTCGTCGCAGTGTCATCCGAGATGGAAAGCCATCGCTTCGTCCATGCCCTGCGCAAAGTTGCTGGAAGTTAGGGTACAGATCGTATCTCGGGTGGAATTAGAGGGTCGCAACGAATGGCTCGCTTAAGAGCATGCGCGAGCTGAAGTCGGCGAAGAGTTGACGGTTACGAGGCCTCTTCTCTATCGATTGCCCGCGCGATTGCGTCGTATGCGGCAGACCTTGTTGTGAAACACGGTGAGTTCCTTGGTGGTGACTTGCAAAGTTGGACCCTAGCAAGAATCAGATCGGTTCCAGTCCGGAGAATATCAAACGCTATGAGGCAACTCCTAAACAAAGAGTAGCCAGATAAGGTCAAAATCCAATCCGTGATTGAACTGCTTGATTCGGAGGGCGTCGTGAGCGCGCCAGACCCAAAGCATTCCTGGAGTTTCGGATTCTGAAGTGAGACTCGTTACTTGGATGAAGGTCTCAAAAAAGTGACTTACTCGGTCTTTAGCGCGCGAATACGGCTTCCCTGTGATGCTCCAAGAAGTACGCCTGATCCTGACCAAACTTCTTGACTTTTTTGGTGGCGTCTATGTTCCACCTTTCCAGAACATCCCTGTCTAGGTCGCCCGAAAACAGCATCTCGCCGCTGTCTTCAAAAGACATCAGACCTGAGTCAAAGAGCCTGTCTATGTGGGGAGATAGGAATAGGCCATTGTGCCCATTTAGTCCTTCTTCGTTTGAAGAAGTTGCCCAGGGTTTGATGTGGCTTGCAATCAAGAGCTTCGAAGAAGTAACGCCAGTGACCCGGCAACTTCCCTCGAAGAACTCAACCCGCTTTCTGAACTTGCCTTGGCCTCTTCTTGCTAGCACCAAAGAAGCCTTTATTGTTTCTTCGAGCATTGCATCCTGGATTATCAGCTGTTCTGTTTCATCAAAAGCCAGGTCGTCTAGAGAGTTCGCACTGATGACTAGCCCTGGGGAGCACAAGAGCCCGGGCAGTACAGAACCCAACTCACTTGTGATCGCTGTCACGTAGACCTGGTTGCCGTCTCCATTAGCTTGAAGAAGGGAGTACTTTTCATCTAGCATTTTTGGGCACCTAAGAGCCGGATGCACGCTCAGCAGTCTAAGAATTGTTATGTCCCAGGGTTTTGGTGACCAGGTGTAAGTATCGGCATGGCATCTGCACCTCCCGTTGGCAGACGGGGCTTCTCGGGGGTACTCAGCTTCAAGTCCCAGCTATTTCAATTTCCGGCTTCGCTCGTTATCTCAACTGAATAAAACTCGTCTTGATTCAATGTCGAATAAAGCGTTGTAGTTTCTGGTCGAATTTGAACATTCCCAAGTCCCCAACCCCTTCTATGGTTACTAGCATGAGGTCGGCATTGTCACGGAAGTCAAGGTCTTCGAGCAGGAGTTTTCTAACTTCGTGAATCTTCGAGTACCAGCCTTCATATTGGGTCGATGTGAGCGTTGTGAAGAGACTGTCGGCAGTAATCGTGTCATTTTCCGATAGCTCAAAGAGACCTTGGTCATGCCAGGTCAAGCAGAAGTGTGCCGCTAGGTGAGCTGAATCGCTGCCGCCTTGCCCTTCTGGCTCCAAATTCCAAGTGATGTTCAGTGCTGAGACTAATTTGCCATTGTCCTCAGACTTCTCTGACTCCCAGGCAAACATCATCAGAAGTCTCAGCTCTTCTTGATCCAGAGTGGGTCCTCGCTCCTCGCCAGCGGGCTTTATGCCGGTTGCACTTGCGCAGTGACGATCAATGTCCGATGACGCCCAAGGGTGAAGGTAGAGATACAACTCAAGGGCGCTTACTGTGTCACCCCAGTTATCCCTAACGAACCTGAGCAGAGGCGTCTTTTTGGGGTAGCCCTCAAGTCTCCAATTTGTGAGGCTGCTCGCAATGTTCTCCCATCCAGCCCCGAATGCAAGCAAATCAAGAAGAGCAAGCCACCAAGAGTAATTCTTGGTGTCTTCTATCATCTCTGGCGGAGAGATTATTATAGAATCGCTATCGATTAGGGCCCAGACAATGCCCTTGGATTGATTCCATTCGGCACCCCGATCAATGAATGCAGCAGTTTCCGAAAAACTGAGTTCCCACTGTGTTTCTGAAGGTTTTGACATGGTTTTCTCCTTTTACTCTCAACTCTCCTAAGTTAGCGGTTTTGCCATCTCGAGCAACCCAGCCAGCCTGCTAATACCACTCACGTCTTCTAATGAGCTGAATACTGCTTTGGGGAGGTTGGTTGAGTAGACCAGGTAGCAGACGCTCTTGGCCCTACTGATCGCAACATTCATTCTGTTGCGCTCGAGAAGGAACCCAAGGCCCCTTGGGGCATCTTGGGCTGAGCTAGATGCGAAGCTGTAGATCACAACGAGGCCTTCTTGACCCTGGAACTTATCTACTGTGCCAACGGCGACTTCTTCATGACCGGCTTGATCAAGGGCTTTACGAATGGCATTTACCTGGGCGTTGAATGGGGCCACAATCAGAATCTCTTCTGGCCCAACTTCGGCGATATGTTTCTCAACTAGCTCCATAACCGTGGTCACTTCTTGGTCACTAAAGGTTGAATTGCCCGCGTGGTTGATTGGAACTTTATAGAGACCCGGAGCAATGCCTTTGATAACGTGCTTGTCGGTGTCAGGGTGAGAATTTAGTTTGTTCTCATAGGAGAGCCAAGAGACCGGCTCGTTGATCTTCGGGTGCAGTCTTCTGGTTACTTCGACAAAGTAACCCATGTCTTTAGGAAGGATGTCGTGCTCTCCCATGTAGTGACCCAGGGCTGAGTTCTCCAGTCCTCCGGGGTGAGTGGCCTGAACCACCTGCGGCAGTTGTTGAGGGTCGCCAAAAAGGATCATGTTCTGGGCAATGCCAGAAACTGCCAATGCATCAACTAGCGAAAACTGGGCTGCCTCGTCGATTATCAGATAGTCAAAGTGGTTACTTCTAACATCTTTATTACTCAGAGCAAATGCGGTGCCGCCAAGGACCACAGCACCGGCTGCCTTCGCAACCTTCTTGCCGACGGCGCCGTTACTGGAGGCTGTGATCCAGGGAAGCTCTCTGGTTTCTTTTGTTTTATTGGCTTTGAATATTTGGGCTGGGCTGACCCCAGTCTCGATGGTTGCTCGTAGGACGTTTTCGACCGCCGCGTGAGAGTTTGTGCCAACCGCCACGGATTTGCCAGACGCTAATAGGTGAGCTATCAAGTGGGAGGCGAGGTAGGTTTTGCCGCTACCGGGTGGGCCCTGCACCGCTAAGACAGTGCTATCCATTTTTTCAACTGTGGATATCATGGCTGGTAGGTAGTTTGTGGGGTCGGGTTCGGTTATTTTGCCATCGCCTATAAGGCGCGGTTTGCGCCTGAATAAAAGGTCCATGGCGGAGTTGCGTTGAGGAGCTGCGTTACTCGGGGAGCCCCAAGCTTCGGTGATACGCTCCGCCAAATTATTTAGCTCTTCTTGTTTGGCCATTGCGAGGAATCTTTGGAATTTGATTAGGGCATCTGGTTGGTAGACAAGGTCGTCTAAGTCTTGGGTGTCCCTAGTGAAAGTGATTAGCCCGTTTGCTGACTTGATAACCTTGCCAAAGTTTCGCTCCTGAATCCCTGCGCCAATCGGGAACCTGATAACTAGGTCGTCACCCGGTGCTGGGTTATAGATTGATTCAGTCGGGTAGCTGGCTTCATAGGTGACAACGTGAACTAGGTTGCCCTTTCTATTTACTTTTTCGCCGCGGCTTATCTCAATTACATCTAGTAGTAAGAGTGCTTCGCGGTCTTTTTCGAAGGCTTCTTCGTCTTGGTCCATACGGATCTTCAGATCCGCCCAGAACATCACGTCTTCGCGGCGGTAGAACAGGATCGAGTGAGTCAAGGTTTCCCATACTTTGGCTCGGATGTCCCCCTCAGCTGATTTGCCCCATTCCCAACCGTTGAGGGGCAAAAAGAACCGGGCTGTTTTTGCTTCAAGCTCTAGAAGTTCCAGGGCTGAAGCACTTGGATTTTCTTCAGAGTCTTCGTCTTGAGGATTGACGTCTTCACCAAAGCGAGTTGTCGCACTGGGCATTTTAAGTAACCAGTCATAGAGTTTCATAGTTGAAACCACGTCTTCTTTGTTGTAGTCGTGGAGTGCTTGATAGAGCTTTTCGGCTCTGATGCTTAGATCTTCTCTCTGTTCTGATGTCAGGGTCTGATCTAGCGAGCCATCAACTAGGTCACGCCACTGGGCATACTCATCTATGCTTGCGCTCGCGCTGGTGACTTCCGATTCTCTTTCGAACTCGTAGTGGCGCTCAAGGTTTTTGATTGAATACTTAGATTCTCCTACTCGAAGGCTTTTTCTAACTATTGGGTAAAGGTCAACTAACCGGCGCTCATCTCCGAGCCTTCTAACCTCTGGGCCCATAACACCGTGCCTGGTGGAGAGTTTTAGAAGTGCTGTTTTCTCATAGGAGGCGTAGTGGTAGATGTGGGCATCGGGGTGTGCGTCCATTCGCTCAGTCACCCAGTTCATGAAGTCAATAAACGCTCGCTTTTCTCGTTTTCTGTCTATCGCCCAAAAGTCAGTGAAACCTGAGTCTCTAGTCCAATTGCCAAATAGGTATTCAAGGCCACCATCAGGGAAGTAAGGGAAACCCTCCATGTCAAAAAAGACATCGCCTTCACTCGGCCTGGGTAGGAACTGTAGTAGTGGGTCTTCGAGTAATTCATGCTCGGGTGTCTTTGTTTGTTTGCTCAAGATTTGTAATGCAGCTTGTTTCTGCATCTTTTCAAAGGTTGCCGCTGTGACACCGGGGACTTGGGTGAGTGGGCTTTGGGCAAGGTCACTGAGGGCCTGAATGCCTGCGGCGTTCAGTTTGCCCCTGAGGTTTTTTCCTAGGCCAGCGACTAGAAGTAAGTCTTGAGTTTCTTCGCGATCGTCGTTGCAGAGTTCTGGGTATTCACAGATTTCGCAGTCGCGGTTTCCGGCGCAGTGCCAGGTGAAGTTTTCTAGTTGGGAATCTGTTGAGGAGTCGGAGACTCTGGCAATTGCTTGTTCTAATTCGGCCCTGGCGATTCGGGTGGCGGGGACTATTTCGCCCTCTTGGAAGCTCATCATCGTTCGGTTGCCAAGAATCAGGCCGTGGCGAGCGTTAGGGGCCTTTAGGCCGCGGGCATCTAGAGCTTCTATGTAGATGGCAACCTGGAGGGCGTATTCGGGTTTTGGGTGGGAGGAATATTTGGCATCCCAGACGATGTATTTGGGCGTGCCGGGAATCTCCTGATCGAGTCTTGCGGTGAGGGAGCCATTTACAAACTCTAGAATCCAGCCTTCTTTAACCAAGAAGTCCGGCTTGCCTCTAAAGACGGAGTGCGGGGCTGAGTGCTCAAGCCCACCCTGGTAGATGATCGGGATACCTTGCTGCATGAGATCGAGTGTCTGTGAGAAGTCGCCATCTTTTTCTGGCCTCACAACTGAACCCCTCGGCATTGAGGCCGTCAGCTCCTCGGTGAGCTTGAGTTCGAAGGCGTCACCGTACTTTTGCGGAAGCGATTTATCTTCACCCTTTTCACGAAGCTCTTTTTGCTTCGCGATGTGGGGGGCCAGTCTGGCTTCTACCTCTGGCACTCTAAGTGCGTGGAACACTGACAGGGTGGTGCAGTGGTCACATGTGGCTGCTCGCATTAGATCGCGAGTATTGAAAAACCATTGATCTCCGTTTTTATGCATTCCCCATTGTGGCACTTGGAGGTGACAATCTAAGAAGAATTCAACCCCTTGCAACTCGAATGGTCTCTCATCGACGTGGGGTGTAACTGCACTCTAGACGGTAAAACGTCAGACCCCACCTGTAACTTTTTTGTTACCGCAGGGCGTAAGTCCTGTGGCAGCCCAGAGGCAACGGTCCATTGTGCGACTCTCAAGTGCTGTTTGAGCAAGTGGGCTGGATTGTCTCTCTACTCAACCGATTCATCGAAGGGCATGAAATGTTATTAGATACAGAAACAGGCATGGTCAATGTTTTTATTGAGCCACAATTATTTGAGGTATCGAGCGAGCTGTTGTTGACGATTCAAGCCTCGGACTTCGCAACATTTAAGGCCCTAAGGCTGACCGCTGACGACAACTACCAAATCAATTTGAATGATGAGTACTTTCCATTTGTGGGCTACGGACATAATTGGAGCTTGGGCTACAAGCTCGGAGGCCAAAAGCGGCTAGAGGGCATTCCTGTTCTGAGTCAGGACTTCAGTCCCCCAGTGAAGGGGTTCAAGTGGAAGGGCCTTTACATACCTGATCCCGACTTAATGCCGGAGGAGGGAGAAGAAGATGGCAGCGAGACGCATGTTGGCTATTGTCTTCCGGGTGAGATTGCGGAAGCACAGTTCGGTAGCGACCTCAGCTATGAGGTGTTTCACCTTTCGCCGCTTTTTCGAGAGCCCTCAAGTGAGCAGCTTAAAACTGTTTTTAGTTCTTAGTAGGGCCAGGTATTAGACCTACCCCCAATAAACCCAACTCCGCACCACGATAGCCCTTACAAGAATTATCAAACCTAGGCTTGCAGTGTCTTTGATTGCAGCTATGCCCTGTCTTTGCCTCGGTGTTATCGATGCAAAGACAAGGCAGCTTTAGCTGTTTTGAGGTTTAGAAGGCGATGACTGCTCGTCCACTGACGGTGCCCTCATGCAGCTTGTGATATGCCTCTACTGCATCTTCTATGGCGAACTGCTCAACATGCACAGTCAGTGCTCCGGATCGTGCGAGGTCTAGCACTTCCATGAGCTCACTTCGGGTGCCCCAGTAAGGCGCACGAACACTGGCTCCGAATGGTGTGGAGAACATACCGGTTTGAAGGGTTCCGCCACCGATTCCAACAATGTGGATGAAGCCGTTGATTGCAACCATTTGCCTGGCTAGTTCGGTGGTTGGTGGGGCGCCTACGAAGTCGAAGACTGCTTCAGCACCATAGCCACCGGTCAGCTCGCGCACCTTGTCTACGGCACCCTCTGATGAGATCACGGTGTGGTGAGCTCCGACCTTAGACGCTAGTTCTAGTTTCTCCTCGGTTACATCGAGGGCAATGATTGTGGCTTGTGTCAGTGTGCGAAGAATCTGCACTCCAACATGGCCTAGTCCGCCAACACCAATTACTACTGCCGTGGAGCCAGGAGTGAGCTTATCTATGGCAGCTACGATTGCGTGATATGGAGTTAGTCCGGCATCCGTGAGTGACACTGTCTGCACTGGGTCTAGGTCTCCTAGGGGGACTAAGTGACGCTTGTCGTCAACTATGACAAATTCGGCCATTGCGCCCGGTGCTCCAAGACCTGGAGGGGTAATGCCCAGCTCGGCTGCGTGAGGGCAGTAATTTTCGGCTCCCTGAGAGCAGGCGTGACATAAGCCACAGCCCCAAGGGCCATAAATGGCATAGGGGTCTCCGATTGTGACTCCCTCAACACCTTCGCCAAGCTTGTCCACTACTCCTGTGCCCTCGTGGCCGATGGTTAGCGGCAAACCATAGATGTATTGCTCTTCAGGCAGATTCACTAAGAGTCGGAGTGACACAATCCTGCAGCGGTCACCTTCAAACGGATTTTACCTGCGGTCGGTTCGGGCTTGTCAATTTCTGCAACCTCGGGACCTTTTTCTGTTTAGCAATACTGTAAGGCCTTCATGTCTACACCCTCTCGTCGTTATGGACTTGTTATGTCTTTGCACGCTAACAGGGCGGTTTCTAAATTAGTCAATTGCTTATTTTTAAAAAGACAAAGCACAACTAGTTTTGACGGGTCATCGGTGAATAATTGCGTTCAGCGGAGAACTACTGAGCTATCGGCTTTCATTTTGAAAGCACACATTTGGGCAACTTGCCTTGGCGTCGCCCTGGAGTAGCTCGAACCACTCAGAATGTCGCCGATAGAAATTCTGGAGGCACCACTCTGAGGACACGGATACCCATCTGGGCCGAGCGGGCTACTTTCAAATAGTCGCTTTTCTTGTCTGGGCCTTTGGGTAATTTGTCTAAGACCTCCACCCAATTTCAACCTTCAGGCTGCCGGTCTGTGTGATTGAGGATTAGATGAGATCCCACTGTATGGTCAAATGTATACAATGTTGTTTCACCGACGCTCGGGCAACAATGCGCAAAAATGATTTTTTTGCATCTTTAGGGTGACTTTGCCGCAGAAACTAGGCACATCCTAACTTTTACTACGCTGCTCGCGAATTTTTCTTTTCAGGCAGGATTTGCAAAAGTGATGTGGACTGTTTACAATTCCTGTCACGGTACAGATTGTCCCGTAGATGTTCAATGAGGAGCAAAACACATGACCACTCGTACTTTAGGTAAATCAGCCCTAGCTGTTGCTGTTGTAGGTATTCTCGGACTCTCAGGTTGCGCCAGCGCGACTGAAGATCAGGTATCGCAGCAAGATAATGCTTCTGTGGAGCAGGAAGAGCGCGTGTTGCGCTTTTCGCATGCGTATCCAGCTTCTCATCCCTTCGATGCCTGTGGAGTTCCGGCTCTAAACGGATCACTCGAGGGCAGCGGGCTTCAGATAGAGAGTTACCCTGCCGCCCAGCTTGCCAATGACAGTGAGTCTCTCGAGCAGGTGTCCTTGGGAACATTGGATCTAGCAATTTCGGGAGGTTCCTTCCTCGGCACCTGGTATGACCCAATGGCTGTTTTCGACGCAGGATACCTATTTGACGATGCGGAGCACTTCCGTGAAGCATCAAACAACGGTGAGTTCGAAGGTCTCTTTAATGAGTTTGAGTCAGAGACAGGTTTGAAAATTCAATCAGCCTGGTACTACGGTGCCCGCCACCTCACCGCCAACAAGCCAGTGGACATCGCTAGTGATCTTGCGGGGCTAAAGATTCGAACACCCGACGCGCCAATGTTCATGCGCAACATCGAGCTTCTCGGTGGAGCAGGTACTCCGATGGCAATTGGCGAGCTCTACCTAGGTCTACAGCAGGGTGTTGTTGACGCGCAAGAAAATCCTATTCCCACGATCTCGGCTTTTAAGCTAAACGAGGTCCAGGACTACGTCAATCTGACCGCTCACATGGTTCAGGGGCTAGTCGTTGTCTCAAACGCCAATCTCGGTGACTCCCTGACGGATGATCAGAACGAAGCCCTAGCCGTTGCGTTCGATACGGCTGCGGAAGCGGTTTACGAATGCATCGTTCGAGAAGAGGAAGAGATTCTCGCCGTGTGGGAAATGGACGGCAGCATTGAAGTCCACATGCCTTCAGGCATCGATGAGATGAAGGAAACAGTCCAGGCGCACTGGTCGGCTCATCCTGTTTATGGCGCGTTCTACAACAGCATTCGCGAAGGACGCTGATTAAAACCGCCAGCTAAATAGTAATCGGCAGTCGTGGCAGAAGAGCAAAGGCTCTCAAGCTACGACTGCCGATTTATCTAACAGAACTTTATGCGTCGCGTATGGGGTGAGCCCCGGCTTTCAAGGAGCCCGATTATGAAATTTAGTAGTGAGTTAATGGGCCGGCATTTATTGCCCGTGGGCTTTACTTGGGCCCGTCCCGGGCGTCCAGTTAGCTGGAAGCAATCGATCGAATGGCACCGGCATGACTAGTGCGATTCTGACTCCGGATCAACCTGACGAGCTCGAAAAAGCGAGCCGTGTGGTGTCCGCCCTAGTCACAACGGAGCGTGTAGTGGCTACCATCGCACTGGTGGTGACCCTCGTTCTGATACTGCTGCAAGTAACCAGCCGATACATCTTCAACGCGCCGCTGGGTTGGACGGAGCAGACTGCTCGTTTCACGCTGGTCTGGCTCACTTTCGTCAGCGGGGGTTTCGTTATGGCGCGACGTGGGCATATCGCAGTTGATCTGATGGTTGACAGGCTTGGGTTGAAGTCAAAACGAGTGGTCAACGGCTTTTCTATTCTCACAGTACTTATAGCTTCCGCAATCATGACCCTGGCAAGTGTCCAGCTCGCTCTCGCGACGATGGGCCTCAAGTTGCCTGCCGCTGGTATTCCGGTGAGTTTGCTCTATTTGGCCGTTACGGTGGGTTTTTTGCTTATTTTTGTGCACGGCGTGTTAAGTACGGTTTTTGATCTGCGCCACAGGAAAAAACCAACGCTCGAAACCGTTGACGGAGAAACTGGGGCAGCATGACGCTCATCATTATGATCTCCGCCTTGCTGCTACTGCTTGCGCTCCGGGTGCCCGTGGTAATTGCGCTTCTAGTGCCCTCACTTTCGTACGTTATCTTCGAACCGACAGCAAATATTGCGACTGCGGCACAGCAGATGGCCTCTGGAGTAAACAACTTTGCACTCCTTGCGGTTCCGTTGTTCATCTTGCTAGGTGGCTTGGCAAACGACTCGGGTATTTCGGAACGACTTTACAACTCTGGTGTTGCCTGGATTGGACACATCCGTGGCAGCCTTGGCTACGTCAACATCGGCACGAGCTTTGGCTTTTCCTGGATGAGTGGAGCCGCGATAGCCGACGCAGCAGCCATGGGCCGCGTGCAGGTGCCCGCGATGGTGAAACGTGGGTACAGTCGGAGCTTCAGCCTGGGTGTAACCGGTGCTTCATCGCTCATCGCTCCATTGTTGCCGCCGAGCATTCCGGCGATCATCTATGCCGTGACCGCGGGCGTGTCAGTGGGTGCGCTATTCGTCGCCGGTGTCATTCCTGCTCTTGTTCTGGTTGCAACACTGTGCTTGATGGTGTGGGTACAAACCCGAGGCCGGGAAGAACTGCGTTTGCCCAAGGCTGGTTGGGGTGAGCGTGGACGGACACTCCTAGGCTCACTTCCGGCAGCGGGAGCTGCGGTTGTGGTGCTCGGTGGAATTCTTTCGGGTATCTTCACGCCAACCGAGGCCTCCGGCATCGGGGTAATTTACCTCTTGGTCCTCGGACTTGTCTATCGGGCGTTCACTTGGAAATCGCTTTACCGAACTCTACTGTCCACTGTAGAAACAACGGGGTCCGTACTTATGATCGTGGCCTCGGCTGCACTCTTTGGCTGGACACTTGCCCGCGAGCGAGCTCCTCAGCTGGCCGCAGACATGATCTTGAGCTTCACTGACAACCCATTCGTATTTCTGCTGCTAGTCAACATCCTGCTGCTAATCATCGGCGCCGTTCTGGAACCAACAGCCGCAATCCTCATTCTCGTCCCAGTTTTGGCTCCAATTGCCGTTACCTTCGGGGTGGATCCAATCCATTTTGCGGTCATGATGATCTTCAACTTGCTGATCGGTCTTCTCACTCCACCAGTCGGTCTCGTATTGTTCGTACTTTCAAGCGTTACCGGTGCCCCAGTGCAAGAAGTGATAAAGGGAGTGTTGCCATTCTTTTTCCCGATGCTATTGGTCCTAGTTCTTCTGTCCCTAATTCCTACCTTGAGCTTGTGGCTGCCGGGAGTGCTCGGATTCATTTAGCGCCACCAATGCCCGCGTCCTGGTAATGCGATTTTCTCTCGTTCGCCAGCCACTAAATTGTCACCTCTTGTCGTCGATTCTCAGAAGCTGGCTTCTCACGCAGGTCTTCGATGCCGATGCGGGCAGGAAGTTCAAGCCAAAAGTATTGAAATGGTACCCATCAGAGCGACCATGATGGCAAGCCGAGCACCAACCCAGTCGTGACTCCAATCACGATTTCGTCAGGCTCCATATTGCTTCGGGGTTGCCGCGGGAGTCTTTTTTGCGTTTCCCGATCCATTGCGGCTCCGGGTAGAAGGTCCTAAATCAGCCATTAGGCATAAGGTCTGGTCGCAGTGTCATCCGAGATGGAAATCCATCGCTCTGTCCATGCGGTGCGCAAAGTTGCTGGGAGCCAAGGAACAGATCTCATCTCGGGTGGAACCAGAGGGTCGTAACGAATGGCTCGTTCAAGAGCATGTGCAAGCTGGAGTCGACGAAGCGTTGATGGTTGCGAGGCCTCGTCTCTCTCGAGTGCCCTCGCGATTGCGTCGTATGCGGCGATTATGAGTGCCGAGGGCCACAGCAACTCTGCAATTTCAGCAGTCTCAACCCCACCTCGGATATCCAATGCCGTCGCATTCGCCGTAACGAGGTGACTGCGGACGACAGGGTCGAACATGTCTTTTAGGTCATGCAAGCTTGCGACCATTCCCGTTGAAATCGTTGCCGCACCATCTCGAGCACTGACTACCCAAAAAGCGCTACCTAAACAATTTAGCCAAAACCCCAGACCAACCCTGACGAATATCGTCAAGCTTGAAGTTCTTAATCTTTTACTTTCAATAAACGTATGTTAGCTTTCAGATTATGAAAACACTTCCGGCAAGCCTCATGCCTATTTTTCGAAGCGATGTGCAGGGGAGAATCCTCGCGGTGTTGTTTGCTAACTCTGGAAGTGAATTCAGCGTTAGCGATCTGGCCAACCGAGCAGGAACCTCACTCCCCACGGCACTAAGAGATGCGCGCAGGCTTTCAGAAGCCGGAATCTTTTTGATTAGGGCAACCGGGAACATGCGACTGGTGAGTGTCAATAGAGAGCACCCGCTCTACCAGGCGTTGTCTGAGGTTGTCCTTTATAGCTTTGGCCCTTTGGAGATACTCAGGGACAAGTTTGCCGACCTTGAAGGCGTAACCGCGGCCTATATCTTCGGGTCTTGGGCTGCCAGGTATTCCGGCGAGCAAGGAGCTGATCCGGGTGATGTGGATCTGTTGTTGGTTGGTCAGTTCGATCGATCCAAGGCATTCGAAATTGCCCTTCAGGCAGCCAAACAGGTTGGCAAAGAGATTAATGTGAACAACTTAAGCGCTGATGAGTGGAAAGCCAAAGAATTGGGTTTTGTGAGGACTCTAAAATCCCGTCCACTTATTCGGATCATCGGCTCGACACCGAGTGGTTAGGTGATAAGTCTCAAATAAATTTATTATCCGCAAATTGCGGATAACGTATAATAATGAGCATGACCAAAGACAATCTTACGACCTTGCCACAACTGCCCGCCGATGCTGGTGCCATTGCTGTGGCAGTCTCCAATAATCTTTCGCGCCAAATCGATTCAAGTGGAATCGCAAAGCTAGAGGTTCAAGGCTTAAAGGCTCTATCTCGAAGTGTCAAAAACTTTGAGATTGCGTTGAAGCCAGTGCAGGGTGAGTTAGAGAAATTTTCGGCAGTGGTTTCTAAGAGTTTTGATCGCTATGGGCTGCTTAGATTGCAAGAGCAGCTTGCTAGCCAGGCCAAGGGCCTTGAGTCCGTGGCTGAGAGCCTCAATAACATCGTGATAACGGGATTTATGCCGCCTGCTATCGGTGAAGAGCTAAAGACCCTGGGCGTCTCATTTGCTGATTCTGTCGGAAATATTTATCTGAAGCCCTCCACATTTCCTATGCTCGTAGACATTCGAAGGACTGACTCTGATCCCTACCGGGAGCGGGGAAGACCCTTGAAATCTCTGAAGGGTGAGCCCAGCGCTTTGGTGGTTCGAGGCTTGGTTGACCTGGGTTTGCCGATTCGGGTCAGCGAGCTAAT
>Ga0307983_1000269_pt1 | contig 27430 bp, 31 predicted proteins | sample OrgLakmetagen991_FD_201845 | JGI IMG/M metagenome (GOLD analysis project Ga0307983, IMG submission 201845) | Saline water microbial communities from Organic Lake, Antarctica - #991 | ecosystem: Environmental > Aquatic > Non-marine Saline and Alkaline > Saline | place: Antarctica: Organic Lake...
ACTTTTGGAACCAGCTGCACGATGTCTCCATCGTTGACTGGGCTGTTGAGCTGAGCTGGTGCTCCGTTCAGGCTCAGAGTGAACCCGTCTTGGCCATACTTCGCCACGCGGAGTGCGTCGCGGATCGAAGAACCTTCCTTCAATTCCACGCTCTTGGTCGAGGTGCCAAACTTGACGACCTTGACATTGATGTCAGCGCCACCTTTGATTTTCGCGACCAGCTGGACCGTATCACCTTTGTTGAGGCGAGTGCCCATGTCTGCTTCCAAGCTGTTAACTCGGATCGCGTAACCTTCGGTGTTTGCTCGTACTGCGCCGATGGCGTCACGAACCGTTGCTCCTTCGTTGACTTCTGCTGTTTTTGTGCGATAGCCAGTTTTCGTGATGTTAATTCGCATTTTCTATTCTCCTCCATGGAGATTAAAGGATTGTCAAAATACAAGCAAGTGTGCTTGTACGACAAATTATTATCCCTTAGTTATTCGAAAAGTTTAGCCCTATGCTAAACCTCTCAGGTAATACTACCTATAGCCACATTTTAGCAATTCGCTTAACAAGCGACAGTATATCTATACCCGATTTGCTACCAAGATAGTAGCCTTTTTCATCTTGCTCTAACTGTACGTCTAGGTCTGTGTATCGGTTAATGATATACCCAAGCTTGTAAGCTGTTTGGATACTATGACGTTCATCTTGTATCTCTTTTTGTACATCATCCCACTCTTGATCGGGGATGATTATTAGAGGTTTTGGCATGCTATATCTATTGCCTTGCTCCAAGAGTTGGCGGAAATATGGCAGCTCGGGCTTTCACCTATTAAGATCAGCCTAGTGCTACCTTGGCGTTTTATGAAGTCCCAAAGACCTGGAACCTCGGTGGGTGTGATTATGGCTTTACAATATTGGTTGGCAGACCACAAAAGGTCAAATAAATCCTCTTTCCAAAGCACCCTGTCGTCTTCAGGCGAGTCTTCATTTGATAGACCTAATATAAACCCTCTATTTAATAAGGGTATTCCATTCTTTGCGCAAAATTCTTTTAGAGTATCGATATGATAACCATCTTCACATCTATGTATCTCGGACCTAGATAGAGCGGCTACAGGCATCCTTAGCAGCCTTGCAGCCTCAATGTCAGTCAAGTACTTTAACTCCATATTACAAACTCCTGCTGAAAAGAACAGTCTCTGATCTCTTTGCGATGCTTGTCAAATACTTCAAGCCACAACCATGCTGCACTTTTTGACATTCCATTCATATGAACTAGATAGTCCACCCCTTTGTCTTTGTTAAGTTCCCATTTAATCTCATAGCTTATTCTAGATATCGCTCGGTCAAGATCTCTCAATATCACCCTTTTTCGGCGATTGTCCCAATCTGTCCTTACCTCGATTGGTATATTACCTCGACTTGCTATTTCCTTAAAACCGGCTATGATATGATCTGTAGACATGGTATGGCGCATGGGTATCAACCAATCACGCTTTTCTAATACCAGCCCACCAAACTTAAGCGATGTGTCTCTTGCGTATTTTTTGATCAAGAACTCAGCAACAACCACACCCTCATCCGTCAATCTGTATGATGAGTATGGCTTACCGATAGGATCTTTCATTTTTTTCTCTACGATGTAATCTTTAATCACTTTTTTTTGATTTGATTTCATCTTTACTGTTGACCAATCACCATCTATGGTGTTGTAGTAGATGTCTATCAGTATTGACTCTAGATTTTCTTTCACAAAAAAGACCTTCGCAAAACACTAACTTATTATACCCAAAAAAAGAGTAAACTTTATGAACATCAAAGACATGTCGTTAGAAGAGATTGCTGAAGAGTTATCAGTAAATGAGGTGACAGCCCTTCAGTACGTGAAGAGTCAGGATTACATGCTTCCCATGAGGGAGAAAATTGAATCTCAAGCACCTTCAGCTAAGGAAATCATAGGTCAGTATACATCTATGCAGTACATAGAACAACAAGTTGAAATCATGCCTGGCCTCAAAGCTCTATTCCGAACCATCCCACCATGGGCCATGGATGAATCTCTGGAGTACGCTCAGGAGAAAAGTAAAACTAGAGATCAAACTAGTAGAATTCTCTCTAGAAGACGACTCTCCTACGCTCTTATGGAGATCAATGATGAACCCATCGCAACATTAGGTTTGCAGGGTTCGTATTTTGATATGCTGAGAGCTGATCCAGAACTGTTCAAAGAGAAGCTAAAAATATTCGCAGACAACGTCTACAACCACCTTTGCTTCTTTGGTTTGGCAGATAAGGTGAGTGAGGCTTTTGGTATTTGGGAGAATGTCATCTTCAACCGACTTAATGGAATCGAAGACGTAAGCGATACACTAAAAAACTCCACAAGGGGCTCCACGCCAGAGCAGTAAGTCATTATCTTGCTCGTGGTGTCCCGCTCGGTGACCCTCTTAGAAGAGAGAGGTTGGTAAGTTGGTATTATGAAGAAAAGAAAGAAGAAATAGCAAAGACAATGCTTCTTGTTGTGGCAGCGATGGGTTCGGACTCAGTATCCGAATACATGAAGAAATACATTGACTCTATACTGCCAGGTGAAGAAGCTAACGAAGAGTTCTTAGAACTTAACAAAGAGATTCTGGAAAAAGAAAGCTCAAAAGCATACAAGGTTCAGAGAGTTATCCTTCCAGGTGAAGAAGAGTAAAAAAAAGGCCCCTCGCAATGAGGAGCCTTTTTTTATGATGAGCCATGAGCTTACTTACTTTTATTGTCCAAGAAATTGGACTTAAGACTCATGAACTCCTCATCTCGCCTTTCTTTATCTTTATCTTCGTCGTTCGTATACACCTCACGAACTCCGTTGACTGTTCGATTTGCCGCACGCTTGAGGCGCTTCTTTGTGCGTGACTCAACGTCAGGGTCATGCCATTCCTGCATGACCATATCTGCAGCCAAGTCTGGAACTACCATGACGACATCGACTACGCCTTCGACTACTTTCTTCAAGCCATTAAACACTGACATAATACTTCCTACTGGTCTCGGAAATGTGAACCGGCTGCTGCTTCAACTGCGCTTTCTACCTCTTTCTCTTCTTTCTCTTCTTCGGTCTCAAGGGACTCCTTGATGTTGTTGGTGAAGTCCATGGTCATATTATCGCCAATATTCGAGAGCTGTTTGATCATGAGAGGAAGTTGCTGCATGAACTGCTCGATGTTTGGCTCTACTACGTTTTGTGTAGCGTTCTCGACCATCAGTTCACAAATCTCTTCCAGGTTGGCATTGGCTGGGATGAATTCTGTGTTTTGAGCCAGGTAAAGAATGCCACCTGCCATGAGACCCTTTACAATCTCTCTGCCCATTTCGTGGTCTAAGACCTGATCGGCGAATTCGTTATTCACCAAACCCTTGAAGGTATTCAGAGCGACCTCGCCGCCCTGATTTACCCCTGCCTTCTTGGCACCTCGAATGGCTGCATCCTTGAGAATTCCGCCTGTTGTCTTGTCTTCCATCTTTTGTTTCTCCTCGTTTTTCTCGTTGACGTACATATCAACGATCATGTTTCGTTCATATTCGTAAAAATGAATAAGCCCTCCGGTGTACCGTTTAAGTATACCAGTGACTTTATCTTTAAACCTATTGTCGTTCCTCTCTGAGTAATTGTAACCGTCTTCAAATGTACGATGTGCAACGCTATGATCCATAACATTCCACAAGTCCATCGCGGGTATTTGAACCGAGATGGCTCCACCCCCATCTACGTACAGTATGTAGTCTACCGCATGTCTCGATAACCACTCTCTGCTAATTAATGCTTGCTCCATGGAGTTAGTACCTCCTTTTTAGGTTTGTGGGGAAAGGTTGGGATAAGACATTTTTTGATTGATGAGATTTTGAGAAGGCTTCTTCATCCAATCCATGATTTTTCTCATCGCCTTAAAGTGTTCGTAGACGCTCATTTCACTAAGAGCATCTCCATGCTTATCTCTTGCGCCGACCAAAGCTTTTATGTACATTGGCCTTAAACTACTCATTATCACACCTAGAGCAGAAATGTTTAGTGGAGCTGGCGGGAGTCGAACCCGCGTCCGCAAAACGTCCGTAAACAACATTGTTACATGCTTAGGGTTAGTTTACTAGTTCACTAGACGATCCCTAAACCAAGGAGTCTAGCTACACCGAAACCTGATAACTGGAGATGAGGGAGGTAACGGCGATCGATCCTCATCTTGATCTTGGTTTGTTTTCCCCTACCGGTTGCCCCAAGCGGCCCTAGTAGAAGGGAGTTAAGCTGCTAGAGCAACTTCTCCTTGCGCACTATTATCGTTTGCAATTATAGGTTTGTCAAAAGGTTATTACGCAGTCTAATGACACCTGCGGCATGAAATCATTTACTTCTTGAGTCACGTCGAAACCATTGCAGCCCCGTGATGAAAAAAGCGGCGGGCCACCCTATATCCTGGGCAAGGCCCGCCTTTGTATTACCACACATTTTTCCTCTAGCCACATTTAATCTTCTTCGTAAGATTTATGTTGTGCGTCTTGCCTTTAGACGACAGACCCACAAAAAGAGTCCGGCAGGACTTGAACCTGCATACATCAACAATTAGGAAGAAGAACTCGATGCCAAAGGGGTGGTGGTTAAGTTTATCTTGGTGTTCAATAGCGGGAGAGGGATTCGAACCCCCGACCTACGGCTTATGAAACCGTCGAGCTACCTGACTGCTCTATCCCGCTATAGACCCGGAGGGATTTGAACCCTCGACACCCGGATTAAAAGTCCAGTGCTCTAACCGAACTGAGCTACGGGTCTAAAATGTACAAGCAAGTTTGTGTAGATAGATAATTAAGGTCGACTACCCGAAGGCGTCTCTACCTTTCCCATGTTAATCTATTTACTTCAGCTTGTACACAACTGACTATCGTTCGAAGCGCAAACACTTCTCTACTGCAGAAGCGAGATGCTTAATTGCTGATGCAATCTTCTTCGTTTTGTTCAAGCCTGTATCGTTAGCTTGAACAGAAGTAGCTTTCTCAAGCCCTTTTGCGCCATGATAAACAATATTTGCGCCATCTTTTAATTGTTTCGCTTTCTCTCTAAGTGCCAATCTAGCCTCTCTTTTTGGTTGTGGTGGCATCCAAATGGAGGGATTCGAACCCCCGACCCATCTGCTCCCAAAGCAGATGCGCTGCCAGACTGCGCTACATTTGGTGATGCAAAAAGCAAGTTAGTATCAGTAGAGTTATTGGTAATATGTGTTAATCTACGGAATTCAGCTTTTTGCATAGAAAATCAAAACTGTTGTGCGATGTTCATGCTTGCGAAGTCTGAGATGAGTCTTGGTGTTGCAGTATCGCAACCAACGATATCCATCATACCAGGATCTTCTGGGTTGGCAATAGTAAAATCAGTACCATCCATAGCAACAACAACCAACCTGGCTGGCACAGCCATCACCCTTCGATACTCTTGAAGAGCCTTATATGGACTGATTTTACCGGCCCATGTTTCATTATCTGTGTAGATCACAAAAACTTCAAACCTCTTTTTCTCTTTCATTGCCCACAGTATAGGTGCAGCGCAGTCTGTTCCACCAAAAGGCATGCCGCTTACATACTCATGGATCTGAGAGAGGCTCATGCTTGGTTGGATATTAAGACCAGAAACACCCAAGCTAGGATCATTCCATGTGTATTCCTTAGTATGACGGCTTGAAAATCGACTTGCTCCACCCGAAGTGAAACCAATAACTTCAGTCCGAAGCTCTTGATGCACAGTAACCATGGCCATTGCAGCAGATGCTAGCCTGCAAGTTACAGAAAGGCCCGCACACGGACTATGCATTGATCCAGAGACATCGAGGGCGATACACACACTCTTGTCACTTGGCAGTACGTTCTGAAAGGCTTTGTAGAACATGTCACCCAAAGCTTTTGATACCGCATCTACGGGAGTCCAAGTCAGACTGCCTCTATCTCCCGTACCTCTGGAATAGATATTGGCAGAATTTAGTATGTTAAGAGGGTGAATTCTTGACTTTTTGATGTACCCCTCATCTGTGAAGCGACTTACAATCAAGTCAACAGCTTCGCGATCCTTAAGAAGTAGACCTGAAGCGCTCATGGTGGAAAGGCTTCTGATCATAGCGTTCATTGGCATGTTCTCTAGTGCTGCCTTTTGAACAGCCATTTCTTTTCTATGCCATGTAGGAACACATTCTCTAGGGAGTCTAAACTCCTTAATCAGATTTACAGCCTCACCGACATCTTCTTCTGCCTTGAGCGTTTCTGCTGCCCATACTTGAGAGATCGGCCCAGGACCATCGGGAACATCTCCCTGAGTGGCCCACTTGAAAAGAGCTTTATGATCCTCAGTTGGAGGCACAGGTCGAACTTTTCGAAGTATATCCCTGTGAGACCAGCCCACCCTTTTTTGATACTTAATCATTTGGTACGCAAGAGCTTTTGCGTCCTTCTTAAGGTACCAGTTCTGAAGAGTTCTTTTAACAATCGAGCCCCAACCTCCCAAATCGTCGATGTGGGATGCAAGTTGAAAAAGATGCGTACCAATACGGCACACTCTGTGTGCTGCAGCCCCAGCCGCTCTGCGTGTGGTCAAGTCCCCCATCTTCATACAGTAGGCTATAGCATAAATAGCGTAGTCATTCTTAGGTGCTCGACCCTGCTCTGAAATAGCGACGGCGGTATCTACAACTCTGACACCATCCTCTGCAACACATGCGATCAGGTTTTTGTTGTCAAGAGCACCCGCCTTTCCAGATGTGTACTTTGTGGAACTACCCATGATCAGGTAGCGATCTAATGCGCTCCACTTGCCTAACTTGAACACAAGCCCACCAGACTGATTGGCAACTTCTTTTTCTTCAATATTTGTAGATTGATCTTTCATAACATCCTCTGGGGTTAAAGTTGAAGTACGGGCGGTGGGAGTCGAACCCACACTGGAGGGCTTTTAAGGCCCCTGTCTCTACCCTTGGACTACGCCCGCCCGAGACTAAAACTTATTGTATTTACGGTACCTTATGAAGAAAAGCTTCTCTTCATGCGACATTTGCTTGAGTTCTGGTGTTAACTTTCCATCATGAAACTGTTCTATAGATTTGTGTATCTTAGCCTGACTCATAAGCAGGTTACACAATCTAAAGGCTATAACCTCCACAGGCTGCCTATCTTTTTTAGCCCTGTCTTCGAGAATCTTCCAGTGCTTTTTACTGAAGAAACTTTTAGGATCTACTTTGATTTCCATAATGCACCCTTTTGGGAAAAATGCAAAGAGCAAGTTTGTGAACTATCTACACGGGACGATTGCCTCTACCAATTGGGCTACCCCTCCATAAGAGGAGGGGGCAGGATTCGAACCTGCACTGCGATCGTTTTACATTGTTAAGGATAATTCTTCAGCTCTTTGCTGTAGAAAGGAAGTATAAGGAAGTTAATGGCAATAGTTGAGTTCCGGCGCTCTATCCAGTTGAGCTACCCCTCCATAAGTGGAGGGGGCAGGATTCGAACCTGCAACCAACAGTTTAAATAGTTAAACTATTACCTTCAGCTTATACTAATAGCGAGGGCGGGATTCGAACCCGCGACCTACTGGTTATCGGCCAGTGGCTCTTCCCCTGAGCTACCTCGCTGAAAAAAGAGTGAGCAAGTTAATGACTAAGAGGGAGTTGTATAGCAGTACGATAACTCTTAATCTGCAGCTCACAAAGTACCAGTGGAGAGATTCGAACTCTCACGCACGAAGCACCGGTTCCTAAGACCGGCGTGTCTACCATTCCACCACACTGGCGCTCAGGTGCATCTTAACATACCAACATAGAAGGTCAATAGGTTTTTTACTCTTTGGATACATTCCGAAAAAAGTCTGGAACATCCGGCTTTTCTGCCCAACATGAAGGCTGTTCATAGGGGTGCTGATTCGATTCAGGTCCCCACCTCTTATCCTCTATGTGATATGCGAGCGTTCTCATACTGCCAAAAACAGGGGAATACACCACATACGACCCTTCAACTTTTGGCGGGTTGGTCTTGCAACATCTCCATTCCATAATATCTCCAAGGAAAAAGTTAGGGTGAATGACGGGGATCGAACCCGCGACCTCTGGCACCACAAGCCAGCGCTCTACCAACTGAGCTACACTCACAATGCGGAAGGTAGGACTCGAACCTACATGCCCTCAGAGGGACCTGATTTACAGTCAGGCGAGCCAGCCAATTGCTCAACTCCCGCAAAAAAAAAACGCCCGGCACAAACAAGTGCCGGGCGCGAGCAGCATTATGCACACGTCTACAGCACGTTACAGCCTGCACGTCTATAACCAAAATGTAGATAATTCGTGTTCATAAAATTATCCTAACAGCTCTTTATTGACTCTGTCAACTTCTTTTCTTGCAAGATCTACAGCCTGACTTGCATTGAGTAATGCATCTCGAAGCTTCTTGTCAGGAATTGTTGCCAAACTCTTTGCAGAGGCATAGCCCTCCTACCACTCCACCAATTGTAGCACCGCCAATTGCATGCCCCAATATCTTGCCCCACCGATTCTTCTTAGCGCGCCTATGTTGAGAGTATCCGTGCAATGCCACCCAGCGTAGCTCCAGCCGCCATTCCATTACGCCTTCTACTTGCTAATTTTAGAGCCTTCATTAAACAATCTCGTACAAAAGAGTGGGTGGGATTCGAACCCACGGATGCTTTAACACACCCCCGGTTTTCAAAACCGGTACCTTAAGCCACTCAGCCACCACTCCGCATGACAATGTCAACACCATTGGCTGACTAACGCACTTTATCTCAATTGTCATATAGCGTCCAGAAGTAACGTTCTTTGGAGCACGCTTGTGGCGGGGAGAGCCACCACAAGTATAGCGCATTATTGCACTACGTAAGAAGAATTTCAACCATCTCTTCTTTTTTTCTTCAATATTTCGAATGCCCTTGTCTTTGAGCAGTTGTTCTCTCTCATTATTTCTGACACTTCCTGTCGCGTCAATCTGGCCTGATTCTTTTTAGCCTCAATCATATCGAGAACCTCTTCTTCAGTAATAAGGCCGCACGATATCATTTGCAACTGAAGTGCATTTAAGTCAGATTTGGGCACTATCCACCCCTGTCTGCATCTGATCGCTCTTCAATCTTTTTAATCTCTCGCATAGCTTTATCCTCATATGTTATCTTTAGTGTACGGTCTTTAAAGACGAACTCTTTATTGGGCACATCTTCAAACTTGTCGATAAAAAGAGCCTCTCTTAGCAGCCTGACTTCCTCCTTCACGAGATCATCAAGTGATTTAGATCTTTTACCCCTTTCAGCCCCAGCCATAAAAGCCTTAGCTTCTTCTTCTGAGAGTCTAAATTTTTTGGTCAACTTTTTCTCCTCCGTAAGGTAAGATGAATGGTGAGACATATAATTATGCCACCAAAACCACAATAATTTAGCGTTAAAAAAGATGGCAGATCAAAACTTTTCAGATGTTCAGGCTCAGATGCAGAACCAAATGCAGACCCAGTCAAACGACTCGGGCTTGAAGGAAGCTGCTCAAGAAATGAGCACGGCTACCAGGAATCTGAACCAGACAAACGTTAATCAGCTTCAGCAGTCCAACGCACTGATTCAATCACTGCAACAGACACAGAATCAGATACAGACTCTTGCGAGCAGTGTTCAGGCGCTGACAAACCAGCAGCGAATGAACGCCATACAGCAGCCTGGAGGAGTTGTTCCACCACCGCCCATGTCAGCTCCTCCCCCTCCTCCACAGGTGCCGCCTGGAGCATTGGCGAAGTTTGGTGGAGAAGCTAAGAGTTTTGCTGGCTTTGTGGGCAGAGAGGCTGCGGGAGTTGCTAAAAATTCTGTCACCCAAACATTTGCCAATGGAATGAACGCTGCCGAGATGACCAGGCAGAGGGCTGCTGAATTTAATGCCAAAATGAACCCAATGATGGCGGTGGCCCAACTTGGTGCTGTAGGGGGTATGCAATCAGCCTCTACACCCGGTGCCGTGAATATGCCCAATCAAGGGTTTATGCACTCAGCAGCAGCCAGTGTCGGCCTCTTGCACAATCCTGTACTTCAACAGCAATCCACATTTGGCCAGTACAATAACGCTCAGAGTAGAAACTTTGGAGAGAACGCTCAAGATTTGATTCAAGGTTCTCTTACAGGCATGGCTGGAATGTTTAGTGCTGAAAACGCAGGTTCAATGGCTGGAGCCTCTGTTGGCGGATCTATTGGTGCCTCTATTGGTGCGCTAGGAGGCCCCCTCGCCCCTATAACTGTACCTATTGCGGCAATGTACGGTGCGGGCATTGGTGCAGGTGTTGGGGGTCGAATGGGTGAAAAGCTCGATATCGCAAACCCCATCAAATACGGAATCAACCAAATAGAAAGATCGAACACCTTCGCCCAAGGGGCATCATACAGACAGAACAACTTCCTGAGAGGGGGAGGTGGAGTTAACAGTCCTGGCGAGTTCGACTTATCCCAAAGAGCAAGTATAGGAGCAGGGGTAACAAAATCGGCACTTAAAGATCTAACATTCTCAACAGAGGATGTACAAGATATGCAGGAGATGTTTTCAGATAAAGGTTTGAACCTCGGAGTTCAAGACGCACAGTCTTACAAGAAGAACTTTGAGAAGAGAATGGAAGACGCCAAAGCCATCATGAAAATGTTCAATACGACCCTCGATGAAGCCACCGACTTTATGGCTGAGGAGTTTGGGAGTTTGGGTTTTGATTCTGGTTCTACAAATCTAAGAACTAGAATGTTGGCAGGAGCCCACATGTCAGGTCTGTCACCCATGCAGATGGCAAAGGTAGCCGCATCTGGTGCGCAAGCAGCGCCCGGAATGGGTCTTATGACGCAAACCGGCTCTCAGTCTGCAATCGCAGCCTCTCAGCTAGCTGGCATTTCAGCCACCATGGGAGGGAAAGACGGAAGGGGGGTGGACACTAACCTTCTTTCTACAGTCGGAGGAGAGGACGGACTCAGACAGCTATTGATGAAAAGTCAAATGCAGTTCTTGGGCGGCACTGGCGGTACGTTAATGGCTCTAAATAATGGAGCCTTTGGAACAGATGTCATGGGTGCCATAGAAAATGCTGGCAGTGGCCTTGATTCTGATCGTCTTATATCCTTTCAATCAGGCAAGCACAGAGAATTGAATAAAATAGGGCAATCTCCCGAGATGATTCAGGCTCAACAATTCGCTATGTATAAAGGGTTGGCGAAAAATCTTGAAAGTGCCGGCGGCACAGAAGAAGAAAGAATGATGCTACTTGCCCAAGGCCAAGGCATGAGCTCTGCTGAAGCTGAAGCTCTAATTAAAAGTGGAAAAGCCCTACCAGAAACAGTAAGAAAGCAGCGAAGGATTGCAACCGAAGACAGAGCGAATTTCGAGAGAGACTTGAGAGCTGAGCAATTTGGTCTTCAGGGGAGGGTTGAGAGAGGCTTTAGGGGTGCCATGGAATACATTGGAATCAATGACTCGTTCGATCTTGCCGCAGATATAGGCGGAAGTGTGGGAGATAAGGCTCAGATGGAGATCAGAAAGGTTTCGGACGTTCTGCACGGTATGAGTTCAACGGTGAGTTATACCGAGGAGGGTACGGACAGAATGAGGAAAATGAAAGGTTCTGAGTTTTTGGCAAACGACAACCTTTCTAAGTCCGAGAAAAACAGAAGAAAAAGAGCTGCCGACATCTCTAGAAAAGCCAAAGACATGTTTAAGACGGAGGGGCTTTGGGACTTTGGTAGTGAAACTGGAAGTAGGGTTAGGGATATTATAGAAGATGCTGACCCGACCACCAAAAGAGGTAAGAGGCAAATAATGCAGGCTGTTGCGACAGTTCGGTCTGGAGATCAAGCTAATCTTTACGCCGATCCTAAAAATGTTGGTGGAACAGAAGTTATGGAGGTGGTTAAGCAGTTAGATCTAGGGGAGGATACAGAAGCTGAATTCGCAAAAGCATTTGATTATCAAGAAACTGCAGATGAATCTAGAGCACCAAAAACAGTCCAAGAGATTGCAAATAGTGCTCGTATGATGTTTATGGGCGAAGAGAGAGGCGCTCTTAGTCGAGAGGTTTCAGACGAAGATATGGTTCATGCTGTTGACAGCAAGGAATTTAAGGCGTTCATGCAGATTATGAATAGACTTTATAATAAGGGGAGAAGTGTATCCAATCTTTCTGATCCAGAATATCAGGACATGAAGCGCATGGCTGCCGCGGAGTTCAAGAAGATCCAGGACCCAAAGGTTAAAAAGGCAATTAAGAAGATTCTCGACAGTAGAGGTATAGATATAAACGATGATGGAAGTTTAGACCTATCCGAAGCCCGCTCGGTTGATCCTCACAGCTCAGGACTCTTCCAAAATTCATTTGAAGTGGGTCTTAGGGATATCCAAGGAGACATTGATCAAAGCAGAAAGAAAGACGCGCTGATAAAAGGTTTGGGTAAGTTTGGCATCGGGAAGGATGCAGTTTCTGAAAGTGGTCAAATAAGCGATATAGATAGAGTCGGAACATCTCTTGGCAATATGGCTGAGATGAAACCAGAAGAAATCCGATCAATGATGAAGGATGGAAATCAATATGAAAAGTTGATTGCCGCTACAGCCTATAAATCAAAGCAAGACAAGAGCTATGTCACAAACCTTAGCGGCGAGAGAAGGGCGGCCCTAGCAAAGGCTTTCGCAATGACAGGTGCCGATGCCACGGAAGGTACAGTTACTAGGGGTACCGAGCTAGACAAGGATATGCTCGGAACAAAGACACTAGAGGGTATGGATAGTATCAATAAGAGTCTGGAAAGCACTGCAGCTATTCTGAAGAGTCTAGAGTAATGGAAAAAGATAAGCCAGACCTTAAGGAGATATTGGATAGACTCAACAATGTATCCAACAGACTTTTTGAAATATCCGTCAAGATTGGCGCTAGACCTCATAGACAGCCAGAAGATAAGCCTCAAACTGAACAAAAGAACGTAACTGAAAGGAAGCAGAAATGAGCATACTCAACCAACTACTTAACCTTGTAGATCCGATAAACGAAAAGTTATCGCAGAATCTAACGTCTCCAGATTGGGTTATTTCTCAAGCTGCCCTAGCAGCCCACCAGGCTATGCAAGACGGCTTGAGAGGTGGCAGCAACATAGACACAACACTTTCACGACCCGCTCTGAATAGCAATGGTAGCATCAATGTAGCTAAGACGCTCCAGGTATCCCTCAACTACAGAAGACTTCTGGTTCAACAGCAACTTCAGGACATTCGCTTCAAACCTACATCTAATGACGTTGTGGATGGTGGCATCAAGAATGGCTCAAAGGTAGTCATTAAGGTGGTGAATGAGAATGAGGGACCTATTGACTCTTGGGATAAGTTGGTCAGGAGCAGCCTTGAAGATACCGACGGAACTCCTCAAAATCTAGTCTTTGATAAATTCAGCGTGATGTCGATCACAGAGCCTGATGAGCAGCGACATCAAATCCATGAAACCTTCGGCGCTGACATCCTTCAAACTTTCGGAAGAAGGCCACGGATCTTGACAATATCTGGGCAGGTTGTTAACGGAAGGATGGATGTAAAATTCCAAGGGGAGACGAGATCAATGGACTGGAAGAATGCTTTTCAAAGGTATTACGAAAAGCATTATTCAGCCCACGCATGCACCAGAAAAAGGAAGAAGGTTAGAATCTTTGCACAAGACACAATATATGACGGCTACATGCTCAACCTTGTATCAGCAGTAACAGCAGTGGACCAAGGTCTTGCTCAGGTTACAATCACATTTCTTCTTTCTAGCAGAAATTTTCCAAGAGAAAACGACGATCTGATCCCAGGGTTTGCCAACGAGAATGGCTTCATACTTTCAGATAAAACGATACCGGACGATTATTTTCCTCAAGCGAGACTGGAGTTTATCTTTGAGGATGACTTTACTCGTGTTCTTGCTGTTGGCATTGAAGAGGCTGAGAGGGAGGTTCAGTTACTGATAGACCGGATTGCATCTCTAGCATCTTCTTCCAACCCCGTAGAAGGAGCTATAACAGTAAGTGAGGAGTTGTCAAATCTTGATCTAGTAGATAGTTCTCGGAACTTCTTTTATCCTGTAACAGATTTTAGATTACACATTCTTGGGAGAGGTTCTGAAATTGAAGCTAGCATATTAGCGTATGAGATTGAATTATCTCTCTTGAATTCTGATAAAGAAGAGTATAATCTTGCGGTCAATGCAGATACAAGCTCCAATGAAATATCATTAACGAATGATGCATCACTAAATCAACAATTTCAAGAACTAAAGGCAACAGAGGCGACGTTGAGGGCTATCAAGAAGGGCTTAATTGAAAGAGTTAGAGCCTTTAATACCATAGCTTCTAAGATTGAATCTCTTGAGAAAGAGGCTCGAAATTACGTTTCGTTGCGAGAAGGTCTTGAAGGGTAAAAAATAAATCTTATGAAGGCACACCTAACCTCTCCTACTACCGGCTCTGTCCATGTACACCCTTCTACAGAAATTGTCATTGCCTTCTATCTAGATGAACCCAGAAAAGAGTCTACGAACATAAGAATAGATGGGGAGTGGGCTGCAATAAAAGGCGTCACACAGCCAGGTTTTGTTGAGACACGCCACTCTATACACAAAAGAACTATGACATGGGGGTTTAGGAAAAGGGGCGGCCTACCCTCCAGAGATATTGTGGTCAGTGCGTGGTGCCACCCCTCATGTCGAACTCATGAACAGAGATTTTTTGTAAGGGGGGCCAAAACATCAATTAGTACTCACGTTAAAAACGGATACAATTGGTGCATGTCTAAAGGAGGTGTATTTCAAACGCAAGACGCAATACCATTTCCAGACAGGATCTCTATAGATGATCAAGGCACCATCAAGATGGATGAATCAAAATGGTTTGTTCCTCAAAGGTTCGTTAATGAAAACATATATATCGCAAGGTACGGGCTAGCCTGGGCGCTGGTGTCATCTAGCAAGAAAAAGACATTTATAGCAACCCCTGAGTATACAGGCACCTTCAAGTTTGGGGGTAGTAAGGTGTTCGTTAGTGATGGCTATTTTCATGTTCAGGTAGACAGTTCAACAACAGCCCACCTACCCGTAGGGTACCGACCCTCTTCTACCGAGACGAGCATCAAAGACTGGTTCTGCATGAAGCATAAGGGTGACTGGGACGTCATCTTTGGCAAAGGTGTGCATATTTGGTGGAATCCAGAAAAGATGATCATCAAACACAAGCCAGAGCCAATAATGGGAAGGTCTGACGATATGCTATGGACCTCAAAAGACATCAAGTCAGAATTTGAAGATATTGAGATTCTTGATGATTCTCATGTTTTGGTTAATGGTAGAATATACCTAAACACGATGTATCCAGAGATAAAGACTATAAGATGACTACGACACAAAGAAAAGTATACAGCGATACAGTAAAGGTAAGAATTTATCTGGAGGGTGTATTATTTCCATATGCCAAATCCGTCACTGTGACAGAGTCAGAGGGTACAGTATCCGCTCAGATTGAGCTGCCCCCATCGATTCATCTCAAGCCCGACCAATTAGAAGGTATGGTCTGTCATATATTCTATGCCAACAAGAGAGTTCTAACCTATCTGGCAGATGATCCTGGAGATAACTCTCCCCCAATTGGTGATGGATGGCCTATTCTGTTTCAAGGTGAGTGTGCGGGAGAAACTTCAAGCACGACAGTACAGTCTGAAAACATAATACTCACATTCGTCAGTCTTGCCAGACACTTTGAGCAAACTCAGCTTTATTTTTACGATACATCCAGACAGCAGAATGTAATTGACCTCAAGCGCCAAGCTACGTTCTTGGGCAACATGGAGATACAAACAGAAGCGAGCGGTACAGCTCTTAGCAAAAAGACTCGAATTCTTACAACGCTGACGAGACGTATTGGCGAGCTTGAAGCTGATGAGAACAGAAACATTGCATTTACAGCAACAGTTTTAGAGCTTCTAAGATCTACAGGTGAGCAGCATGCTATATATGGTGTGTTTGATAGAAAGTTTAAGTTGAGCAAAAGATTCGCCGCGTATATTGATCCAGACGTGAAAAATATACTCAAGCTTGAGACGCTCAAAACACTAATTGAAACAAGGGCTGCAGGCCTACCCTCGTTTGCATCTCTCATGCAGCTTTTGGATATCCCAACAAGCCTGATGAAGTACAATTGGAATCAGTTGGCCCAACCAAGACTGAGACCATCTCGACTTCCAGGAAACCAAAGAAGGGGAGATAATGCTTCGGATATATCTGCGAGGGTAAGAGCGGCCACAAAGCAATTTGCCAATCAAGTGTTCAATGGAGGCAACCGCATCAATACGAGCTTAGGTGCGATAAATGTACCTTCCGATTACCTATCCTCTCTTGATACAGGAAAGAAGGCTGAAGCTCAATCGTCTGGATATATAGAACTGAGCACATTTGTAAACGATATATTTGTTCAGTATCAGGCTCTTCTGGGAAGCTCCCAAAACTCTGAAATAGACCCCAGCGTACTTCTAAGGTCTGCTTTTCAGTCTCAAATAAATCTTTACAAGTTTCCTACAGTAGGAAGAATTGCTGAAGAAAAGAAAAAAGAAGAGCCTTCCACAGAAGAAGATCTAGATGATGTCGCAGAAGAGATTGTGACAACGCCATCCGGCGACGAAGAGCAAGATAAGGCTGAAACGCAAACACTGCTGGACGTAGATCAAGCATCGCTCGTGGAACGAGACGAGTTAAATGAGTTTACGATCACCCCCAATATGGAGTTCATGCAGCCCCCAGCCTGTAACGTTCTCTTCCCCGCAAGTTTTGGCTCTTATGGCATTACGAGAAATCACTTTCAAGAACCAACCAGGCTTTATGGCCGGGTAGACCTGATGCCATCTTCACGAGATGCAAACAACACAGCCATTGAATGGTATATCGCACCTCTTGCTCAAGCGTACCATTATCTAGATGGAGATAATCTGGCTCGATTCTCGCCCGCATACGAAGATTTCTTAAACGGCCTGCCAAATCAACTCGTAGAACCTCCAGAGAATGAAGCAGAGCCTGTAGCAAGAGCTTCTACATCATCAAGCGCACCCAGTGAAGGATTTCAGGCTAGTCCTCCAGATAATGAGTTTGTAGGCCCTGTGCAAAGTTCCGTGGTGGCGGGGGGAGAGCGAATCGAATCTCCTCAAAATCTAAAAATTAGAAGCTATGCGGACGACCCAAGCATTACATCTTTTGAAACAAGCAAGTATAAGAGGGTTATCCCACCGGACGAAATTATTGTTCACGAATCTGTCACACGAAGCGCCTCAGACACTCAGCGAATTCTACACAAAAGAGGCTTGGGAACTCATTTCTTTATTGATGAGAATGGTGGGGTTATTCAGTTTAATGACCACATCAACGACCGATTAAATCACGGCGGCCCTCACAACAAAAGGTCGGTGGCGATCGAGGTGATAAATCCCTACGTTCCTGAGTATCTGAGGGAGGGGTCGGTGTGGGATACAGTTATAGAAAACGCGCAATGGGCATGGAAAAAACAGTATGTTGTTCCAACTCCTCAGCAAGCTGAATCGCTGTCAAAACTCATTGCATGGCTAACCACCCCAGCATCCGGCACAGCTGTACCTAGAAATTGGATCGGACTAAGTGGTAATGAGATGTCTCTTGGCAGAGTGCCAGGTGCCAAGAAGGAAGCTCCTGGAATCTACGCGCACGGCTACTATGCTCACTCAGATGGATATTGGCCAGTTCTCTACTCCTACCTTAGATTAGAAAAAGGCCTTTCTGTAAGTGATGCGTACAACCAAGCAATTGAATTAACTACAGGCACAAGAGGTCCGGTGAGCGTATGAGAAAATTTAACTTTGACACCAAGATAAGCAAGTGGCGAGAGTCCATAAAGGTGGCTCGTGAAAAAACCGGAGCGACCGCATCGAATTATCCCGATGCATTCATTCTGGCAAATATTCACGTTGAGTCTGGAGGAAACGAAAAGGGCACGAGGCCAAACAGTAGACATAAAGGCCTGCTTCAGATGAGCCCAGAGAGATCCAGAGCTTTAGGTAAGGATAGAGCAGACTTCACTACGGATGACGGTCTTGTTGCGATCGTTTCTTTTATTCAATTTCTTGAACTTCCTGCGGTAAGCAAGATACATGAATACATTCCAGAGTTCATGGTTATTGCCTGGAGATACGGACCTCAAAGACTTAATGAGTACAAGAAGTTAAGAGGAGATTTAGAAGCCGATCGACCAGACGCCGCAAGAGAATACCTGTCCACTTTTGGTAGAGGTCCTAATGAGCACATGAGGTCTTTTCAAAGAGCTTTTGATGTATGGACTCAATACACCAACGAGCCAAGGTCTGCCCAAAAAGACGACTTTTCAAACAGCAGCGTTCCATCCAAATCTAAAAAAGACACACACTGGGGAAAGGAGAGAAGTGTCAGAAAGATGACACCCTTTGACCTCGGTAGCTATATTACCCCGGAAGAGTTAAGGAAAGGCATCATTGCTCAGTTTTATTACATCAATGAGTGGCATATTACCAAACTTGCGATGGATGAGGCTGAAGAAGTCAGACTGGAGAAAGAGACAGATCAGGATACGCCAAAGTCAGAAGATGCTGCGGCAGCCGACGAAATCATTAATAATCAAGGCTCAGGAAAAAAGACAACAGAACCTGTAAGATCAGACACTTTGGTAGATCAAAGGAGAAGGTACGTACAATCTTTGGTAGAGGCCGAGTTCTACAGAAGAAGATACAACAGCAGAAACGTGCCGACGACAACCGGACCATTTAACCCCTACCCTGTTGCCGGTTTTACCGGACTAATCATGACTCCAGGTAGACCCATCATCGGATACATCACAAATGTATCGCACTCCATAAATGTATCAGCCGCTTCAGGGACTACGGCTGTTAGCATGAGAAGTCCTAGATATTGGGACGAAGGTGAGGTGTGGTACTGGTTTGGGGGAGAGGCCAACAATAACTCAATTATGCGAAACTTCCCTCAGTGGCACAACAGGGAGGTTGTTGCCACAAATAACGTATCTAAGGAAAGCTATAATAGGCCAGTCGATCAGAATGGAAATGAGTTTGTTTCTAAGTTAGATCGATTCTATGAATTTATGATTGGGTCTAGGTGTATCGAATACTCTTCTAACCATCGAGGTCTTGCTACCCCTGAGATTATTACAAAGGCGGTCAAGGACCGAGATCCAGGCCCACTTGAAGTCAAACCCGAAACTCTAGAGATCTTAGAGTATAATGAGGCTATCGCCACGCTGGATGAAAAAGGGAGGTTTGCGCCAGGCACTTTAGCAAATAAGTTTTATGGACCTGTAGAGCCCTACGACGTTAGCGAGGCAAACGTTGGTGTAGAAGAACAGTTGGAGTATGTCGAGAGATATGGAGTTAGAGAAAAAGAGCTTCTGGTAGACTTTCTTGGTAATAGTTACGGTAGAGTTCAGGGTAGTGATAGACTAATTGTATCTGGACCGACCTTTGGTGGCAGTCGCATCAACTCGATTCAGAATCAAATACTTGAGTATATGAAGGATCTTGAAAAGCGGAGACTGGACGGTGGTGTCTGATAAAGAGCTGATTGAGCGCTGGAAAAAAAAGCGCGACTACATGGCGTATAAGCAGTTAAAGGATCGCCATAAAAGGATGGTTTATTACACCGTCAATCGCTATGCTGCGGCCAGTGTTCCGCGTTCCGCGTTGGAAGCTGAGGGTTGGAAGCTTTTTGATGATGCTGTAAATAACTACAAGCCGAATGCGGGAGCTAAGTTTTCCACATACCTAAACTACCAGTTAAGAAAGCTAGACCGATATACAAAAAAGTATCAAAATATTGCACGTATTCCTGAAGCTCTGTCGTCCAAGATAGGTGATTATGATAGAGCTAGCCAGACTATCATGAAAAACAAGGGTAGACAGCCCACCCACTCAGAGATGTCAAATGCTTTAAATATGCCAGTCAAGCAGGTCAAGCAGCTCCACAAGTCTAGGAGAGGAGATTTGTATGAAGGCAAGTTTGAGCATGCTGATATTGAACTCAATATTGAAAAAGGTAATTGGCTGCTAAGGGAATTAAGAGATGAACTCAACCCACAAGAAAGACAAGTTTACGATCACCTGATAGGACATAAGAAGCAGAAAATCACCAACAAGAAGAAGTTGGCAGCTAAGCTAAATATGTCTCCAGGTCGTATATCTCAGATCACTAGAAGCATTGCGGTAAAGATCAAACCTCATTTGAATAAGAGGCTTTGAAGTGCGCATCTTCTAGCTGATAATAATCCTCAAGGGTCATGTGTTCTGAGGCGTCTTTTATCAAGAACTGGTTCTGGCCCGCCCACAAAAAAGACAGCTCCCATATAGTATTATTTACTTGAAGGTAACACTTCTCTCCCGGTCCGTTCACTCGAACGCAAAGGTAGAGTCCCTCAGAGTTGGATTCATATAAATCTTTTGGACTCGGTGATGCCATCGCCTTCCCTTCCACGTTTGGAGTAAATGTCTAAGCCTTAAGTGCTCATCTTTGTCCGCACCTCCAGCTCGCTTAATCAACCTTAGTGCCCCTGTAGGACCATACTGTACAGACCTATCAAACACCAAAGCCAAAGCTCTCTCACTTGAGAAACCCAACTCCTCGCAGTTGCGTATTGCGGGTTTCATGAAATTCTTTACAGCTAGTTCTAGCTGAGAATCCTGAAAGGCTTTATTTCGACCGGCCTTTCTAAATCTTTTTATCCAGTAATTATCCCACAGATCGTGTCCACCTACCGTTTGTACACGAGGAGACCTACCAGCCACACGAGTCCTACCCTTTCTGTTAGTCACTTCTAAAAGTTCGTCTGAGTGATCACCGAAGATTTCTCTAAACAAACCGGAATCTTTTCCATGCATGAGTGTTAGTAGTTGACCGAGCTGACCACCATCTTGTGTAAATTGGATGAATCCAAAAGAAAGTCCGATATGAACTTTCCCTGAAGCCCAATGAGGTTTACCTGGACGATCAAAAAGACCTCTATACTCACCATCCCTATTAGTAGACCAATACTTACCTTCAAACTTACTTACTATAGCAACAATTTTTTTATAATCTTTTTGTGATAGTGATTGAGAGCAACACTTCTCAAAAACAGCCTGCCTCACGTGGGCCAGGGTAGTAGGACCCATCTTTCCATCTTCTGTTAGTCCTTTTTCTTTTTGAAAAGCAAGGACATCCTCTGCATACTCAATAGAGTCGGTGGAGGCAGATGTTATAGATGGTGCAGGCAGGGCGAATTTTTTATTGTATCGTATTGCAGATTTCATGAATTCATTCTATCACTACTAAACTCAAGAGCGCAATATGTGACAATAAATTAAGACCAAGGATTGGCCTTGCTCTTTCACGTAGGAGAAAAAATGGAAAAGAAAGCGAATGTAGACATTAGCCATCATCGCCTCAACATCGGCGGTGGATGGCAGGGCAACGAACCGCTGGAGGGCGTATACAGCTCTCCAGCTTTCAGAAAGGCTTGCAAAAAAGCGGGCATCCCGGCGACCACTCGCCAGGCATCGAAGTTCCGCAACAAAAAAGGGCTCGCCTACAAAATGAGGTGAGTCAGTGGTACAATCTAAGGGGGCGGCATTTCGCTGCCCCCTTAAAACCATTTTTTTTACTTATGCTTAAACCAAAGTTTAGAACAATCTGGGTGAGTGATCCGCTAGGCCGCGCCAAATCATACATTGGCGGAGACTATCCTTTTAACCCAAGAATTGATTGGTCGTCGAAAGTAGAACCTGATGAACTTACTTATGGCATTGAAGCGGTTCGGAATGACTTATCGCCCGACATATTAATCGACCTTAATCAATCAAGCGGCACGACGCTTCCCGACATATCTGGCAACAATAGAGATTTCGTACACAATGGTTCAGAGGGCGTTGACTTTACTTGGAGTTCTCCATCAATAAGCCAATTCCCTTACATAAAAGGAAGCCTTGCTAACGGCAATACCTTTGGCGCTGGATGGGTATCAGACGTTGAGTTTAGTGGCGCACACACTTTTCTCATGGGCTCTCAAACCGATATGACTGGAACTGCAGCCTACTTCTTTGACATTCAGACAGACAGATTGATCATGGCGGGAGCGCAGGGTGGAGGTGGAGGTTGGTGGTATTTCGATACGGCGCAGAACTCTTCTCTTTATGATGGAGATCTTGATAATGAGCTTATGGTTGGAATTGTACATGATCAACCAGGTACAGGACTTGCAACATTGTATGCGAACGGCCTGCCTATGTTCACAGGCCCTGCGGACATAAGGACTCTTCAAAACTCGACACAGTGGATGCTATTTTCGAGATTCAACACCTCTAACACAATGAATGGTGATTTTGAGGGGTTCTTTATGTACAAAAATAGAGCCCTATCTAAAGAGGAGGTCTACAGAACATGGCTGAGAGCAACAAGACTTGAGCATTATCATGTCAAGTATGTACAAGACACGTCACTTGAGACAGGTCTCGTACAGGCAATGCCTGGCTGGGAGACTGACGGCACTAATGCAATGGACATTAGCGGCAATATTGATCACGCTCAGTACATATCAGGTCCTATTTTAGCAAAGCCTGCCATCGAACTTTACCATAAACAGGCTTATTACACAGACTCAACCGCGTACCTTTTACTCACAACCACCCTAGATATAACTACCGATGACTTCTCTGTTTCTTGTTACTGGATGCCCTATCTAACGCTTACGCGTGCAATATTCGGGATAGGCGTGTCAGGCGATTACTTAAGGCTTATACCTTTAAGCGGATCACTTTACATACAGATCCAGTTTGCTGGAGGTGCGATCGACACTGCATCTGGAGCTACAACAATAGAGCTAGATAGGCCCTATCTGGTATCTATGACGTGGGACGCCTCCGCTAAGAGAGCTAAGGTTTATCTAAACGGTGTAGAAGAAATAGATTATACCTTCTCAACCTCTGTGCCCAGCACGACTGGGACAGATTTTGTTATTAATGGCGCGCCTGATACCAATAGAGGTTTTGCGACCTGGTGTAGTGTCTACAGATGGGATCGGGTACTAACGGACGCCGAAGTGCTGTCGCTATACCCGACTGATGTGCCTGCATCACCTCCACCACCCACCACAAGATATCTATCCTCTGACTTATCCGGCTCTTTCATACCTGACTCAAGCGGCAATGGAAACGGGTCAGCTGAAATTTTTGGCTCCCCCCCACTCACTGATGGCGCAATTGTTTTAGATCACACGCTCAGTCAGTGGATTGGAATTGAGGATGGTATAGCTGCGGCTGCACAGACATCTCAACAATTCACTGTGTCTATTGTAGCTTTTCTGGAAAACGGCGATTTCGTTTTTTCGTACAATACTGTGGGCGGCGCTTCCAATGGCGTGCTTATTGGGCTCAGGAACACGGGTACAGTAATTTATGGAGCAGGATTATCATTTATTGCCCCAAATCAAAACAATCACGATAGAAGCCTTCTTTCACTTGCACTTAGCGTAGATACGATTACAGAAGATCTTGAACTCGCGATCAATGGAAGGCTTATACATCAAGGTCCTCTTGAAAGTACAGGTCCCGCTACATTGAGTGCGACCGATCTTTGGAGTGTTGGACAGGAGTATGACGGTGCTGGCACACCATCAAACTTTTCGTCGATGAGTGTTTATGAGGTCAGTCTTTATGATTACAAAATGGACGCTGGCGATGTTATTGACATGAGTGCCAGCAAATTTGATGAATGGTTTAGGTTCTAATGGGAAACAGTTTTACAATACCTGCAGGAGATGTTGCGGTGGGGGGTACATTTACCATCCAACAGTTAAGAAGTCAGTATGTGGATAACGGAGGATTTTTAACTCCAAGGCACAGGCAGTTCTTGAGGAGATTTGTTCCCCCCTACGTTAGCGAAAAGCCGATCGTTATATCTACGACTCAGTTTGTGATAATATTGCCTAAAGATAAGATTTTGGAAAAAGCTCCACCTAGCATAATAGATCTACTCAAACCTTTTTTCGAGGTTATAGATGATGTTAGCTGGTACACCGATCGCCCCTGGCTAGGAGCGTCGGCATTTTTGGTAAGCGATGCGCAGTTCGATGCTGAGTTTGGACCAGAGCTTCCAGCCAAAGATAATAACCTTTGGGAGGGTGCGAACGACCTTAGCGGATCAATCTAGACTTATGTTTTTAAGTCTGTCCAGCTTGTGCTCAATGGTCTGCTTTTCGTGTTCTAGCTCTAAGTTAAGTTTTTCTAGCTCTTCGACTCTAGCTCTAAGTCGATCGATATGAATCGATTGCTTGGGGTCTTCAACCTCTATCACCGGTCGTAAGTCAAGTTCTTTCTGGAGAGCTTCAATCTTTTTGTGCATGCTGTGTTTCTCTGCACGAATAGACTGAAATAGATCTTTTATTTTATCATCGTAGTTCTGCAAGGATCTTCTCCAGTTTTAGGCTTAGAGATTGATTCTCGACCTCTAAGACGCCGACCCTTTCTCTTAGTTTTGTAACATGAGATGAAACGGGAGGAGGCTCTTTTGTTTTAGCAAGATCTTCTTCTAACTCTTGTATTCTCGACTTTAAGCGCTCATTCTCATGGCGCAAAGAGCTTTCTTTTTTTAGCTGGCCCAATAAGGCTCTTATTTTTCGTATCTCATCCTTCAAGCTCTTCACCTATCTCTCTTACCATAGCTTTGTATCGGGCGAGCTGTTCTCTGGTGTCTTGTAGCTCCTCCCTGGTAAAGAAAAGCTCTTGACAGTATGTAGCGGCCTGTGACAAGGCCTGATCTTTCTCAACCTCTAGGCTACAAACCCTGGCTTCCAGATTACAACTCTCTTCGAGAGCTAACCTTAAGTCCAAGTCTTCAATCTTATCAAGTCTGTTAATCAGAGATTCAGTCAAGTCTATCGCTCGATCTAAAGGTGTCATATCAGTCAACCGTTTCAAAAGGAAGTGCTGTCATCTCTATGGCCAGATTGTCAGCACCAGAAATAAAATCCACCACTACAGCTAAGTACTCTAATCCAAGACAATCTATACCAACAAATGTTTTTCCAGAAGCGCCAATAAATTCAGCACCGTCTATTTCGAACCATCCGGGTATATTTGCAGAAGTGATTCCATTCTTGACTGTAAAGCTGTACGTATCGGTGCCTGATACATCTAGAGCTATAACAGCCCTCCGTAAATTTCTTACATCAAGAGTTCTACCAACTTCTGGAATGCTTGCTGGGTCTGAAGACCAGTCATCAGCACCACCAGACTGGGTCTGAGCCGCATAGACTGAATTGTCCCAGTCTGGAAAGTCCTGTTCTTTCTGAAAAGCAAGAGAGGCACCCTCGGCACCAAAGAAAAATTTCAAAGCCATAACTCACTCCACAACCTGGAACTGAATAGGAGCCAATTCTCCAGCCACAGTTCCTGCACTTACAGAGTTTACCACTATACAGATGTAATTAAAACCGGTTGTGGTAATACCTATAGATATATCATCATCTACCGTTAGATATTCTCCACCATCAGGGGTAAAAAATACATTTACGAAGTTGCTAGAGGAGATGCCAACTCTAACCTGAAAGTCAAAGGTGGCGGCAGGGTCCGATCTATTGAAGACACATATAACCCCCGAGATGTTTGTAACATCCAAAACTCTTGCGTCTCCAAAGGTAACAGGATCAGCAGCCCAATCTGCGCCAATGTCAGCGCTGTATGAGGAGGAGTCCCAATCTGCAAAATCTTCCAACTTCTCAAAAGCAAGAGAGGCACCCTCGGCACCAAAGAAAAATTTCAAAGCCATAATAAGTCCAAAGTTAAGGTGTCACTGTCTTGTCCCAAATGATTACCACATCCTCACTAAACGCATCATTGTTTATGTAGAGCCAACCGCGATCCGTTGTGGTTGTCGGAATCACATTCAACGCAATATCTAAGGTCCAAGGGCAGGCGATATATCGGAAGACGCCCACATTTTTTTGGCCGGCTGGAGGTCCAGTGGAATAGCCGCCCAACTGGTAGGGAACAAGCGGCGTGTAACTGGCCGGACCACCGGGTTGAAATGTGCCGGTCGAGGCCGGCTGATGAGAACCTCCAGCCGCTCCCCACAGCCCGGTCTCAAGGTGAACGAGGCTCGGCGCGTTGGCGCCTGATTGCAGCCAGGCGTTCGACGATCCCGCAAGACCGTCTGGGACACCCATTAGAAATGCGAGACCATCGCGCCCGTTAGCCACGTCATCAGCTCCCGTCGTCGGCACGTAGATGCGCCCAATATGTAGCGCAGACTCGTGGAAGGTATTACCTGTGTTCGTCACCAATACAAAGATCGCCTCATCGAGCATCACGGTCCACATTTTCGACCCCGCCCCAGGGGCCCCTTTGGTCCAATCGTACTCCTTTTCACCCGACCAGTCTGACCCCGTTCCCGTTGGCGCAGTCGCTGCATTGCCTGCACCTGCGATCGTGCCGTCCGCCGCGATGTTAAATGTCGCCGTCTTAGGTTGCGCCGGCGCGAGTCTATCCAAGAAATATCGCAACATCGCGCCGTCTTTATCGTCGACAGCGACAGTTATCGCCGCGTCCACAATGTCGCCGGCTCGCGCATAGATGCGCTGTAGGGCTTCGCGTTGTTTGTCGGTTCGCAATTCGTCCAGTTCGCCTAGCTGTTCCGCGTCGAATGCGTCCGCTCGACCGCGCCAATTGTTCGCGTCTTTCCAGCCCCGGAATGATGATGTCATTTTCCGCGACGACAAGCCGAACTTGTCGCGATAACGCCGGAACGTTTCTTCGAACGTTCGTCCAGGTCCTAGTTCTAGATAAAGACGAAACGCCGCGAACGCCTTAGAACTTTCTCGCGGTAGTTTGTCCCATCGCTTGGATTTCTCTAGCTCCGACACTGCTCCTTCTCCCGCTCACGCTCCCAGCGTGCTGCTTCCACGATCTCGGTTAACTCGTCGGCCAACTCGTCGTCGGCCCACGGGTAGTCGCAGTCGTCGGCCCGCACAACCCAGCCCGGATTCTGCTCAATGTCGCGGAACCAGAGCGTTCCATATCCGGCGATCTCGCACGCCTCGTCGTCCGCGCCTCGTCGTCCGCGCCGCTCCGCGCTGACTCCAGCTGAGGCGAGTGCCTCAGCGAGGTCGTGAGCCGAGGCTTCGTTGATTGCTTCGTTGATTGCTTCGTTGATTTCGGTCGTTGCGTTCATGTTGTGTCTCCGTGTCGTGTTGTGTGTTTCGTTCTCTCCTCGACGTTGTACGAGGCGCACAGGGTTTAGATGAGATGAGACAGGACTTAGCTCACAATGTCCGTATCGTCTTTCGTGCCGAAGAGCTTGCCCGCCCTAGAGTCGGTAG
>Ga0307983_1000271_pt1 | contig 27382 bp, 36 predicted proteins | sample OrgLakmetagen991_FD_201845 | JGI IMG/M metagenome (GOLD analysis project Ga0307983, IMG submission 201845) | Saline water microbial communities from Organic Lake, Antarctica - #991 | ecosystem: Environmental > Aquatic > Non-marine Saline and Alkaline > Saline | place: Antarctica: Organic Lake...
CCTTAAGTGGATAAAAGAGGAGGTATACCCCTTCCTAACTCAGATTAGTTATAAGCCAAACCATGCGCTGCTAATACCTGTGGATTTAAAGTATAGCGGACTATCAGGCCGTAAGTTTTCTAAGCTCATATCCCAGCTTAAAGAACTATTGGAGGATGATTCTATCGAGAAGGTAGGCCATAACGTAAACTTTGACCGAGCCATGCTACGTAAGGTGGGTATTATTCCTAAGAATGTAGCGCACGAAACCAGCCTATTAGCCTTCTTTGCAGATGATAATATGACGGATAAAAGCCTAGACGAGTGCGTACGCAGATGGGTTCCAGAGATGGCCGGCTACGCGGATAAGTTTAATAGGGAGACGGATAAATCCGATATGATAAATGTACCTAAGGATAAGATAGGTATGTATGCAGGCGGTGACTCCGACGCTACTCTAAGATTATTTTATGCTTTGATAGATATAGTTATGGAGGATGAGCGCAATTATAATTGTTATGAGAAAATACACTTACCAGCTACCCTATGCTTCGGCTCATATCTACAACCTAAAGGTATGCCGTTTAGTAGCGCAGAACTAAAACGCTTTGAAAACTTCTGCATTGATAAGGAAGTAAGCGATTATAACTCCCTGCTAAGCAGCTTTCGCTCAGACGCTAAAAATCCTAGAGCAATACTGCGCAAGCACCTAGAGAAGCATAAAACTAAGGTAACGAAAGAAGGTGAGCGTAGCGTAATTAGTTTTAACCGCGATGAGCTTATGCGGGATATATTATTTACGCGGGATGGGTTTAATTTAAAGCCTAGGGTATTCACGAAAACAACTAAGCGCCTGCCCCCAGACCAGCGCATACCTAGCATAAGCACTAAAGACCATATGCCTTACTTCTCTGATGATAATCAATTCATACGTGATTTTATTGAGTATAAGAAACTACTGAAAATTAAAAGTACCTACATAAAAGGTTTTTGGGAGCATATACATGATGAGAGAATACACCCTTCTTTCATGCTGCACAGAACCACCACAGGCCGCGTAGCTAGCGCAGACCCTAACGGCCAGAACTTCCCTAAGCGCGGGGCGCTAGCTAAAGCCTATAGAAAGGTATTTAAAGCGCGCAAAGGCTATAAACTCATAGAGGTTGATTTATCGCAGGCAGAGCTACGTATGGTAGCTTGGATGGCTAACGAACCTACTATGCTAGCTATTTATGCCTCAGGCGGGGATATTCACGCTGAGACAGCCGCGCAGGTTATGGGGATAACTACCGAACAATTCTATGAGCTGGATAAAGAAACTAGAGACTATAAGAGATATTGCGCAAAGGCCGTAAACTTCGGTTTTATCTACGGTATGAGTGCGGCTGGTTTTATGGTTTATGCAAAAACAGATTATGGTATCGACTATACGATGCAGGAGGCAGAGGATATACGTAACGCCTTCTTCGCTAAGTACAGTCGTTTGCAGCCATGGCATAAAACAATGACGACTATAGTGGAGAGGCACGAACACGTAAGAGGTATGCACGGAGCTATTAGGAGGCTACCATCCATAAAAGCAGTGAATGAGTTTAACGAACCTGATTCAGGTACTAGGTCTTTAGCCGTTAGGCAGGCTATTAACAGCCCTATCCAGCGTATCGCCTCTGATTTAGGCTTAATAGCTATGATTAGATTCTGTAGGGATGCAGACGCTAACCGCTATAACTGCATAGGGTTTATTCACGATGCCTTGATTATTGAAGCTAGGGAAGAGGATGCAGAAGAGGCTATGAGTTCTATTAAGTGGATAATGCAGAATGCACCTTTATCCGAGTGGTTTACTAAGAAAGATGGTAGCCCCTTAGAATGCCCTATCCCTATTTTGGCGGATTGCTCTATAGGCGATAACCTCAGTCAGATGACCGAGCGGGAGGATATAGAGGCTATCATGCCTGATTGGTTTAAGCCTGAGAGAGATATGCAAGACCAACCGCTTTTCTTATGTAATTAGTACAGGGTACAATTATTATTTTTTAGACTAATTAGTTGTTGACAATAGGTTTTTATAAGCCTATAGTCTGCCTGTAAACGATATAACAAAACGGAGAAACAGCATGACTACTAGCACTAAAGCACAAGTACAGAAACGAGCCGCTCGCCAACTGAATAAATCAGTACGACGCTTAGGCGATGCCCCAGAAATAACCAGTAATTCTCAGGCGGCATTAGACCACGCAGCTAGCGAGTATTCTACAAATAATGACCTGAAGAACGAATATACTAAAAAATCCGTAGCAGGGCGCAAGGACTTACTATCCCTTATGACAGACCTAGGTAAGAGTACCGTTACCGTTACGATTGCGGGCGGTGTTAAGAAGGTAGCTACCATAGCGGCTAGCGAGCAGAGTAAGATTGACGTATTTAAGTTAATTAAGGAAGTAGACGAGGAGACACTAATGAAAATCCTTGCCGCATCCAATATAACGATTAAAGCGGTAGAGGATTTTGCAGGCAGTATTGTTTCTGAGAAATGCAGAATCATCAAAAAAGGCAACGCAAACGTAAATCTTAAATAAGGGTATAATCATGGCGGATAATAATAAAGTAGTTACCCATTCCAGATTCGTGAATGCAGCTAGTAGCACTACAGAAGCACCTACAACCATCCTGAACGCTGAGCAGGCGGAGCAATCTTTGCAGGAATTAATCAACAGCGGCGCTATTAAGCTGCAAGGATCAGAGGGGGATATTAGCCTTAGCAGTAATACGGCGGGAGGTCAGTATCTAGGCGATATGACCGAGACAGAGATACAGCTCTATAAGGAAGCTTTCGCTATTAAGCAGAAAATAAGCGAGTTAGGTGATGGTGCTACTGTAGAAGAGGTACTTAACTCTAAATTAGCAGATATTATAAAAGAGACAAATAATGCAGGCGTAGACGCTATGCTTAAAAATGATAGCTCAAGCCTTGACTCACTACAAAAAGAGTATGCAGGGAAAGATTTACGCTCGATACTACTGACTAATATAAGCGAGGAAGAGCGGGAAGACCTACATAATATCTGCATACTAGAGCAGCGTTACGAAGCCATTATGAGTTACGTCTGGTTTATCGTTAAAAGCCGCTTAGATGTTCAAGGCTTTAAGTGCGGAGTACGTACAGGCTGGAGAGTGTATAAGTTTAATTCAGCATGGCATGATAAGTTTGACTCTATTTATGATTCATTATTAGGGCAGCAAGGCCTATAGGATGCAAGAAACTGACCTAAGGCATATACTCAGGCAGTTATCTGTTACCGTTACAGGCAGCAGAAATACTCCAAGAGGGCTATTACTAGAGGCTAAATGCCCTCTAGCACCTTGGTATCACGCAACAGGCAAGGATAACTCCCCCTCCTTCGCTGCTTATGTGAATGATGAAGGTGCTAGCGGGTATATATGTAAGGCCTGCCATAATCAAGGCAGGATTACTAGCCTAGTAACTACCTTAGGGCGATTGCGCGAAGAGAATTACGTACGCCTTGCCTCCGAAGCAAGTAATGCTGATTTCGCAGCTATAGGCCGTATACCCTCTTATGAAGAGAATAAAGAACGGCGCGGTTATGCGTATAATAGGCCTGAGGCACTAAACACGGATATTTATTTATGGCTGTATGAGGACGCTATTAAAGTGGAGGAGGCGCGTAATTACTTAAGCAGCAGGGGTATATCGGACAGCACGGCGGATAAGCTGCAATTAAAGTACGACCCCGAAAAAGAGCGTATATTATTCCCTGTTTTTGATAGGGTATCTGATTTGTACGGATTTACAGGACGTGGTATTTACGAACACGTAACGCCTAAGGTACGTGATTATGCAGGATTAGCGAAGCGTTACCTAGTCTTAGGGGAGGAGCGCTGGCAGAGAGAGAAGCCCTTGATTATTGTAGAGGGTTTGTTTGGTTACGCGCATCTGCATGAAATAGGTGTGGAGAGTATAGCTAACATAGGCTGTATAATGGGTTCTGAGATGACGGAAGAGAAAGCCCTAGCTATAAGTAAAGTTAATAACAAAGTGTATCTACTGCTAGATAACGATAAGGCAGGCGATGCAGGCATATTCGGTTATGATGCACCTGCACATAAAAAAGGCGCGGTGCATATGCTGGATAAGCGCGTACCTCTATACATACCCTCATGGGATATATTTGCTAAAGTTTGTAATGCAGATAATCAGTTATGGCAGGAGAAGGACGACCCTGACCAGCTAACCTACGAAGAAATAGAAAAGATGTTAGATTTGACCCCAGCTTATAATTGACAATAAAATCTTATTGCATTTTTGTCACAGTATGGTATTTAGATAACAGTTATGCGTAAGCATACCTAGTCGCGCAATGCGATTCTAAGTAACCATAGGAGTAATCTAATATGTCTAATTTTGCACGAAGACGCAAAGCTAATACCGCTACAAACACGGAAGCACCTGCTACTGACGAGCAAGAACCATCGGAAGCAGCAGCTACTACCGAAGAAGCACCCGCTACACGTACACGCAGCAGGGCTAGCAGAGTACAGTCATCCAGTACACAAGCTAAAGCACCTACAGCTAAAAAAGCTACAGGAGCTAGGTTTACTCAAAGTGCGGCTCAGATAAGAGATAAGGTAGACCGCGAGAAAGAACGTAATGCAGGCAGGAGAGAGCCTATGCGATTCTTCCTTAAAAAGAACACAGCCGAGCAGATTATCATACTAGATAGTGAAGTAACGTGCGGCGTGCATGAGCATACTATGAAAGTAGGAGGTAACTGGCAGACTGTACCTTGTATTAAGGACTACGATACTTGCCCCGCCTGCCATACAGGGGATAACTCCAGCTACGTAGTTATGCTTACCGTTCTTAAGTTTTCGGAAAAAGAAGGTAAAGAGGTAATTTATAAAAACCTACTACCCATTAAGCCTACTCAAACTGAGATGTTCTTCCGCTTGCTAGACCAGCATGGCTCATTGCGCGGCATGGTAGTCGAGATGAAACGGGGCGGTGATGATAATGCACCCCGCATTGGCTCGCCTATGTTCGTAGAGAAGCTTTCCGAGGAGGATATTAAGGCTGAGTTTATGCTTGACGCCCCTAAGAAAACTCAGAAAGGCGAAGTTTATCAGGAAGTCGATTACTTCACTGTACCCTTCAACTATGAGGAGGTATTGCCTATGTATACGCCTGAGGATATGCAAAACAGGTGGGGTTTTGAGTTGCCAGAAGGCAGCACAGCTAATGCACGTAGGGAATTGGCAGAAGCCGATAACTCCGATGAGATTCCTTTCTAGATGGTAGGGATTGATAACATAGACACTTTAGGCGGCTGGTATGGTATAGACACCAGCCGCCTAGGGCGGTTTGAGGTAGCTAATATAAAGCGCGAATGTACTTTTACGCCTAAAATTACGTACGGTGGGGAGTCTCCAGACCCTATACAGCTATACAAGATGCGCGGCTCTAGGTTATTAGTGCCTACCAGCTACGGCTTAAATAAGTTTCCTAACGAGAATATACGCGAAGAGCTATCTAAGGGCAGACGCATAGAAGTACCTAAGTTTCCTAATCCTAACCACCCCTCAGTAGAAAACCCAGCCATGCAGCAAGCGTTCATGGACGATATGCTGAGATGCGCACTAGATAATTATGCTTTTTGTGCGGAAGCACCTACAGGCAGTGGTAAGACCGTCGTAGGTCTTAATACAGCAGGCAAGCTAGGGAGAACCACCCTAGTATTAGTACACTTAGAGCGCTTATGCACTCAATGGGTTAAAGAGATACAGCAGCACCTAGGGATTCCCCTAGACCGTATAAGCATAATACGTGGCGATAAGATGGATTTTCAAGGTAAGGATTTTTGTGTAGGATTGTACCAGTCAATATCCAAAGAAGGTAAATATCCCCCAGATTTCTACGATTATTTTGGTACGGTGATTTTTGATGAAGTACATAAAACAGGCGCTCGCCTGCTTAGCCAATGCCTGCCCCTATTTAATGCGAATGTACGTATAGGATTATCCGCTACTATGGAGCGTAGCGATGGGTGCGAGAAAATATATCAGATGCACTTAGGGGCTGTGCAGTGTAAATCCGAAGCCGAAGCCATGGAGATGATATGCTACCCTATCAATTATAAGAGCAGCGTTAAGTACCCTACTAAAGGCAATATATCGCATATGATATTGCATAAGATAGCCTCCAGAGACAAGCAAAGGAATAAATTGCTTGTCAATATCATATCGAAGCTCTACCATAATAATAGAAATATATTAGTGACTTCGCATTTACTAGACCACCTCAAGCACCTGCAATCGTTACTTGTTAAGGCTAATATACCTATCGAGGACACAGGGTTATTCATATCTAGTAATGCTGCTAACCTCGATGATATAGCCAAGAATAGTAAGATTATATTGGCAACTAACGGCATGATTACTGAGGGTGTGGACATACCTAGATTAGATGCAGGTGTGGACGCTACGCCCTCAGGAAAAGCCAAACAATTAATTGGCCGCACAAGACGACCACTAAAGGGCAAAAAGACCCCTGTATGGTATACAATAGTAGATTTAGATGTTCCGCGTTATCGCAAGTATTTTAAGAAACGATTGAAAGACTACAAAGAAAGTAACGTAAGGATAAAATATAATGACAACAAAATCTATAGATAACGAGACAGCATCAGCAGGCAAGTATAGCTCTGATTGGTGGCAGAAACGTAATGAAGAACGCCAGAAGAAATACCAGAGCAACGCCAAATATAGGCGGGATGTTCAGAAAGGTAATCGCCAAAGCCAAAGACGTACAGGGGTAGTTGATGGTACGAATGTACGCTTTAAGGGTGTAGAGAACGTATCACGCCTGCATGATTTTGGGCAGGTACGGACGGTGAGCGTTAATGATGTAACTGCGCGGGAGTTTCTTACTTTCAACACTACCGAACTTTCTAAGGCATTAGGTAGCTTTTCTATGCCTGTTTTATATAGCTGGCAGCAAAAAGGCATATTACCCCCGCCTGTATTCCTGCAGATAACGAACGGCAAGAAGAAGCAACCCCCTTTATATGTGGAGGAGGAAGTGCTAGTGCTTATAGATTGCTTGGATACTCACTATAACGATAACTGCTATAGCTATATTCGCAAAGACCACAAGGACACTATAAACTTAATACATGGCGGCATGAATTATACCCGCTACAATTTAATGAGTGGAGCATAGTCATATTATGGCAGATATACGAAAGCGGCAGCGGCCTTCTATTAAGGCGGCAGAAGGCACGATAAAAGTAACAAGAACTGCTTATGGTGATAATCCTGCTGAGGATTCCGAAGAGCGCATAACCGTACCTATATTTGAGACAGACCCAGCGCACGTATCTGTTAGCGGTGGCGTTACCATTAATCTAGGTGATTTTAACTCAGTCAAGATGAGTGTTATGGTCACGTTACCATGCTTGCCTGTAGATTCTGAGATACAGCGTGCTTATGCCTTAGCTAGTAAGAGGGTAGATATGTTCTTATCCGAAGAAGAAACTAGGATTTTAGGAGACACTAATGCCGAGTAAGCGAGCAAGTAAAACTCAGAGTACAGAGAAACGTAAGGATAGCGGAGAGCTTACTCAGTTATTAAAAGACGTAAGTAAGGTACATGGCGATAATGTAATCGCTAGAGGCCGTAACACTATGATGTCATGGCGTTACCTACCTACAGGCATTACCGTTCTGGATTTAGCCATGTTAGGCGGGATACCTGAGAATGTTATCACCTGCCTGTATGGGTGGGAGTCCAGCGGTAAGACAACACTAGCTATGCGGACGGTAGCCTCGGCGCAGAAAAAGTACCCTGATAAGTGCGTAGCATATGTGGATATAGAAGGCACTTATGATAGGACATGGGCAGAGCTAAACGGCGTAGACCATTCCGAGGATAAGTTTTTATATATCTTGCCTGATACAGGTGAGCAGGGTGTAGACATTATTAATGCCTTACTAGCAACCTTGGATGTATCCCTAGTCGTGTGCGATAGTATAGCCGCTATGATGCCTTCTAAGATGGAGGAAGCTTCTGCTGAGGATAACCTTATGGCGCTGCAGGCTCGCATGATTAATAGGTTTGTAGCCAAAGCATCTTTAACCCTAACCAAAGAGCGGAAACGAGGGCATACAGTATCTTTAATATGTATAAACCAATTCCGCAGAACCATGGTAATGATGGGCGATAATCGCACCATATGCGGGGGGGTAGGGCAGAACTTCTTTTACACTACTATGATTGAAGTTAAGAATAAGAAAGAGATTATTGCTAAGGATAGTAGGGGTATTGACTGCATACAATTTAGTGACCATGCCTTCTTGATTAAGAAAGCAAAGACAGGGAAAGTATTTAACTCAGGCGAGTTTAGTCTTGTATCAAGCCATGGTCACAGACTTCCGAAGGGTTCTATAGATGATTTAGCCGTAGTTACTTCCTTCGCTAAAAAAGCAGGGATTATATCGGGCGAAGGCGGAAGTAAGAAAACTATTGTAGGCATAGATAAAGAGTTTGCGAAGTTTTCTGATATTGAGGATTGGATGATAGAGGATAGGGCGAATTATTTATTGATGCGCAGACTACTCATAATGGCTGAACGAGAGACACAGCAATTAGCCGCAGATAGTCGGGATGATTATCTGTGCTAAGCATACCTAAAACCAAGCGAGTAAATGACGCTTATGGGCGCTCTAAGACACAAGAGCGAGATAGAGCCAAAAGATTAGGAGGCTCTACTACTAAAGCTAGCGGCGCACAACCTTTCGAGAAAGGAGATGTGAGGGTAGCAGGCTTAGCGAGGATAGAGTTAAAGACGACTAGCGCAAAGTCCTTTAGTGTTACTAGGGATACGCTAAAGAAAATAGAGGACGCAGCAATCACTAGCGGGGAGATACCTTTTTTAGAGATAGAGTTTCTGGAGGGTGGGAAGCCAGTAAGTACGGTAGCGGTAATACCAACTTGGGCGCTAGATATATTAGTGGATAAATTAAATGCTATTGAATCAAACTAAAGGCCGTATAGAGCGTATAATGGAGAGCAGGCGCGAGCAGGCTTCGCTACCTACTAGGAGCGTAGCTAATAGCAGCCCTATACCCTCTGCCCCTGCCCCTGAGGATTTCCTATCCCAGCTTCTTTACTCACAAGACACTCATACCGATAAAGAGCGGGTGCATAAAGGCCATACGCACGTATCCTCTCTAATACGCTCAGAGTGTTCTAGGCAGTATGTTATAGCAGCGAATACAGCTACCCCTATGTACAGGAGTGTTACAGGGGGGCATAGGATAGTTTGGGCATTAGGCCGAGCCTGCGAAGCGCATATGAGGCAACAGATTATCACGGCAAAAGATTATGAAGGAGTATATGGCAATTGGAGGTGTAAGTGTGGCGCTACTACACAGAATACATCTAATCCTAAGACATATAATAACTGCACTAGCTGCGGCGGCGGCTTAAAGGTATATGAGGAGACACTACTATTAGACGACCACCTACACCTCAGAGGAAGCCCTGATATAGTGGTGGAGTACGGCGGTAAGAAATACGTAGTAGAGATAAAATCCACTAAAGATACTGTGCCTGAGATACAAGGGTATCAAGCAAATCACCTAACGCAAGTTATGCTCTATCATCATATGCTATCAAAGAAGTTTCGTAATGTTGCGGATAAAGTGATTATTATATACTGCACTAAGAAGTTTTTATATGGCGTTCCGTACAAGGAGTTTCATATTGATGTAAACGACGCTAATGCTCAGACGCTACTAGCTGCTGCACAAGAGAAAGCACTTATCCTTAAAGCAGGTGTTAAGGAGAATCAGATACCACCGCGTACTATATGCAGCAGTCAAGAATGCACGAAAGCAAGAAATTGTGCCGTATCAAGCCTATGTTTTGGAGGATTTAATGAAGCCTAAATTAGTCAGTATTGAGAATTATGCCAGAGAGCTACAGAATCACTGCTCTGAGCTTTCTAAAGTTAAAGTGCAGCGGTTGCATGACTTCCCTACTTTAAAAGTAGATTCATTAACCGATAAAGTTTTTGCTGGTTTTGATTTAAGCTTAACGTCTAGCGGCGTAGCATTTATTATACAGGACGGGATAAGCGTAGGATTAATCACTGCTAACATAAAGCCTAAGCCTAAGATGCACGAGCTTGACCGCTTAGTTTATTTCTCCTCGGTATTCGATAGATTAGCATTCTGCCTGCGTACATCTTTTTTCGGTAAGCAACCTTTCGTTTCTGTAGAGGGCTACGCCATGGGTGTTAGGGGTGGTAGGTCTTTTTCGATAGGTGAGCAAGGCGGGTTATTCAGGCATAAGATGTGGCTTAATGATTTTCCTCTTACAGTTATAGCCCCTACGTCTCTTAAGAAGTTTATAAGCGGCGAGGGCTTTGCCGATAAAGCCCTGATAATGAAAAAACTATATACTAAGTTTTACGGTATTGATGTTGACGATGACGACCAAGCGGATGCCTCTGCTATCGCTTTAGTCAATTTAATGGTTCATAATCACGAGAATAATTTTGTCTTTACGCGAAAATTAGCTTTAACAGAGTACCAGAAAGACTGTCTAAAAGATAAAAAAGGCAAGACTACAAAAGGCATTCAGCTATTTACACCTGATAAATAGTACAGGGTACAAATTATTATTGACAATAAGTTTTTGCTTTGCTAGGGTACAGAGGCTAAACAAACACAAAATTAACAGAACGGAGAATATAAAATGACTAAAGAAACCACTACCAAACCAGAAGTATTTGAAGCAAAGAAAGGCGATATCCTAGAGTTTATTGGTTACGCACCCGATTTTGATGACGACCCTATTTTTCAAGTAGGCGATAAACTGGAAGTTCTATCAGTAGAGCTTAAAGGCAAGAAGATTGATTGCTTTAACGCTAAGCGCCTATCTGACGGGCAAGCCGACCAAGTATTTTTTGGTGAGGTAAAGCTAGCTGACGAAGTCACAGCAGTCACAGAAGCAGAAGAAGTAGCGGAAGTAGCAGAGGTAAAAGCAGCAGCGAAAAAAGTCGTTAAAGCAGCAGCGAAGGCAGCGCCTAAGAAAAGCACAGCAAAAGCTAAAGCACCTGCGAAGGCTAAAGCACCCGCAAAAACCAAGACTAAAACAGAGACTAAGACAGAGACTAAAGCTGCGCCTAAGGCAGAGGTAAAAGCTAAAGCGCCTACAAAAACAGTTGAGAAAGTAGAAAGTAAGGCAGGCCAAGATACAACCTCTAAGCATATGTTCTCAGTAAACCGCATTATCGCGGAAGAGGATATTCATGAAGCAGCGGTGCAGTTGAATAATCGACACAAAGCCTGTGTATATGCATTAGGAGGTGTATTATCTTACATTGACGATAATAAACTGCACGTTCGTGATTTAGGCTTCGAGGATTCCTTTAAAGGGTTTGGCGCATATTGCGAACAAAACGTAGGTATCGCTTATGAGACTGCTAAGCAGTACATGAAAATCTATGACCGTATTAACGCATTAGGCGGCGATGAGACTACGGTAGAGGGTTGGAGCTGGACTACGCTACGTACAGTCCTACGTTATGTAGAGAGTATCGAGGAGTTAGACGAGTTACGCCTATTAGCTGCAGAATGCACTAACCGAACTGACTTTGATGCTGAGCTAGTAAGCCGTGGTTATCTGGAAACTAAAACTCAGGTAACTAAGGAAGGCGAGAAAGTAAGTGTAAATACGATGCGCTTTACGTTCAGCAACGACCAAGTAGAGTTTGTAAACACCTGCTTACGTAACATTGAAAAATCCTCAGGCGATACTATTGAGCATCGTTCAGATGCTTTACTAGAGATTCTGCATAGCTGGAGTACGCTTCTTTATGGGGATGAGTCAGCAGATATGGAAGAGACTTTAAAGGCTATCGTATCTAACCAACTAGGCCGCGATATTGATTTTGTGACTGTAGTTGAGGTTGAGACTAATGAAGACGCAGAAGAGAGCGAAGCGCAGACTGTAGCTGCTTAGTAGTTTATTAGATTATACTTAGTGAAGTTTTATTAGGGGTGTGTATTAATTTATGCACCCCTTCTTTTTATTGACTCCTGGCTAGAGTGGTTTTATAGTCAAAGAAATAATGAATAGAACTGCTAAGGGCGGATTTATGAAATTTCAGGTTAAAGACACTAAGATTACGGATATAACACCTTACGGTAACAATCCTAAAGACCACCCCCAGAAGAGTATAGAGAAGATTGCCGAGAGCATAACGAAGTTTGGCTGGCAGCAGCCTATCGTTGTGGATGAGCATAATGTCATTATCATAGGTCATGGCAGATTTGCCGCTGCACAGCATATGGGATTAACTACGATACCTGTTAAGGTGGCAGAAGGCTTAAGCGAAGAGCAGACAAAAACCCTTAGGATAGCAGACAATAAATTACCCTCTTTTTCCCCTTGGAATGAAGAGGCATTGATTAATGAGCTAGATAGTATTTTTAAAGAAAGCCAGTCGGTAGGCGATACCTTCTTTTCCGAGGAAGAATACTCAATACTAATGCTGGATAATTCGTATTATGAGGATGGCGTTAGTAAAGCATCTGGCAGTGCCAGCCCTAACAGCGCCTCAGGTAACGGCGGCGGAAGTAGTGACTCAGAAAACTCCGAAGAAGAAGGTACTACTAGGCGTAGAGCAGGTATGAATTACGTATTCAATCTGACATTCACTGACCAAGCAAAAAGACAGATTATTTACGATGCTATTAATGCAGCTAAAAAAGAAGAGAACTTCGATATGCAGTCGGATGCGTTAGCCTGCATATGCCAACATTACTTAGACACTACAGGGGATAATGATAATGAGTAACATCGCTTTTTCGCACTACCAATACGCTACAGGATTTATCGGGGAGTGCGATAGAAACTTCCCTAGTAATTTATATGCGTGGGATAAAGCGCCTTTGACTCTGCATGATGACAGTAGTTATTTTGGTTTTGTGCAGGAAGGTACAGCCATTGTTCGGGATATTGAAGGAAACCACTATAATCTCCGAGCTGGTATGTATTTTAGCCTACATAGTTATGTTTTCGTTGAGGGCGGTAAGGGTATTATTGTAGAGCGGGAAAAGCATAAATGCCTTAATGCAGTAGGCGGTGCAGTGGAGAGCGAGGGCAGACTTAAGTATATTGATGGCTGTACGGATACACTACTCGTCTCCCCTGTTAAGATGGGCGACCCTTGCCTGAACCTCCTATATTTCCCTGCTGATATAGACCAGACAGAGCATACGCACCCCTCAGACCGTATAGGTGTTATCTATAGTGGTAGAGGCCAATGCGTCACTAATGGCGGCGATGAAGTTATTGAGCTAGAGGCAGGCATGATTTTTAGGATCCATGCAGACGGTCATCATAAGTTTAGAACGCCTTATGGCGAGGGTATGCGCGTTATCGCTTATCACCCCGATAGTGACTTCGGTCCTACTGATGAATCACACCCGATGATTAACCGTACGATAGTTGACGGCAAAAGCGCCAGCGATATTGAGTCTATCAGGACTAAGTAGTATGAAAAAGCAGAGCGCTACTAATGAAGATTTTATTAGGTTGTGGCATAACTGCGAAGCAGATACTAATAAGAAGGCGTTTGCAGAGCTTGAGGAGCGAACCCTTACTACCCTGCATAAGATACAGGCATTACATAAGGACAGCGCAGCTATAGCCTATAGCGGCGGCAAGGATAGTCTAGTGTTGCAGCACTTAGCTAATAGGGCGGGAATATCTAAAGGCGTATTAGGCTCGCCAGTCTCTTTAGAGTATACTTCGTTTATGTCTTGGCTTAGGCAGCATAAGGGCGCAGACATAACCATACTCGATACAGGGCAGGATTTAGATTTTCTAAGGGCGAATCCGCAATACTTATTCCCGAGTGATTCTAAGGTAAGGGCGCAATGGTATAAGGCGGTTCAGCATAAAGCTCAGGAAGATTATTATGATGAGGAAAAACTCACTGCCTTGCTTTTAGGTAGGCGAGTACAGGATGGTAATTATACAGGAGCGAAAGGCGCTAGTGGTTATGTAGCTAAGGGCAGGCTAAGACTAAACCCTATAGCTTACTGGACACACACAGATATTTTTTACTATCTAAAGACGTATAAGATACCACTACCCCCTATCTATGATTTTGCGAGAGGGTGGCGTTGCGGTACTCACGCTTGGAATGTACGAAGTAGGTCAGGCGGGCTTTCTTGTGATAATGTTATGTCAGAGATTATGATTATCGAGCCTACTATAATAAGAGAAGCAGCGGATAAACTCACAATAGTATCCGATTTTTTACGGAGGTACTGCAGTGGTAGTATTTAAGAAACAGGTTATTGAAGAGGACGTGTACACTAAAGCAGTGGAGCGCGTTAATCAGCTATATGACCGCTTTGATAAAGTAGTCGTTAGTTTTAGTGGTGGTAAAGACAGCACGGCCTGCCTAAACGTATGTTTAGATGTAGCGAGAGAGCGGGGGAAACTCCCGCTAGATGTATACTTTTGGGATGAAGAAGCTATACACCCTACCACGATAGATTACGTCCGTAGGGTAGCCGATAGCCCAGAGATAAGATTTAAGTGGCTGTGTATACCTGTAAAGCACCGTAATGCCTGCTCACGCATTGAGCCTTGGTGGTATCCGTGGGAAGAGGCGAAGCGTGATGTATGGGTTAGGGATGTGCCTGAGGATGCAATCACTCATTTAGATTTCTTCAAGAAAGGCGATACTGTTCCTGATATAGCGCATAAGGTATATGGCCGCGAGCATGGTATGATTGCTGATGTACGAGGTCTAAGGGCGGGGGAGAGCCTTAATAGATATAGGGCGGTAGCTAATAAGTTAGTAGATAACTGGATAGGCGGGCCTAGGGATGGGTATAGTTGCCCTGTAAGCCCTATATATGACTGGACTACCGCTGATGTATGGTTAGCGCCTAAGATGTTCGGATGGGATTATAATATAACCTACGATATTTTTGAGATGTCAGGTATATCACTAGATGACCAGAGAGTATGCCCCCCTTACGGCGAAGAGCCGCTCAGAGGATTATATCAGTATGCTATCTGCTTTCCTGAGATGTGGGATAAAATGATAGACCGCGTTAAGGGCGCTGCTACAGCCGCTAGATATTCCCAAACTGAGCTATATGGCTACGGTAAGTTACAGCCTCCCGAAGGCTTAAGCTGGCAAGCATGGTTATTTAATCAAGTAGAATTGTACCCGCCACAATTACAGAAGCAAATATCGCAAGCGGTAATGAAGGCTATAAGGCTACATAGAGGCAAAACACTACGCCCTATACCAGACGTAAGACCTGACCCTGAGACAGGCATTTCTTGGCGTTATCTAGTGCAGTTATGTATAAGGGGCGATATGAAGGGGCGTAAGCTCACAGGTATGTCAGGGCAGGGCGCTATGGAGGCGGCTAGGTTAGGATTTACTCCGCAAGAAATAACGGCTATGAATGACGAAGAAGTGCTAGAGCTAGTAAGCAATAACCAGCAGGATAACACGAGGATTAATCAATGAGCATCGAGAGCCAACCTATAAACGCGGTTAAATGGGTAGATAGAGAATTATTGAACCCTAACCATTATAACCCTAATAAAGTTGCGAAGCCTGAGCTAGAGCTTCTTATTATATCCATTACTGAGGATGGCTGGACACAGCCTATCGTAGCTCTAACAGATAACACTATCGTTGATGGCTTCCACCGCTGGACGGTATCCAATGACCCTAGAGTACATAAGATGACAGGCGGGAAAGTTCCCGTGGTTTATGTAGATATCGATAAAGACCACCGCATGATGAGTACCATAAGACACAATAGGGCTAGAGGTACGCACGGCATACTTCCTATGGCTGGCATAGTGCGCACGATGGTAGAGGATGGCATATCAAAAGAAGAGATTATGAGCAGGCTCAAAATGGAGGACGAAGAGGTAGACCGTTTACTAGACCGCTCAGGGGTTGTTATGCGAGCCACTAAAGATATGACTTCCTTCAATAAATCTTGGATTCCTACAGACCAAAAATAAATTGACAATAGATTTTCTATGTTTTAGGTTTTACTTCTAACGCCAAGAAGTAATAACTACAGCACTGGAAAATCTATGAGCAATAAAGACATAAAGATTTCTTCTCTGGAGAAAGAAATAAATAACTGCAAGGCGAAACTAACTACTTTCCGCAATGCAGCACTTCGCCAAGGCCACCAACCTACTAACGCACATATCCAAGCGCGGTTAAAGCTGCAGGAGGACTTAGCACGTGCTGAAGCCGCATTAGAGCTATTCCTAGGCCAGAGCAGCGGTAATGAGGTTATGATGGCTATGTCTGTATTACTAGGCAACAGTAAGGGCTTTGTAGACACGGCCCTAAAAACTCCGAGCGTAATACTATTACATGACGACGCTACAGGAGATGCTCAGCTAGCCGTGATGCCTTACGCGGATTATTTGCGGATGACTGAGGCTAAAGATGCTTAGCCCTGCCCAGAATAAGTTTCTAAAGGTCATAGGCAAGCTAGGCCCTAGTAGGCGACCTAGCGAGGTATTTGATGATTTCTGCGCAGCATCTTATTATGCGATACATAATAATTTTTACGCACTAGGTAGGGATGAGGAGATAGAGTCCGAGTACCTCAATATAATGGCGCGGCATAGTGACTACCCTAAAGTCTTGCCTGAGTTATTTGCTACCGCCTTCGGCGCATTATCAGACTCTAAGCATGATTTCCTAGGCGGCTTGTATATGGAGCTAGGGAGCGATAGCAGCGCGGGGCAATTCTTTACGCCTTACACCTTATCGAAGTTTATAGCGGAAATAACTTTTAGCGCTTTTGACGCGGAGAAAGCTATAACTGAGAGGGGTTGTTTTACTGTATCCGAACCTTCTTGCGGGAGCGGCGGTATGATAATCGCCATGTTCGATAAATATACTTCAGCAGGATTTCCCAGCCATAACCTATATGTGGAGGCTAGAGACGTTAGCAGGCTATGCTGCTACATGACTTACGTGCAGCTAGCCATGCTCGATATTCCCGCAAAGATTATATGCGGTAACACGCTGACGATGGAAGAGCGGTTTACTCTGCAGACTCCTTATATGCGATTAATCTTAAAGCATATTGAGAACGAGCAACCGAAGGTTCGCGTACGTAAAAAACCTAGTAATTTAATAACGTAGAAGGATAGTGATATGAGTACAAAAAACTCCGAGCAAGTAGGTACTAAAGAAGAAGTAGATTTTTTACGTCAATTCTGCTGCACCGCCCAAGAAAGTCACGAGACAAACGAATGGGAGAAAGATTTTTGCCACAGCCTAGAGGATAAGCTCAATAGGTTTGGCACTAAGGCGTTTCTATCGCAAAAGCAGCGAGAGATGATAGATACAATTACTGATAAATTATAGTTGACAATAGATTTTTATAGTCTTATAGTCTGATTGTAAACACGAGCAAACGGAGAAAATAAGATGCTAAGTAAAATTAAAAAAGCCTTCACACCTTATCACGTAGTGCGGGTAGATGACCAGTATATTGTATCTAACCGATACCTTCCCGCGGACAGAATTAACTACTCAGATAAGCCAAGCGCTAGAACCAAGGCTACTCAGTTAAACGTAATAGAGTCCATTAATCTAATCATCGCAACATCAGTTATCCTTATCTTTGCCGCGATTATTATATCAGGCTTGGCAGCATGAAAAACTACTTCATAGGCGATACGCATTTCGGTCATAAGAATATTATAAACTTTCAAAAGGAAGAGCGCCCTTTTGAGTCCATAAAGCATCATGACGATATAATGATAAAAAACTGGAATAATACCGTAGCGCAAAGCGACTCTGTTTTTGTCTTAGGTGATTTTGCTATGGGTAAACGGCCTGTTCAATTAGCAGAGAACCTGAACGGACGTAAAGTTTTAATCGGAGGCAATCACGACGAATGTTCTGCCGAGAGATACTTAGAGTTTTTCGATGATATGAAGGGCTGTATCGTTCGCTACATAGGCGGCTTTAAGTGCCTTATGCAGCACGTGCCATGCCATACCTCCCAGCTTAAATATAGGATGGATTTCTGTATCCACGGTCATCTGCATAGTAACGTAGTTCTTGATGATGAAGGCCAGCCTGATTTACGTTATCTGTGTGTAAGCGCTGAGCAGACAGATTTACGACCTATATCTGAATCCGCTATAAGTTCCGAGCTTAATCGTAGGGCGGAGCTACTAGGTATTAAGCCGATGAAAACATGATACATAGTCTAAAATGGCAGAAGCGAACGCTATCATTAATGCGCGGCAAGATATAACTGGATGCGCTCTTTATGTATGGGGCTTGCCGCCTTGCGCCCCTTGCGCGGCTTTGATAATACCCTCCCGAATCTCCGAGGTGATATATACGTTAGAGGACGAGGACATACAGCGCTGGCAAGACTCTACATCTAAAGCCAGCCAGATGTTCCATGAAGCTGGAATAGCTATAAGATATATCCCGAAAGAAAATATCATTTAGTTATTGACAATAGGTTTTTATAAGCCTATAGTCTGATTGTAAACACAAACTAACAAACAAAAATCAACGGAGATTTCAAGATGTCAGATAACCAGCAAATACTCGAATTATTCAAGCAATCTTTTTCAGGCTATAATGTATCAACTAGACGATACACTGAAGATGGCGATGATGACGATATAGCTAGCTTCCCTACCTTAGACGAAGCCACTAGCTATTTACGCCGAGAGTATCGCTCTTACACTCGCGCATGGATTACAAACAAAGATTACCGTTTCGAGTACGAATACAATATGGAGACAGGCGCGATTATCAATACGGATAACCCTAAGCCCTGCTACGGATTATCCAGCATGGCAGACGTAATGAATAACGTGCCGCTAGCTGCTTATTAATTGTACGCGGTACAATTATTATTTTTTAGACTAATTAGTTGTTGACAATAGATTTTTATAAGCTTATAGTCTGATTGTAAGCACAAACAAACGGAGGAAATCAAATGACAAGCAAAGCACACGCAACTCACACAGCATCAGAAATCCTAAGTCAACTAGGTGGTAGCCGCTTTATGGCGATGACAGGCTCTAAAAACCCTACAGTTATTCGGGAAGGCGAGTCGCTAGGCCTGCAGCTAAACCTAGGACGTAACGCTACATCTGCAAACCGTATGCGGATTATCTTAGATGCTAATGATACTTACACAGTAAGCTTCGAGCGCCACACGTTCAGCAAGAAAACCCTAGAAGCAAAGAATAAAATAATCACGAAAGTAAGTGGCATTTATTGCGATATGCTAGAGGCACTATTTACTGAGACAACGAAACTCTATACGCGGATTTAAGCATGAGGAAAATTAGCCAGAACCTATATATAGATAATATCGAGAACGCGCTGGTGCAGCCTGTTAGCGTAAAAGACATCAAAGGACGCATAATCCGAGAAGGTCTAACGCTAGAGCAAGCGAAGAAGTGCATCCAGCGAGACTTTATTATCTTATAACCAGTTCTCTTAGGAGAAACCTCCCTTCCATCTAGGGGCTAGGAAATGAAGAAACCTAGCCCCCTTTTTTTGAGGCTTAATCATGATACCTATAGACTCCCCCCTACTAAACCCCACAGACCAGATATTTACGCACGAGTGCGAGCGTACAGGAGTTATCCGCTGCTTTGCAGTAGGGGCGATAGCCAGACTTATCGAGAAGCACAAACCAGCAACGATTAGCGCCTATATTGAGTCTGATTTTTGTGACTTCATTCTAGCGGATAGGGGCGTTGACCTCGAATATACTAAGGCGTTTTCGCCTGAGCAAATCAATAAGCCCTTAATAAGCTGCGAGCTTGAGGATAGTATTTTATTGGTTGATGGTCATCACCGATACGTGGCGCGGCATAACCTTGGCTTGCCTTTTTATGAAACTTATATCCTGCCGATTGATTTATGGCCTAATTATTTAATTGAGTTACCTGCCTCACCCGCAGAAATAAAAAAGCATTTTTTAGACTAATTAGTTATTGACAATAGATTCTTATAAAGCTATAGTCTGTTTGTAAACACGAGCTAACAAACGGAGACTTTAAAATGTCAACATTCACTAAAGAGCAGAAAAAAGTTGAGCCTTATCTTAGGGCAGAAGCTACAGTTATGGCTGTAGACGGCCTATCTAAAATGACCGCCGTAGCTGGGCTATACGCTAGCTATAATCACTTCTTCAGCATCTCAGAAACAGCTAAAATCTATGCTCAGGCACAGATGGGCGTTGAAGTTGCGAAAGAGTATGAAGCCCAGATGCTAGCGGGGCAAGAGCTATGAGTGTAGAGGTAGAGCAGCTAGTATTTAACCGCATGAAGTCTTTATCTAAGCGCCCTAGGTGGGAGCTTAAGAGTATGGAGAAGGCATTAGGGGCGCACTCATGGCTTAACACAGGCGAGGAGGATTTAACTCTGCGAGCCATAACTAAGCTGCTAAGCATACGCAGCAGCGAGAAGGTCGTAGCGTTATGATTAAGTATAGCATTCATGCGATGAAATAACTTATCAAAATTATTGCCTTTTCTCATATTTCCGCTATTTTCTTACGATTAAGCAATCCAGTGGAGTTTTGAGGATAAAATGACCACCGACGTGATGACTATCAAAGAGCTTTCAGAATATCTAAAGCTCAACGAGAAAACGGCATATCGCTTGGCTTCTGAGGGTAAAATACCAGGATTTAAAGTTGCTGGCTCTGGCTCGTTATTGCTGCAAGCCAAAAAGCATTTTGATAATCACGTGATCGAAGATGGCTTTTTCGGGCAAGAGCTTAACCACACCACTTACAACTTGGCGCGGATGAATATGTTTTTGCACAACATCAACTACGACAAGTTCAATATCCAGTTGGGTGACACGCTCATGCATCCGCATTTTAGCGATGATAAGCCGTTTGATGCGATTGTTTCTAACCCGCCTTACTCGGTGAAGTGGAAAGGCTCAGATGACCCAACATTGATTAACGATGACCGCTTTGCACCAGCAGGCGTACTTGCGCCCAAATCTAAGGCAGATTTTGCTTTTGTGCTGCATGCGCTTAGTTACCTTTCCAGCAAAGGCCGTGCGGCGATTGTGTGCTTTCCGGGCATTTTTTACCGTGGCGGTGCAGAGCAGAAAATCCGCAAATATCTGGTAGATAGCAATTATGTAGAAACCGTCATTTCGCTTGCGCCAAATTTGTTTTATAGCACCACCATTGCCGTGACGATTCTGGTGCTTTCCAAACATAAAACCGACACCAATACCCAGTTTATTGATGCTAGCGGTGATGATTTCTTCAAGAAGCAAACCAATAACAACGTGATGGGCGATGGCCATATTCAGGCCATCATGGATATGTTCGACAGCAAAGAGAATATCGACCATGTCGCCAGATCTGTACCGTTTGAGGAGTTGCAGGCGAATGATTATAACCTTTCCGTTAGCAGCTATGTGGAAGCCAAAGACAACCGCGAGGTGACTAACATTGCCGAGCTTAATGCCGAGCTAAAAACCACCGTCAGCAAAATTGACCAACTACGCACAGACATCGATGCCATCGTTGCGGAGATTGATGCATGAGAGAGTTGAGCTACATCGAAAAGCTGCTAGATGGTGCTGAGGTGGAGTGGAAGCCGTTGAATGATATTTGCTCTTTTAGGCGAGGATCTTTCCCGCAACCATACGGAAATAATGAGTGGTATGATGGTGAAAACAGTATGCCTTTCGTGCAAGTGGTAGATGTTTTAGACTCTGGCTTTGCATTGAAAGATTTTACTAAAAAAAGAATATCAAAACTAGCCCAGCCCAAGAGCGTTTTTGTTGCAAAAGGTACAGTAATAGTAACTTTGCAAGGAACCATAGGAAGAGTTGCAATAACTCAATATGATTGTTTCGTAGATCGAACGCTTGCGATTTTCAATGGCTATGCGGCATACATAAATAAAAAATATTTTACTTATCAATTAAAAAATAAATTTGATTTTGAGAAAGTAAATGCCAGAGGAAGTACACTAAAGACTATAACAAAAGAGGAGTTCTCAAAATTTCTAATCCCCATCCCATGCCCTGATGATTCTGCGAAGTCGTTGGCGATTCAGGGGGAGATTGTGCGGATTTTGGACGCATTTACCTCCCTTACAACCGAGCTTACAACCGAGCTTACCGCCCGCAAAAAACAATACAACCATTATCGTGACCAACTATTCACATTTGATGCTGGTGATTTTGCATGGAAGCCGTTGGGTGAACTTGGTGAATTAGTGCGAGGAAATGGGCTACCTAAAAAAGATTTTACTGAAATAGGAGTTCCAGCAATTCATTATGGTCAAATTTATACTTATTACGGCTTATCAACGGATGAGACTATTTCATTTGTTTCGCATGAGACCGCAGAAAAACTAAAAAAAGTAAACAAAGGCGACGTTGTTATAACAAACACAAGTGAGAATTTTGAGGATGTAGGAACAGCATTGGCTTATTTAGGTGAGGATCAAGCAGTAACAGGTGACCATGCGACAATCTTTAAGCCTAGCGAAAAAATATTGGGTAAGTATTTTGCTTATTTTACTCAAACCATTGCATTTGAAAAAGCGAAAAGAAAATATGCCAAAGGTGCGAAGGTAATTGATGTCTCTGCTAAAGACATGTCAAAAATTGATATACCTATTCCTTACCCAGATGACCCTAAAAAGTCATTGGTAGAGCAAGCCCGCATTGTTGATATACTCGATAAATTTGATGCGCTGACCAATCCAATCAGTGAAGGTTTGCCGCGTGAAATTGAATTGCGCTATAAACAATATGAGTATTATCGCGATTTGCTACTAAACTTCCCTAAACCCCAAGATCTCAATCATCCAAAGGCCGCAGCATGACTGAACACACAAAACCCATCGCAGAATCAAACAGCTTTATTATTCTTGATAAATATGTACGTGATTGGGAGGCGGCAGAAGGCTACCAGAGCGAGGCCGACTTGGAGCGTGAGCTTATCGCTGATTTAGTAGATCAAGGCTATGACTATCTGCCTGAGCTCAACACCCCAATAGCCATGCTAGCGAATGTGCGCGAGCAGCTTCAGGTGCTTAGTAATGTCGGGTTTTCTGATGGCGAGTGGCTGCGGTTTGTTGAAACGTATCTAGACAAACCCAGCGACAACATCGCCGAGAAAACCCGCAAGATTCACGATGATTATATCCATGATTTTGTGTTTGACGATGGCCGCATTCAAAACATCTATCTGCTCGATACAAAGAACATCGCCCGCAATAAAGTGCAGGTGATCAAGCAGTTTGAGATCACGGGTAAACATACAAATCGTTATGATGTGACCATTTTGGTCAACGGTCTGCCGCTGGTGCAAATTGAGCTGAAAAAACGTGGCGTTGCCATCAGGGAAGCCTTTAATAAAATACATCGCTATAGGCAGAAGGTCACAGATAAGACAGTCAGGGAGTGTGCAGCCGTGATGGGTGTATACGGGAACGCCATAGATTTAACCTGCGAAGAGTCATATAATTTTCTGCGGGATAACCTAATAGCGATATACAATAAGCAAGCCGTAACGCCTATCTACGATACTAAGAAAAAAATACAATACATCATCAGAGCAGAAGGCCAGAAGAGGCGTGTCAATGCAGAGATGTTCGCTGATAGATATGAGCCAATAAAATAATTTCACTTTTTTGTCTTTTTACCGTTGACAATAGGTTTTTATAAGCCTATAGTCTGATTGTAAACACAAACCAACGGAGATTTTAAAATGACAAAACAACGCACACCAGCAGCCTTAGCAGCAGCAGCAATCCGCAAAGAGCTAAAAGCCCTCTTTCCAGCGGAAAAGATTTCAGTTCGCAGCGATAACTTCTCAATGGGTGACGCAGTACGGGTATCCATCGGGGAGCGCGTGCAGGTAGTTGATGCGTTTGGCAATACCCGATATTCTAATCCACCAGAAGATGCAGCGCGTGATATAGTATCTAAATACCAGTATGGTCACTTTGACGGCATGACGGATTATTATGAGCATAGCAATGGACGTTCTGATATTCCTCAGGTTAAATATGTCACTGTTTCATGCTTCTACTAGGGGCAGGGCATGAAGCGCACTATAAGACTAGGAAATAATCTGAGGGCGGAGGATTACCATACATCAAAGCAGAGTCCTCCTAGCGCTGCTTATTCCTCCTTGCAGAGTAGGGATGTCTTAGCCTTGATGGATGTATGCACTAATTGCTACGGAGCAGTAGTGCATCCTTCGTCTGAAGGTGATTATCATAGGATACGTAAGGCGATAGATGATAACTATATCTTTCTCTTAAAATGGCCTACTCGATTAGGCGATTTAATCGCATTACTAGAAGCCACCTCAGGCAAGCTATACTTAAGAGCATCTTACAGCGGAGGAGGCAGTTCAGTGGTTTTTCACGTAATAAAGATACAGGTCGAAGATGAATAATAAACCAATAAGGATATTCTATTACACCTCAGGCAGAGTAGCGATTATCGGTTCTGAAGTCATGCTAGTTGATAATTTTATTTTTTCGACTACACACTCAGGCAGTTATACAGCTAATACTATTTCCTTCGCCTTCCAAGGTTTAGACTATCTTAGAGACGCGCATGGCGTATGTAATTCGGAGCAGATGAGGGTGTTCCTATGGTCAAACTTCGGTATTGTGATAGAGAGCATGGATATCGACGTTAATCACCACACGTTAGGGGGCGAACCTCTTACAGCCATCATAGGCAGTATATCCCTATATAATAGCATAGAAATAGTGCGCAGCACGGAAGCAGATTATAAGCCTGAAGAGGATAAGCCTGCTAGAGACCCTCGCCACACCGCGAGGAGGAGGATAACCATATAAAAAATAATTTCACTTTTTTGTCTTTTTACCGTTGACAATAGATTCTTATAAGCCTATAGTCTGATTGTAAACACAAACAAACGGAGAAACTACCATGATTAATCAGACAGAAATCAATAAACTCAGAGAAGTAGCAAACAACGAAAACGCTTTAGCTGCTTTACTAGATAAGTGGGAAAATAACCTAAAAGCAAAAGACCTAGCCAGCGGCAAGAAAATCGAAATCAACGTGGCTTATAAGGATTCTGAAAGCGGTTATAGGACTATCCTAGCAGTACCCTTTTGTGGCGGATTATTCGCTTTCCATAAGATGGAGGCTACGACAAATAATAGCAGGAAATACACGATAACGCATACTCCCTCTGGCCGATCTATCGCCAATAACTGCACACTCGCTAACGTGAAAAAAGCCGCAGTCTTTATCGAAGAGAGGTTCGATGATGAGTTTCGTAAAATACTAGATAGTGCCGAGACTTCGTTTATGCACCATATGACTCAAGAGCATAAAGATTTGATGTGGTCAGCGCGTAGCCTAGGGATGGGCGGAAGAGGCTAAAGACTCTTACTCCATTACACTGCAATTCTACAATCGGAAGACGCTAGAGTATCAGGATATAAGGGCGCAAGCCACAGCGCTTGATGCGAAAAAAGCTACTAAACCTAAGCGAAGGATTTTAACCTTATGAAAACCGCATATCTAATACAGCAGATGGCAATAGCATCTTACCCTATACGCAATTATATTAGAACTAACGAAGAGAGAGTACGCCGAGAGAACCATATAGCCCCAGAGCATACCCGACGAGTAGGCTCTTTCCTTATGGATATAGAAAGCACTAATTATTTAGGGGAACGGCAAGACCCCCTAAGAATAGCAGAGGAGAAGAGAACAGCACTAGCAGCAGCACTAGCACTAGAGAATGAACCAGCAGAGCATAAAAAACACAGGCTAACTATATACGCCGAACAAAAGAAGAAAGAAGCACAACGTAAACGCGGGAAGAGAGTTCTAAAGATATAATAAACCCACCACACTAAACCCCCTAATAATACACCTTGTCAATTGACCTGCTAATAGGTTATCGTATCAAAGTGATTTAATCTTTTTAAAATAGGCGGGGTACTACAGATGAGTAAGTCTGATAAAACCGTGGCGAGAAAACGAAGCACACCTGCTAGCGTACGCGCCATATCATACACGGATGAAGATATACCTACTGTAGTCGATGACTCTTTTATCAAGAGGGGTGATAGGTATGACCTGAATGATGATACCGTGGATAGCATGGCAGAACGTGCCAGATACTTATCGCGGAATAATAAAGGCACACCCGCTGATAAGGAGTACATCCTGAAGCATACAAACAAGATGCTGCTAAGGGGCTTCGATAAGCACACCATAGCCAAGCTCTTTGATGTCTCACTGCAGACTATTTATAATTGGTGTCATATGATTGACGCGCTCAAAAAAAGAGAGCTTACCAATTTTGACCGTGCAACCCTAATCCATGATGCGAACAGTTTTTTCCAAGATACAAAAGCCCTACTAATGGGGGAGGCATTGAAGAGGGATACCACACCCGCTGTACGCATAAGAGCGATTGAAGCAGCAACACGTGTCGAGGCCAGAAGATTAGACCATTTCCACGCCATAGGAGCGTTCGATGAGTACAGGTTCAACCCTAAGGACTCAATGTTACTCGATAAACGCACAGAATCAGCCGATAAGGTGCATAGGATACTAGATGACCTACTACAGGGTATAGAAACAGAGATAGCCACAGGAGAGGCCGTTAAAGAGGGTTATGAGGATGCTGTAACTATCGAGGGGCATACCTTAGATGGTATTGACGAGGACACCACCATACTATGACCGACACTAGGGTGTTCAATGCCGAGGAGACTAACAGGCGCAAAGCACTAGCCAAGGAAAGGGCTAAGGAGGCTATGCAGAGACGATTGCCTGAGTTCGAGCGTAGATACGCTGAGCAGCTATCAGGGCATACCAGAGAAGGGGCTATGATTGAGCACGCTCTTAAGGCAGGAGCGGAAGAGGGCAATCTAGCATTCATTAAAAGCCTGCAGAATATGAAGCGCACACCCCCCACGATATTAGAGGTCTTAGAGTCTGACGAGTTCCTAGGCGATGTATTGAATGTCTGGCCTGCCTTGCGCGAAGATTTAATCCTAATGAACCCCGATATTATTTTGGGGGAGCAGCCGATAAATGAAGTGGTATTAGGCGGGGCAACATCCACAGGCAAGACCTTCCTATCGCACGTGACTACCATTTACGATATTGTCTTTTTATCCTGCTTTAGAAGCCCCCAGCTATTGTTTCCTTCTATATCACGTGTAACCCCCATTGTCTTTATGATGCAGTCCGTATCCCAGCATATAACGGATAGGGTTATCTATAAGCCGCTAAAGCATATGATAGACGAGA
>Ga0307983_1000272_pt1 | contig 27371 bp, 33 predicted proteins | sample OrgLakmetagen991_FD_201845 | JGI IMG/M metagenome (GOLD analysis project Ga0307983, IMG submission 201845) | Saline water microbial communities from Organic Lake, Antarctica - #991 | ecosystem: Environmental > Aquatic > Non-marine Saline and Alkaline > Saline | place: Antarctica: Organic Lake...
GTGCAACAATGGCAGACAAAACAATAGAACTTGCCATGGTAATGGAAAACTGTCGGTAAAATGTCCCAACAGGTCCGCTCATAAAAGCAATGGGAATAAAAACGGAAACCATTACCAATGTTATGGAGATGATGGCGCCACTAATTTCTTTCATTACTTCTTGCACTGCCTTGTAGGGGGAAATGTTTTTAGTCTCCATTTTTTCGTGTACGGCTTCTACTACTACGATGGCATCATCTACCACAATTCCAATGGCTAAAACCAGAGCAAATAAGGTGATGAGGTTAATGGAAACACCAAATAGTTGCATCACAAAAAAAGCTCCAATAAGGGAAACCGGCACAGCAATAATTGGGATGATGGTGGAACGGAAATCTCCTAAAAACAAGAATACCACCAAGGCAACCAGAATAAAAGCATCTCGGAGCGTATGAATTACCTGTTCGGTCGAAGCATCTAAAAACTTGGACACATCGTAGCTAATTTTATAATCCATTCCTGCGGGAAACTCTGCTTTCATTTCTTCCAGCTGTGCCTTTACCTCTTCAATCACATCACTGGCATTGCTTCCAAATGTTTGCTTTAAAACAATTGCTGCCGATGGATATCCGTCTAAGTTGGAATAGATGTCGAAAAACTCACTTCCCAATTCTACCTCAGCAATGTCTCTCAAGTGAATGCTTTCTCCTTCTGCATTGGCGCGAATAATAATGTCTTGATATTCTTCTTCTTTGTTATATTGGCCTTTGTAGGTTAATACGTATTCAATCGATTGAGCCGAAATACCTGAACTCTGTCCAATTCTTCCCGGTCTACCAATTAAACTTTGCTCTTCTAGGGCTTTCATTACTTCTTCAGAAGAAATAGAATAGGCTCGCATTCGATCTGGATTTAACCAAATACGCATCGCATACTTTCTACTTCCTAAAATGCTCGAACGGGCAATTCCTTTGATTCGATTAATCTCGGGAATCATTTTTACATCGGCATAGTTGTATAAAAATTTCTGATCTACTTGCTCATCGGTACTGAACAAGTTAACGTACATCAGCATACTCGGTTGAATGGGCGTTATCACAACTCCCTCTCGTTGCACCAATGGTGGCAATAAAGGCATGACTTGATCTACCCTGGTTTTTACTCGAATAACTGCAATGTTGGGGTCCGTTCCGGGTTCAAAAACTACATTTAGAGTTGCTTCTCCAGCACTTGTTGCATCGGTTGCCATATACCGCATGTCTTGCACCCCGTTGATGGAATTCTCTAAAGTGGTCAAAGTGGACTTTACCAATACGTCTGCACCAGCACCCGGATAAGCAATGAAAATACTAACGGTGGTAGGTGCAATTTGTGGGAATTGAGAAGTTGGTAGTTGGTTGATTGCTAGAATGCCCGTAAATACGATCACAATCGAAATAACGATGGCAAAAACTGGGCGCTTAATTATATTTTGAAACATGTTGTAGTGTTTTTAACTATTCTGAATACAAAGACAAATGCGAAATCACCTCGCTTGGGTCGAGCAATTTGTATTTAATTTCATCCCCTTCTCGCACCTTTCGAATTCCTTCTAAAAGAATTTTATCTCCATCTTTTAGACCGGACTTTACTACAAAAATGTGCTGTAGTTCTTCTAGAATTGAAATTTGTCTTGAACGTATGGTATCGTTTTCATCCACCACGTACACAAATTTTTTGTCCAACACTTCGTAGGTCGCTTTTTGCGGTATGAGTAGAGCATTTTTAAGTTTGGTAATCATTTGAATAGAACCCGTTTCTCCATGGCGCAGCAAGCCCTCAGGGTTTGGGAAGGTGGCACGAAATGGAATGTTTCCGGTTTCATTGTTGAAGTCGGCTTCAATGGTTTCTACTACTCCTTGATATTGGAACAACTTATTGTTTGCCATCTTCAAGTTTACCTTGGTTTTAATCGAATCGTGCTTTTCGCTCATGTAGTCAAGATATTCTACCTCAGGGACGTTAAAGTAAACCCACATTTTACTGTTGTCAGACAGCGTGGTGATGAATTCACCTTCGTCTACTAAGCTTCCTAGACGCACATGAAATCGATCAATTATTCCTGTAAATGGGGCTTTTATTTTTGTAAAACCAAGGTGTACGTTGGCTACTTCTAGCTCGGCGTTTGCTTTGTTATATTTTGCTTTCGCCATGGCCAATTCATTGATGGAAACAATGTTGCTGTCCGATAAGGCTTTGGTATTTAAATATTCAATTCGTGCCAAGTCCGTTTCCGCTTTAGCTATGGAATACTCAGCTTGATACAAGGAAGGCATAATTTCAAAAAGCAATTGACCTCGTTTCACCGATTGGCCTTCGTCTACATAAAAGGTTTGTAAAAAACCTCTTTCTTGAGAACGGATTTCAATGTGACTGATCGAGTGGATTTGACAAACGTATTCTTGAATAATACTTGTGTCTTGTCGCAACGGAGTTGTGACTTGAAAGGTTGAATCTAGGTGGTGATGTTCTTCTCTATGCTCAGAAGAGCAACTTGCAAAAAGAAGGTATAATATACAGCTAATGGATAGGTGTAATTTGTTCATGGTGTCGAACTTTAATAAGATAAAAAATAAAATTGGGTGGTGTAGTTGCAATAGGCCAAGCTATTGCAATAAAGGTCTAAAAAGACCGAAAGGCATATTTATGAATGCCTAAAAGGTAAAATCAAATGCGGAAAACTTGAAACTCTAAATATAGAATTTCGTCTGCTACAGAACTTAGAAGTTCTGTGACATGTGAAAATGTTTCGCTCGTTAGCGCTTCAAAAAAACCTTTGTCACCCAAGTAATAGATAAGGGAGAAGTGCAAAGTATTTTTAAGGTAGCTTTTAGTCTCAGAAATTTCATCGTCGTCTACTTCCTTTTCTTTTAACTCAATCTTAACGAATGCAAGAGGGTGTGAAGATTTTGAAGAATGAGCTTCATTAAAAAAGAGTTGGGGAGTATCGTGAGATTCTTGGTTTGCTTGAAAGTGTTCGAGGATGTCCCTTTGATTGCCTGAAAATTCATACGAATCCAAGGTTTGGTGAAGGGCTGACCCTGCAAGGATCATAAAAAACAAAATAATTTTCACGAGATATTTCATATTTCTAGTCGACAAATGTAGGATTTGATTTGAAATACAAAATTTTCGTTAACAAAAAAATAACAATATTGCTTTCTAGGTATTTCACTTTGTCCTAATTCTGATACAACAGTTTACAGTACCATGTTGAATGTTTAGGGAACAGCAAACTTTAGGAGATTTTGCTTGTTTAATTCTCTTTATTGGGAACACTTTGACACACTATTTCTTTTAAGCAATCCAGTAAATGGTATGCGATGCAAAAGGCTTGTGGATATTTTCCATTTAATCTATACGAATCAACATGAGTAACATTTTTAAACTTTTTTCTGTTTTCATAATCTTACTAATTTTAATACTTGTAGTTACCAAACCAAGTGAGCAACAATTTTTAAATCGGATTGTACAAGATTACTCCAACATGCATCCCGATATGCAACTCAGCTCAGACGACTTGTTAAATATGGGTTCAACACAATACCGTTCTCAACTAATTTTTAGCAGCTACAAGTATAAGTTTGGTAGCATTGAAGTGAGTTATTGGGGAGTGTTGGGAAATATCTTTTCTAACGGTTATAAAAACGATGAAAAACCAATAGATAACTCAGCAGTAATTGATGTTTGAACAGGATAGAAATGAATTAGAAAAGCGATACTTTTTAATGGCCAAAGAATTGGAACAAAAGTACCCGACCAAAAGCTTTAAAAATCATTGTTATTGGAGAATAGCATTGGACCAGGTTATGGGTTCAAATTGGAGTGAAGTATTGGAGAGGCCTGCCTACAAAAAATTATCTGCACAAGGTTTGGCAAAGGCAGTTAGCTTGCTCGAAAGTTATTTGACGAACGAAGAGTTGCTGGCAGAGCACAACGAAATGTCCTTACAATTTAGAAAATGAAAAGAACGCAAATTGAAGACTTTAAGAAAATTGAGGTAGCGACTGACTTGGAACTATTGGTAAAAGATAAGCGCAAAGGCAAACGGGCAAACAAACAAAAAGCCAACCGAAGAAATAGGCATTACAGTAAGGATTTGCTAAAGCAACTAACGGAAAAATTTGAAGAAGAATGAATGAATTAAAAAATGTATTAGGTGGGGCGTTGATAGCTTGCAGTATATCACCATTAACTGGGTTTTATAGAGATGGCTGTTGCAAAACAGGTGCTGACGATGCAGGAACACACACTGTTTGTGCACAAATGACGGAGGAATTTTTAACCTACACCAAGTCAAAAGGGAATGACCTTTCTACTGCTATTCCAGCATATGATTTTCCAGGTTTGAAAGTGGGTGATTTTTGGTGCTTGTGTGCAATTAGATGGAAGGAAGCTTTGTTAGTTGGAAAGGCACCTAAAGTGAAGCTAGAAGCCACTCATGAAAAAACCTTAGAATTTGTATCGTTAAAAGACTTAAAAGAAAATGCCATTGAAAACGCTGATTGAAGAAGACCATAGCCTAGATGAAATTTGGAAAGTATTAGATTTAGAATTCCAAAAATCCTGCTCGGCTAAACGCCATCCATTTCGTTACGTGGTTTTCTCGACATCGAAAGAGGGAAAATCGAACAGCCGTTGGGTTGTTTTGCGAAAATTCACAGAGCGCTCTAGCTTTTTAATTTACACCGATGCTAGAAGTGGGAAAGTAGGGGAGGTAAGAACAAATAATTTTGCAACTCTTTTATTTTACAATGAGAGAAAGAAGTTGCAGGTTAAAGTTCAAGGAGATGTAGTTATTCATCAGGAAAATGAACTCACCGAGAAATATTGGCCGGGTGTTCAAGGAGCTAGTGCAAAAGCCTATACCACCAAACTTGCGCCTGGGGAACCAATCGAAAATAAAGAGAAGGGATACGATTGGACAGCATCCGGTGAAGGTAGTCATTTTACGATATTAGAAGTATTCCCATCCGCTATCGAAGCGCTGCAATTAAACGGGGAAAGACACATTCGGGTGCAATACCTCAAGGGTAAAAGTGACAATTGGAACTCTAAGTTTCTAGTGCCATAGAGCAGTAATAAGTGTTTTGTTTGAGAGCCAATTTAATAAATTGCAGAAAGCAACTGTAATTTGATATAATTCAAACGACTACTATGAATTAGCTTTTGATGATTGGGGCACCAATAGAATGAGTTTTTACTGTACTATTTTTTATTATTGACAAACGCACTGTATTTTAGAAGCGCTACGAATACAGCTCCTCCTATTGCGTTTCCTAACAAGGTATTCCCTTGAAGTAATGCGTAAACATCCCAAGTAATTTCAGAAGAGGTTAAAAGTCCTGCGAACATTTCAATGTTTCCTACAATACTATGGTGTAAGCCAAGAAAGGCGAGTACTGAAGTAATTAAATAGACGAGGACGATACGACTAATCGACTCCTTGGCGGAGGTAAGCAACCACGATAACAATCCCATCATCCAGCCTGCTAAAATAGCACTAACAAATATTGCCAAACCGCTAGCTTCGGTTACGTGCAATGCTATAGCTTCAAACGTTTCTACTTCTATAATGTGCAAGTGTGGACCAATCCAAACAATTATTGGTGCCATGAGCCAGCCTCCTACCAGGTTGCCAAAAATCACGATGACCCATGTGATTAAAAGTTTGTCTATGCCCCGCTTTTTATTCAATACTGGAAGGACCAATAAGGAAGTTTTTTCAGTAAATAGAATTGATTTGCCGCCAATAATCATGATAAACCCAATCGGGTAACCAAATGCCATTAATTTAAAAATAGTTTCATCCGAAACTTTTCCAATGAAAAAGGTGTGAATGGCACAGATGAGTAAAAATGAAAATCCTATTTCAAGACCTGCAGCTAAGGAACTAAGCCATAAGCTAAGAGGTGTTTTGTCGAACGTTTCTTCGCCGTGGGAAATCTGTTCGCCCATTATTTCCTCTTGAGACTTAGCAGCTTCTTTTTGAGAGGTTACTTTTTCGCTAGTTTCTTTACTGTTTTTCACGTTTTCCATCAATGGCTCTAATAAATCTTATAAAACGCTTCTACCTCCGACTAAAGTAGAATTGTTTCAGTGTTCTAAACTGAGTTAGAAGGAAGTCTAAGGTTCTGTAAACGTTTATAGTATGTAAAAATTTCTATTGATTTTTTGAATCTTATGATTTTACCTTCTTTAATTGAATAATATTCAATCTATTCAGAATTCGCATGATGAAGAAGGTAGGGTCAAATTCGTGCCAACGCACACCACCAAAATTTGGATTGCCACTGCGTTTATGGTGGTTGTTATGATACGATTCTCCCATCATTAAGAAGTCGAACGGTAAAAAGTTTTTGGATGTGTCTTTTACTTTAAAGTTTACATAGCCGTAGATGTGTGCAAACCAATTGATGATTGCACCGTGAATGGGTGCCATAAGAAAGGTGAGTGGAAGAAATAGCCACTGCCACCAAGCCGTAACAAAAAAATAGAAGAACGCAGTATAAGCCACCCCCCATAAAACCCGAGAAAGCATCGAACTAGCAAACCTATCAAAACTTGCCCATTGTGGAACGTTGGTTAGAAATCGTTCTTCGACTTCCACCTTCATTTTATTGATGTTTTGGTAGGTGTCTTTCGTTTTTAACATCATTTTGAAAAGGTTATCGTCGTATTTTGGTGAGTGCACATCTTGCGGAGTATCCGCATAAGCGTGGTGAATGCGGTGCATTACGCCATAACCGTAGGCGCTCAGATAACTACTACCTTGGAAAATCCAAGTTAACACATAGGTTAACTTTTCCATGCCTTTTGACATGGTAAAGGTTTGGTGCGCCGCATATCGGTGTAAAAAAAAGGTTTGAAAAAAAAGTCCTCCGTACCACAGTACGATTAAAAATATGAGAATTGCCATAGGTTAGTGATGTAAGTAGTTTGTAAAGTTCATCATTACTGAAACAACTTACAGCAGAATAGTTCTATTTTTTTATAAAAAAAATTTAACATTATAAAGGGAATGCAGATAGTTGCACCTGCAACTAAATCGTACTTTCGCGCCGTGAATAAAGCAATTTTAACTTTTACAGCGGGTGTTATGGTTCCTAAGGTGGGCAAAACAGCCAAGTTTTTGAGCATGATGATTAAGTCGCATTTTGCCGCTCATAACTTACCGTTAACAAAGGAACAATTCCTTGTACTGCTCTGTTTGGAAGATGGTTGTCAGTCACAATCCTTTTTAACTGTTATAACCGAAAGAGATAAAGGGTCTTTAGCTCGATTGATTCAGTCGTTAGAGAAAAAGAGTTATGTGATTCGCAATACTCACGCGGATGACAATAGAGTAAATGAGGTTGAATTAACGGTGCTTGGAAAGGAAATTTTAGAGGAAACAAAACCAATCATGAAACACCTTTTTGAATTAGCACAAAAGGGAATAACTGAAAGTGAAATGGAGCTCGTTACTGGCGTGCTTGAGAAAATGCAAGCGAATGCCATGCATGAAATAGATAAAATCGAGGAGACAAAAAAAAGAACATGAAGAAAAGACAAGTAATTATCATCTTAGTAGCAGTAGCTATTGTGGTTGGAGCCAAATTAATTTCAGACGTTATCAGCGTTCCTGAAGAAAGGAAGGCAAAGAAGCCACAAAAGGCCATTTCAACTGTTTTCACCACTACAGTTGAAAATGATTCTATCCCAATCTTAGTAGAGTCTACTGGAGTTTTAGAAGCGGTAAATCGATTGGAATTATTCGCTGAAGTTCAAGGAGTAATGCTTTCTGATGAGGGGAGATTTAAAGCAGGGAATGCATTCCGAAAAGGAGAAGTGCTTATTGCCATTCGCTCAAACGATCAGCAAGCTCAGCTGTATGCTCAACGAAGTTCTTTTGAAAGTGCCTTAACTGCGGTTATGGTTGATTTAAAATCAGACTATGCCAATGAGTTTCCAACATGGGAGAATTATTTGGTTTCGTATTCTAGTGAAAAATCAGTTTCAGCGTTACCTGCAGTTACTTCGGCTAAGTTGAAGTCTTTTCTTGTTGGTAGAGGAATCTACAGCGCTTACCATGCGTTGAAAAACATGGAAATTATTAATGCGAAGTATAGAATTACTGCTCCTTATAATGGGGTGTTGATTGAGGCCAATGTAGATCCGGGTACTGTAATACGTCAGGGTCAAGCTTTGGGAACTTTTATTCAGCCCGAAGCTTATGAAATGGAAACAACCACTGATGCCATGACCGCTGAAAAATTGAGCGTTGGACAAAGCGTTCAACTAACTATGCAAGGCGAAGAAGGAAAAACCTGGAACGGTAAAATTTCCCGCTTGGTAAAAGCCATTGATAGAAACAGTCAGTTGACTTCGTTTTTTGTAGCTGTAAATGGAGCGGATTTAAAAGAAGGAATGTATCTCACAGCTACCGTTGAAGCAGGAAAGATTCCAAATGCCTTTGAATTCAGTCGTTCCGCATTGGTAGGTAACGACCAAGTATATGTGGTAAAAGCAGATACGCTAATAGCACAAACCATTCAACAAAAATTTATTGGCCAAAGTACAGTAGTAGTTTCGGGTCTTCAAAATGGCGATCAATTGCTCACCAAGGTTCCTCCTTCAGCGTTCGAAGGAATGAATGTTTCTATTTACAAGGAGAACAAGTAAGATGAAGAAAATTATTGCTCACTTTATAAAATACCCCGTAGCTGGGAATGTCATTATTTTGGCCTTCTTGATCCTAGGGGTAATGGGAATGTTTAGCATGCGCTCCAGCTTTTTCCCCTTGCAAGACTCTAAAATCATCAATATCTCGGTAGTCTATCCGGGAGCCTCTCCACAAGAAATTGAAGAAGGCGTAGTGCTTAAAATTGAAAATAACCTCAGAGGTTTGTTGGGGATTGATCGGTTTACTTCTGCTTCTAAAGAAAATTCTGCAACCATCACAGTAGAGTCGGAGAAGGGATATGACATAGATGTGCTGCTTGCTGATGTTAAGAACGCGGTGGACAAAGTGCCATCTTTCCCGGCTGAAATGGAGCCTCCAGTTGTTGCAAAGGTAGAAACACTTACCGATGTTATTTCACTGACCATTAGTGGAAAGTCGATGGAGTTACTGACCTTAAAAAATCTAGCACGTCAAGTAGAATCAGAACTTCGAGGAATAGACGGGTTGTCTCAAATTGAAATCAGCGGTTTTCCTGATGAAGAAATTGTTGTTTCTGTGAAGGAAGAAGTGCTTCGACGATACGACCTAAGTTTTCAAGAAGTAGCTCAAGCAGTGGCTGCAGCAAATCTTTTAGTAACAGGTGGTTCAGTAAAAACAAAGGAAGAGGATTTTTTAATTCGCTTGAGAAATAAAGCCTATTACGCAAAAGAATTAGAGGGCATTGTAGTGAAGGCCTTCCCAAACGGAGCGCAGGTGAGCCTGGCAGACGTGGCTGAGGTAAAAGACTCTTGGTCAGAAACACCAAACCGCTCGTTTTTCAATGGCAACCCTTCTATTGCCATAGATGTTAAAACCACCAACCAAGAGGACATGATTGAGGCGGCAACTAAAACGCTAGCCTATGTGGAAGAGTTTAATGCTAAAAATCAGAATGCTCAATTGGCGGTGGTTAATGACCGCAGCATTACTGTAATTCAACGAACTGAATTACTGTTTAGAAATGGTGTGCAAGGTATTGCCTTAGTTCTTTTCTTCTTGTCTCTTTTTCTTCGACCTAGATTAGCCTTTTGGGTAGCATTTGGTTTGCCCATTTCCTTTTTAGGAATGTTTATGTTGGTAAATATGCTAGATGTTACCATTAACGTTCTATCGCTTTTCGGAATGATTATCGTAATTGGAATTTTGGTGGATGATGGAATTGTAATTGCTGAGAATATTTTTCAGCATTATGAAATGGGAAAGTCGCGAGTGAGAGCGGCCATTGACGGAACTATGGAAGTAGTACCTGCCATTACATCGGCTATATTGACAACCATGATTGCGTTTAGCACCTTTTTCTTTTTAGATGGAAGGATAGGGGAGTTTTTTATGGAAGTAACCATTGTGGTGATGCTCACCTTGGGTTTTTCCTTGCTCGAGGCCTTCGTTATTCTTCCCGCCCACATTGCACATTCAAAAGTGCTAACAGGCGATCAAAAAACCTATCGCTTTAATCGTTGGGGAGATAAAATGATGGATTGGATGCGAGACAAGTTTTATAAACCCATTTTGCATTGGTGCTTAAACTATAAACCCATTGCTTTCGCCATTTTAATATCCTTGCTCATGCTCACGGTAGGAGCAATGAATGGAGGCATTATAAGAGGGACATTCTTCCCTGCAATTGCTTCGGATCAAATTAAGGTTGACCTCACCATGCCCCAAGGCGTCAATCCTGCTGAAACAGATTCTCTGATTGCTATTGTAGAAGCCAAAGCTTGGGAGGTAAGCAAAGAGTTCACAAAAAAACAATCGGATGGACAGCCTGTAATTGAAAACATTATAAAGCAATTAGGTCCTGGAACAGCTACTGCATCGTTACGAATTAACCTATTACCAGGAGAATTTAGAGAGTTTGCTTCTTCTGAAATTGCAGGTGCTATTTTTGAGAAAGTCGGCAAATTTCCATCGGCTGAAAGTCTGGTAATTGATGGAGGTTCTAATTTTGGAGGAAAACCGGTATCCGTATCCCTTTTAGGTTATAACATTGAAGAATTGAAAGCCGCCAAAGTCGAGTTGAAGGAAATTTTGAGCGAAAATACCTTGTTGCGTGATATTTTAGATAATGATCCACAAGGAATTAAAGAGATTACCTTACAAATGAAAGATGTGGGTTACAGCCTTGGAATGACATTGAACAGCCTAATGGCGCAAGTTAGAAGTGGTTTTAATGGATTACAAGTACAACGATTCCAGCGTGGCGAAGATGAGGTAATTGTTTGGGTGCGCTATGATCTTGAAGGTCGTTCTTCATTGAAAGATTTAGAAGAAATGAGGATTGTAACACCTTCAGGAAACCGAGTTCCACTTAAAGAATTGGCAAGTTACACCATTGAAAGGGGCGAAATCTCCATCAACCACTTAGACGGTAAACGAGAAATTAAAGTAGAAGCAGATTTAAAAGATTCTAAAGAAAGCGCAGCTGCGATAGTAGAGAACTTGCGATCTGAAATTGTTCCTATGCTTCAATCCAAGTATCCGTCTATTTCTGCTTCTTACGAAGGACAAAATAGAGAAGCGGGTAAAGTAGGAGATTCTGCAAAAGCTATTTTCCCAATTATTTTATTGTTGATTTACATCGTCATTGCTTTTACTTTCAGGTCATACTCTCAACCATTATTGTTACTCTTAATGATTCCATTTGCATTCATTGGGGTAGGTTGGGGCCATTGGGTGCATGATTTTCCAGTGAATATTTTATCCTTGTTAGGAATTATCGCATTAATTGGAATTGTGGTAAATGATGGGCTGGTTTTTATTGCCAAGTTTAACGGATTTTTAAAAGAAGGAATGAGTTACAATGAGGCCATATTAGAGGCAGGAACTTCTCGCTTCAGAGCTATATTTTTAACCTCCATAACTACCATTGCCGGTTTGTCGCCCTTAATTTTTGAAACCAGTAGGCAAGCGCAATTTTTAATACCCATGGCCATTTCTATTGCCTACGGTATTGCCATTGCTACTTTTTTAACCTTGGTAATGTTGCCGATGATGTTGTCGTTAAGTAACAGCGCGAAAGTTTATGCAGTGTGGTTGTGGGAAGGAAAAAGGCCATCTAATGAAAGTGTAGAAAGAGCTATTAAAGAATTAAAATCAGAGGAGGAATCAGATGAAAACTAATTGGATTTTAGGGCTATTATTATTTTGTGGTACGACAGCAAGTGCTCAAGAACTGAGCTTTGACAAAGCGCTCACATTAACTTTAGCGAACAACTACGATATTTTGATGGCTGAGGTAGAAGAGGAAATTGCAGAAAACTCAGCAAGTAAAGCGAACAATGGTTTTTTACCTACACTTAACGCCACAGGAGGATACAATTGGACTAGGTTTGGTGGAGAGTTTCAAACGCGCGAAGAAACAAGACAATTGGACCCTAACAATTCTTACAATTATAATGCAACGGCTGAATTAAATTATACCTTATTTGATGGCCAAGGGAGGAAGTACCGTTACCTCCAGGCGAAAGGGAACCATCAGTTGAGTGAATTGCAGTTGCAATTGACCATTCAAACAACAGTCGTAGAATTGAGTAGAATTTATTACGAAGTGGCTCGTTTAGAAGAAAATGTAGTTGCTTTTCAAAAGGCATTGGACATTTCGAAAGATCGATTAACCAGAGCGGAGTATGGATATGAATATGGTCAGGCAAAGCAATTGGATGTTTTAAACGCGAAAGTAGATTTGAATGCCGATAGCATTTCGTTGGTTACTGGTATTCAAGAGTTAGAAAACCTCAAAAGAAATTTGAATTTTATTATGGGGCAGCCGATTGCTCAAGAACTACAAGTGGATAAGGAAGTAGAATTAACTGCTTTGTTCGTAGAAGCTGAGGTTTTAGCAAGTGCAGAAGAAAACAACTTGCAGTTGAGGTTGGCAAAAAGCAACATGGCCCTCAACGAATTTGCCATTGGATCGAGTAAATCGAACTGGTTGCCAACGATAGGAGCAAATGCTGGATATAACTACCGTGGGCAAGATGATCCCAACGGAGCATTTGTCTTGGGATCTCAAAATTTTGGACCTCAAGCAGGATTAACCTTAAGCTGGAATTTGTTTGATGGTGCTTCCAATACGCAAGTTAAAAATGCGAAATTGGGTTTAAAAAGCAGTCAACTAGAACAGCAATCGTTAAACCAAAGCATAACCTCACAAGCCATGAACGGTTATGCTACTTACCGTAATTTACTTTTTGTGATGCGTGCTTCTAAAGACAATATTGCTACCGCTGAAGATAACTTTAACCGAAGTGAAGAGTCTTACAAATTGGGACAAATTAATGCGGTAGAATTTCGTCAAGCCCAGTTGAACTTACTAACGGCAGAGCAAGCCTTGAGCAAGGCGAAATACGATGCAAAAAATGCGGAGCTTCAATTATTGGCTGTAATGGGTACTCTACTAAAGTAGATCAGTATAGTATTGAGCAAGGTGGGTTAGGCTTTCTATTTGGTTGTAAAGTTCAGTGGGTATTTACTTTTTTGTATGCAGCTCAATAACTTCTTGAATTGCCGCACTAACTTCTAATTCTCGATCTGTCCCAATTCGAACTACAGATTTTTTAGTTTTAAATTTTAGCTCTACAGCTCGGAAACCACTCACATTATAAAGCCATCCGTTGGAGAGCATTCGAATTCCAATTCCACTAGCCATGGAATTTGATACTGGCTCACATGATTCTATTTCGGCTACAGCGTATTTTTTTCGCATTAACCCAATTCCCATTTTAAAGGAAACATACTTTTCGGTAACGGTGATTTTTATCCTGTAGAATGTTAGAGCGCAAATTAAAAATATGGAAAGCATTGAACCTTCAAAAATTAAATTTGATTGCCCGTTCAAAAACTCGCTTACAAATAGTGCAGTAAATAAAAGTGTTGTAGGCACTAATATAAGTATCGAGAAGGTACCGATTTGGGTGAAGGTTTTAGTGCTCATTCTAGTTAGGTAACACCATTAGTCTACTATTTTTTTATCGCTTCCTTGGTAAACCGTTCTGCTTGGTAATGGAATTTTGATTCCTTCATTATCTAGTTCATTTTTAACCGCCTCCAACTGTTCCCAAAACAGTGGCCAATAATCAATGGAATCCACCCAACATCTGGCAACTACTTTCAATTCGTACTCACCAATTTCATCTAACCAAACGTCTACTTCATGGTTAGGAGCAAGCTGAGGATGCTTTTTTAATGCTCTTATAATGATGGTTCGAAGTTGTTCTAAGTCGGAGTCAAAAGAGAATTTTAATTTTAAGTCGATCCTTCTATACTCTTCCATGGTTCGGTTATCCACATCGCTGTTGGAAACGTTTCCATTTGGCATGGTAATCATTCGGCCATCAAAGGTTTTTACTCTTGTGTAAAGAATATCAATTTTTATTACGAATCCTTCTATGTTATTCACGAAAATTAAATCGCCCACTTTAAATGGTTTGAATATTAAGATCAATAGACCTCCTGCAAAATTGGATAAGCTGCCTTGCAAGGCTAAGCCAATGGCTATGCCTACAGCTCCGAATACAGCCAAAAAGGAGGTGGAGGTAATGCCGATAATGGAACCAATAGCAAAGAATAGAATGCCGTAAAGCACGAAGATACTCAAGCTTTCAATGAAGGTTTTAAGGGACAATTCTACTTTGGATTTAACCAACGTTTTCTTCAGAATACGCATGATTAACTTGATGGCAAAAATTCCGAGAACAAGAGTCAAGAGGGAATACAATAATAACGGGCCAATTTCTAGAATCAAGTTCAGCGCCTTTATTTTCATTTCATTCCATAAATTTCTATCCATAAGCTGCTTCAATAAGTAGTGTTTTTTAGGTTCGTTTGCAAAAGTAGGCTAAAAATAGTAGCTGATGAGGTATACTAGATTCTAGGTGTGGATGTTTGGATTACTTGAAAAGTAATTGTTCGTGATTTCTAACCTCCAAGGTCTAACTGCTTGATAAGATTAATGAATTGTAGAATTTTTTGTACTCTATGTTCAATATTAATTTTAAAAACGAATTATGACTAAAGAGGAAAAGAAGACGTACCAAGGGTTAATTATTAAAACAATTAATAAGCTAGAAAAACAAGGTCACACGGATATTAAGGCGGATATAGAAGGGTACGAAAGTCCTACTTCGTTTAAAATGAAACAAAGAAGAATGACCATCACCCCAGACATTGTGTCTGTTACACCACACGGTAAAACCCATTACGTTGATTTAGGCGTGAAGTCAGAAGAGCCAATCCTCTTAAAAACAAAATGGAAGTTTTTGCAAACGCTAGCAGAAATGAAAAATCGAAGCTTTAGAGTAGTTACGCATAGAGGACACTACAATTTTACAGACCGGTTAATCGCCGATATGAATTCCATTCAGCCAGCTATGAGAATGTAATAAGAAGCAGGCAAGTAAAAAAAAGACCTCCAAGGAGGTCTTTTTTTTTGTGCATTTATTTTGAATTTGATTGTAGCTTTTATTTTCCTAAATCAGAATACCAAGTATTGAAAATTTCACTCATTTGTTTTGGATGTGCTTCTGACAGAAAGTGTTTTCCCTTCCCAAGAAATACAAATTGTGCTTTTTTAAAGTTGTCCATTGCGTATTGAACTGCTGCCTTTTGGTTTACCAAGCCTTTTTTTGCATACATGTATAAAATCGGAATTTTAGTTTCGGCCATGCCTTTAGATATTTCATCCAATAAGCTGGCAAACTCACTTTCTCCTTTGCCTTTGGTGTAGGACAAAACTGCAGGATCTGGACCATTAATTATGGCATACCTTCTTTTTTCTTCATCCCAAGGGTCGTTGTAAAAAGGATAGGCTTCTTTTGGAAGTTTTCGACCGGTAAAGAAATTGACAGCTAATTTTTTACCCGCAAAGTTTCGTTTCACCATCCATTTTTCGTTTCCTTTTCTCGTTCTGGTGATTCTCATAAATGCACGAAAGCTAAACGGCAATTGGTCGTACATCACCTCTGCGGGCATAAAGGGAGCTTCAAACAGTACTATGGCTTTTACGTTTTGTGGCTCTCTTATGGCATAGAGCATTCCAACTATGGAGCCTATGTCTTGAATGTAGAGCGTAATGTTTCTCAACTTTTTCGCTTCCACAAAGTCTGTAAACATCTTGTACTGCACTTCTATAGAAGTAATGCTATCCGCAGGAAAAGAAGACTTGCCAAATCATAGAAAATCTAAGGCGATTACCTTTTTGTCATCATCAATATTCGGAATAATGTTTCGCCACACATAGAGATTGGCAGGTAAGCCATGCAACATCAAAACAGGGTCGCCTTCTCCCGATTCTACGTAATGGATTTTTTCAGCACCCAAGCTGATATACTTTGATTCAAAAGGAAATACGGCCGAAATATCCTGTTCCACTTTAGTGGCTTTTCCGGGATAGATCTCTTGAGCATGCATCGCGGTCTGTCCTAAAGAGACGATAGCGAACACGATTATTTTTGTTATTGATTTTTTCATGTTATTTCTTTTTTAAGTTTTTTATAAGTCTGCTGAAAATGTAAAAGTGGCTGATAACATTTATCACACCGATAGTCGTAAATGCCCACCACATTGTTCCTAAATCGTAGTTGTAAAATTCAATAGAAAAGACTTGCGGAAAAGCTACCACTAGATCTGTAAATCCGAAAATATTGAAAACCCAAACTAAAGGAATCGCATATTTCCATTTGTTCTTCAGAGCAAAGGCGGTAATGATGGCGAGTATCGCAGTACTATAATCCCAAATACCAACGGTAAATGCCAAGTCATCTGGAAAGGCATCATACACCTGTGTATCTACCATGAAGGCCATACCCAAATACCGAAGACCATGAATGAGTACCATGGGCACAAGTGCGTCATAAATGCTGAGTTTGGCGAGTTTTGGGAAAACGTACCATTTAAACGCAAAGTAAAATGTGAGCAATCCGGCAACGGTTTGCATATTGAAAATGATGAAATTGTCCATATTAATGCTTATCCTTTGTTAAATATTTGGGAATTAGATGATTTTCGAACTCGTGCAATGAGATAAATGTGAATAAATATCGCTAAAGGCACTTGAAAAATAGAGATTATGGTAAGTGGTGGCATGCCCAAGTCGGAAGGTTCAGGTACAAGCTGAATGAGTCCAAAAAGTGACAACCCTGTTATTGTAAATGCAGATGCAAAGTCCAATAGACCAAAAATGCTCCAAGCAAGAACCAATGATTTTTCTCTGGATGGTTTGTGGTATACCAACCATGCCACTATTACTGCACTAATAGCAACAAGTATATCCATAAGCCCACTTGTGAAACCCACCTCAAACGCTAATTTCCCTTGGAAATAATAAATAAGAAAAACTAACCCAACTATCCGATATACCTGCGTGCTAACCAATAACCATGTTGGTGTAGCATCCATGAAATTATTAAATGCGGCACTTTTTTTCCATGCTAAAAGTAGAATAATAATTGGTATAGAAAGTAAGTTGCCAAAGACAGCAAAGCCCATTATATCTCCAGGTTGCCAAGCTCCAGCGACTTCAAAATAAGGGATTTGTGCTAGCCCTACAACGAGAATAAACCACGTAATCATGAGGTAGCTTAAAGGTCTTAACTTATTCCAACTATAAATGCTAACTGCTATGGCTACCAAAAGAGCCACGATTGTGACTAATATTAATGTTAAGTCCATTTTTTTAGTTTTTAATTGCTTTGAAGGAGTGAATTTTTAAATGCTTTCACAGAAAATATGGCTGCAATAACTACGAACACCGTACGTACCCAATGAAGGATAAGCCACAAATTGAGTTTGCTAGTAGCTACTTCCGCAGAGTATTTCATGTTCATAAACCCGAAGTTGGTAGGCAAGTGATATACGCTGGTAATGGTGCAGGCAATCAAAAGACCAGCTAAAGTGATGATCCAATTTTTACGAACTGCTGGTTGACTTTTAGTATTAACTACCATGGCCACAGTAGCAATAAGAGCGGGCAGTATAATGCCCATAGTTGGCGCCAAAAGCAGCGGAAACTGAATGCCAAATTGCTGCATAAACTCCATGGGATCTAGCGTTTGCCAATACATACCAAAACCCAATCCGATTACTAAGAGGTTCCCAATAAAGGCAGAAGTGCCAATGATGGCGATATAAGGAAGTGCTTTTTTCATGATTTGATTTTAGGTATTGGTTGTTTATTAAGTTGATTGAAAATGAATTTCGGAGCTAGCCGACTCATCAATTTGAGTTGTTTTGAAATGCCTGGCGTGATTTCATCTTTACCGTTTATGAAATGCTTCCAAAATATATCGGCCATTTTCTCTGGTGGCATTAGCTTAAAGCTATCATCATCGGCAGTATTTGCTCCGTGAGCTAAGGGAGTATTTACCACGGGAGGTAAAAGCTCTACCACTCTAATGTTATGAGGTTTTAGTTGTGGACGTATGCCCATGGTCCAAAAATGCAATGCTGCTTTGGTACCTGAGTAGGTGGGTGCTTGAGCAAAAGGAACATAGGCCAAACCTGAGGAAGTATTAATTACGATACCGTTTTTACTTTTCTTTAGTTGCGGAAGAAAGTTGTGTAACATCCTTATGGGTGCATGAAAGTTGATTTCTATCTCGTTAAATTGACGTTCTAATTGTTCTTGTTCATTTCCTGCATCTACTAAATTCATGACGCCTGCATTATTGAATAGAACATCAATTCCGCCAAAAGTCTGCTCCATTTTCTGAACCAATGCTTTTACGTCAGCTTCATTGCATACATCGCTTTGCGCGATATGAATGGAAGGCAGGTGAGCCTTAACTTTTTCGAGTTTGGATAGGTTTCTTCCTGTTATGACTACGTTGTAATTTTTGTCGAGGAATTTTTTAGCTATTGCTAATCCAATTCCTGAGCTTCCACCTGTAATGAGTATTGTTTGTCTCATGTTTTTGCGTTGTTTTATTTACAGAATCCCTGTGTTTAAAAGCTTGGTATGCATCCAAAGCAATAGCGCAGTTGGAATTAATTCTATGAGAATGCCAAAAACCATAAAGGGAGTGGCTGGATAAAAACGGAGTCCATAAGTCCTAACAAGACCACCAATAAAAACGGCAATCATTAAGAAGCGAAAGAGCGCCACTTCGGATGGGTTCCATGCAACAAAGAAAAACGCTAGGGACGTTGCTGCCCAAATGGCGGCAGTGAACCTATGATTATTGTCCTGCATCGCAGTTGTTGTAGAGGATTCAAAGGAATGTGTTGAACCCATAAATCCTGTAGCCAAAGCAATTACGCCATACACAACTAAGAATACTCGAATAAATAAAAGCATAAAAACCTCTTTTCTATATTAGACAAGAGGTTTTTTAATGTGTGACCACTTTGAAGAAAAAAATTAATTCAGATTGAGATTATTACGCCAATTGGGGCTTTCTAGAATGGATTGAAGGAAGTTTTTTTTATCAAATTGTGTTTTGAAGCTGTGGTGTCTGTGAAATGCAGTGTACAATTCTTCGGACTCTTCTACCAATAGATTTGCTTTGGGCTCTATTTGTTCTTGAAAAGTAGAATACTCTTTTCTGTTGAATAATAGATTCTTAGCATCAACCATTCCATGTTCTAGAGCAACTGTAACTTTCTTATGGCACCTACATGGGTTTGACTTATTAACTAAGCCGCATTTATTCCGCATGAAATTATGAAGGTCATTTCTGGCTCTGCTCAGTTTCTTGCGGTAAGTATCTTTTGAAACTCCCATAATTTCAGAACCTATAGTATGGTCAGCATTAAAAATATCGCCCATTATATATACAAGTCTTTGTTCTTTGGTAAGGCATAAAAGCATTCCTGATAGGCATTGCAAACGCACTTCTTTAATTTCTTCTTTTTTGGCTTCTTGCTCTTCAAAAGACAAGTCGAAACTCGGAGCATTGTCTAGCTGAGTGCCCAAATCGTCAAAATTGCTTGCAAATAGTGAAATGGGTTTCTTCTTTTCGTTTAAAAAGTGATTCCAAACAATTCGATATGCCCATGTTCTAAATGCACTGTCACCTTTAAATGAGCTCAGGTTAGAAATGATTTTTATTAAAGCTTCTTGCGTCAAGTCTTCTGCTTGCATGGGATCTCCAATCATTTTCCATGCAACATTGTAAATGAAAGGTTGGTGCTTTTGTATAAGACTATTTAAAGACTGTTTATTGCCTTTTAAAACTTCTTCTACTAATTCTGTATCAGTCTTGTCTGTTTTGTATGTTGTTGAGAATGGATTCATTTTGTTTTATTTTAGCCAAAAGAGTTAAAGTAAGTCGTTAGTATTGGACATCGCTATCTTATACTCTATTCAAAAATAGCATAAAATTATAATAGCATTCTATTTTTAAATGAGGTTGTTTCGTCGGTCTCTGAGGAAGATGTACTACTTTTTATGCTCTACTTTTACTGAAGAATATATAGTTCTATCTGAAGAATATATAGTTCTATCGTATGCTCATAAGACATATTTTAAATTAAAATTTCTTTAATCAATTACTTTTTTTCACTCAATAATTGAACTTGCTTTCCCCATTGTAACAGCAAGGCTTCTTGTTTTTCAAAGTCATCGGTAAATGGACCGCAAACCACTTCTAAAATGCTCATTTTGGTAAGTTCATTCTGCGTTACTAAAAACTTTTCTGTAAAATTTTGATAGTCGTTTTGAACGTAAAAATTGCCAAACAACATGTCAGCATAAGAGGAAGTTAAATCGCCCGTATTTGGATAATGGTAATTTACATTCGATTGCTTTCTCCAATCGCTTTTTAACGGTTGGTTTGATTCTAAAATAGTTTGAAATTTACTTGCATTCTCCGGACTCGTCAATGCTTCTTTTACCTCTTCAGGTGTTGCCATAATTACAAAAGAATGGGTAAAGAACTTCGATTTTTCAATCTGGTTGACTTCGGCATCCGACAACAATTTTACTTCATCCAGACGAGCGCTGCCATTGCCACCGTTCAAATATCGGAAACCAACTATAGAGTCATCATCAATATTAAGGGCTTGGATCACGATAATTATTTCTTTTCGATCTGTATATGGACTTTCGAAAGTTGCCAGTCGTGGCATAATTAGATCTAAAGTTTTGGTATTTGGAAACTTCTCCATGTCCACTTGAATCAAAGAGGTTCCATTTCCGGTTTCTTCTTCTGTTGCCATTCTTCCATTTACCACCAGCACATTTTTCCAGTTTGCAATATCAACAGGAGGAAAACCTCTTAGGTTATCTGGGCAATACCAAGCCCCATAATTATGCCGAGGTACTTTAACCGTTTGGTAATTTTGTTCGGTAACTTCCGTTTCCACTTCCGTTGCATTTTCCAATATCGTCTCTTCCGTGCTGCTTTGTGTGCAAGCAAGGCACACCATTAAACCAATTATTGAACTTACTTTTAACGCTATGCTTTTCATGATTTTATTATTTAAGATTACGAGGATAAAAGTAGAGGAGTATGCACCAACGCTTGTTTAAAGAGTGTAAATTAATGTAAATTCAATGTAATTTAATGCCACAACAGTTTTAATACAGCATCTATTCAAATAGCTTTGTTACATGGTTCAATTTAAAAAAATAAATGGTCTGTTGCTTCTCCTTTTTGTGCTTTTAGGGTGCACAGGGTTGAAGGCGGAAAATGCGGATCAACGAACCAAAGTGGCGTTAAGAAACATTGGCCATGAATTTTTACTGCAGTTAAACGATAGCACTTCTCGCATTTTGCCTGTTGAAAAAATAGGAAAGCGCTATGCCGTTCGGTTTGAACGTAAATTCTCTTTCGAGCCGGACTTTCTTTTTTCTGCGGTGTACAAGGTTTTGGAAGAGTTGAAATTAGAAGACAGCTATGTGGTAGAAGTAGAGCAGTGCGATACCGTACTCGTCATTCACAGCTTTGTGGCAGATTTAGCAAATAACAAAGAGGCAATTGCTTGCAAGCTTCGTGAGGTTCCACCGGATTGCTATGTTTTTTATTTTACGGTAATGGTAAGTGAAAAAGCTACAAAAACAGAATCTAACAAAGAGGTTACGGAGACTAAAATGGAAGGCGAAGTTGAAAATGCCAAAATTTGGCCCATAGTTTTACTGTTCAGCTTGCTCGGTGGGCTTTTGGTACTTTATTATTTTCTAAAAAGAAAACGAGCCATTTCGCAAGAACACCTCATTTCAATTGGTCAATTCCAATTCGATCAAAAAGGGATGAAGTTGAATCTTAAAGCCCAAAGCATAGAGCTATCGAGTAAAGAAACGGACTTACTTCATTTACTTTACTCCAACGAGAATAAGACCTTAGAGCGAGAGGAGATTCTGAATAAAGTTTGGGGAGATGAGGGCGACTACGTAGGTCGTACCTTGGATGTTTTTATATCTAAATTGCGTAAAAAACTAGAAGCCGACTCCAACATAAAAATTATCAATGTGAGGGGAGTAGGTTATCGGTTCGTAATTAATTAGCTATAAAAGAGAAGACTAGTAGGTTTTATTCCTTTTTTATAGTGAGTTATTTGTTTTTGGGTGGAGTGTTGAATTTTTGTATAGCTTTAAAGAAATAAAAATTACATGAAAGGGTTTATTTTAGTATTGTTTTTAACGTTCTCTGCAAGTGTTTCGTTTTCTCAAGCTTCTGACTCATCAGAATCTGACACGATAACGTATAGAATTACCACATCTGACGGAGGCGAAATTATTGGGAAAATCTTGACACAAGATGAGAGAGAAATTTATGTTTTAACCCGAGAAGGCAAAAAAGTTTACATTCCTCAATACGTGATCAAAGAAATGGTACCGTTAAAATCATCGGACTTTAATGCACAAGGTTATTTTGTGGGGGAAGATGCATTTGCAACGCGATACTTTATAACTACTAATGGTTTGGCGATGAAAAAGGGGGATCACTATGTTAAATGGGGTCTCTTAGGACCTGATTTTAATTTTGCAGTAGGAGAAAATCTAAGTGTAGGACTCACCACAACATGGGTTGGGATTCCTATTATAGGAACCATAAAAAAGTCATGGCAGTTAAATAACAAGATGCATGTAGCTGTTGGTGCTTTAGTAGGTTCTGGTTCGTGGGCGCTACCATCTTTCGCGGGAGCCCTGCCGTTTGGTACGGTTTCTTTTGGGAATAGATCTCGAAATATTGCGTTTTCAGCAGGCTATGGTGTTGGTTTTGGAGATGGGCAGTCGGAAGGAAGAGCAATGACGAGTGTTGCGGGAATGATTAAGATTTCTAATAAATTGAGCTTAGTTTTTGATTCTTTCATACTCCTTTCAGGTCAACCTGTAACAGAGACGAATACCTTTGAAATACGAGAATTCAACCCAACAACCAATCGTGTCGAGTCTAGATTTGTAACCGAAACGTATACCGAAACAAGACCCGGATTTGCCTTGATTATTCCAGGTTTACGGTGGCACCAAAGCACAGGAAAGGCATTTCAGTTTGGCTTTACCGTGCTTGCTGCTGATGGTGAAGCCGCACCTGTGCCAATACCAACCATTCAATGGTATCGCAAGCTATAAGGTAATTAAGGACTGCCGTCGGTATTCAACATCTATTGGCTAATTCCAATTCCATCAAAAAGGGATGAAGTTGAATCTTAAAGCCCAAACCATAGAGCTTTCGAGCAAAGAAACAGACTTACTCCATTTACTGTACTCCAACGAGAATCAAACCCTAGAGCGAGAGGAGATTCTGAATAAGGTTTGGGGAGATGAAGGCGATTACGTGGGAAGAACCTTGGATGTATTTATTTCTAAGTTGCGTAAAAAGCTCGAAGCGGATTCCAACGTAAGAATTATCAATGTGAGGGGAATGGGCTATCGGTTTGTGGTACAGTAGAAGTTGTTCTTGCAGTTGTAGCTTTCTCTTTTTTAGGAAGGTGGTAAATTAGAATTCTAACGTAAGATTTTATTTTTGGGGAGTTTACAAGAATCACTTACTCCTTCGGTTTATTGGCAAAAACCATAACACTAGAGTCATTATTGAAAAATATTCGAAGTGTATCTCCGGCTAATTGAAATGAAGAGGAACGATATATGGTAGTCCAAAATTCGCTTCCCCAGCCATATTCGCCCCTTTTTGTCCCACCGAAACTTAAAACTTTTATTTTATCTCCTTGTAATTGGTATTCTCCCGACACATTATTAGTTGTTGTATGTCCTTCAAATGTACCTTCCGCCGGACTATCGGAAAATCTGTTATCGGAAGTTGCGCCATCGGTAGAATTTCTGTTACTACTATCAGAAAATGTAAATGCCATCATTACTGGTGGATAATTAATAGGTCGGACCTTTTTTTCGTTTGTTGTTAAGTCGTGAAAATAGGCTAAAGCCCACCGGCCATTTATGGAGGTGCTAGATTGAAAGCTACCATACTCCGTAATTAATAGAAAGGTTAAAGTGAAGATTGTTAACAGTTTCATGATTTTCTAAGTTTAGCTAGAATAGTCTGCAAACCTCTCTGCACATATTATCTGCTTATAGAATAAAGGTACAATTTAATCCTAAAAGCGTCCTATTTATAGCAATTGTAGATTTAGCGTTGTGCTATGATTTTTGATTTTGGTATTATTTTTTATTAAGTTGAATCGTCAAAAAATTAATCGAATCTGTTTCAATTCCGCTTGAGTATATTGGAATTAGGTTTTCGTTTTTAATCAAGTACTTTCTTGCTCTTTTTCCCCATTTTATTTCTTTGATTTCACCTTCTAGCACAATAATGTTATTCTTGTTTTTGTATAAACCTCTATCAATGTTAGTCCACTCATAGTCGTGAGTTTTTAGCATATATTTTCCGTCTGCCAACTTTAATTCAGTTCCCAAATTATCCTTGGCTACGAACTCAGGTTCTCGATAAAAAATGTCATTTGGAAAGTAAAAAGAACTAACCGCTATTAATGCTGAAGCCAAAAGGGAAGTCAAAATTATTTTAGCTTCTTTAATTTCTGTTCTCTTTTTAATCTTCCGTCTTTGTTTTATTGAAGTGTATACGAAAACTACAATCCCAGAAATTAAAAATAATAAATACTTGAAAAAGTCGAATAAACCTCCAAAAGAGCCTTCAGTTCTTAATTCAGATTTTAGAATTAAGAACAGGATAATTCCGATTGGAATATAGCTTAGAAATATTAATTTATAGTTTGTTTTTTTCAAATTAACAGTAACGGTCAAGTAAGATTTGAATGTATGCAATTTACTAATTAACAAAAGCCGCGCAGCGGCTTTGTAACTTTTTCATTTCTATAAAACCGCAAGCGGATTTTGTTGACTTTCAAATAGGGAAGAAGCTAACCAAACTGCCACACTAATAATTTATTGTACAAATTGTTAGCAAACTTTTTTGTTTTTAAAAGCCATATCCAATAGAAATACCTCCTGAAGGGTGAAATTCATGTGTAGTTCCATGTTCAATAAATGGAGTAAACGAGGCTCTAAGTATTAAGCGGTCTCCAGGCTTTTGATAGCGATAACCTATTCTACCTGCCATGAGGCCACTCCAAAACCAATCTTGCGGGTTGTTTTCTACATCGCGAGTTGCTTCTCTAATCACTACATATCCGATTCCTGCCTCAATGTGGTGCTTCCCAAATGAGAATATCTCGTTTATTCCAAAAGGCATCCAGACGTCTCGAAATCCTGTCGCAGCGGGATAGTATGATATTCCGAATTGTACAGCCGTTTTGAAACTATTCCCATTTATGAGAATTCTTTCGTAATTGACAGAATAAAATAATCCATGCCCTCCTAGATCAAATTGTAAGCTGTTCTTGTTTAGGAATTTGTTGCTTGTTTCATCCTGGCAGAAAGCAGGGTAAAAACCAACAATCAAAATTATGCTAATTAAAATCTTCTTCACATTTTTTAATTGTTTGTTAACGATAAATGAATGAAACGTGCATGATGGTTTAAAATTGTTTGATAACGTTTACTGTATGGTGCGTTATGGTTTTGATAAAGATACTATTTCAATTTACAGTTTTGTAAATTCTCAAACATTACGAAATCTGTCCCGATAGCTATCGGGACAGATTTTGCGTTGTATCAGAAATAAATCAATATATCGTAACCTGCTTACGCCCAATGAATTTTACATAATGTTAGGGCAAGTTTTTGTTCTCTTGTTAGGTTCTCCATCTGTTAACCTTGAGTATTGTAGTCAAACGGTTAGGCACGAAGTCTGCCCGATAAATGCGAAGTGTAACAGGTGCAATTTTACTGCGAATGAATATCAGTTATGTAATTAGTCATGTCGCTAATTAATTGTTTTGTAGCAAATTATTTAAATTATATTGATTTAGAATCAAAATCTTGACTGCCAATTATAGCCATGATTTCAATAACTCCATTTTCGATTTTGTAATATACACTATCTGAACCACAAGGACAGCGTCTATAGCCTTTCCTAATAAAATCAACTGATTGAAATGATAATGGATTTTGAGCAATTTTTTCAAAATGCTCAAAGAATGTATTAAAGTATTTATCAGCTTGTTTGATGCCGAACTTTAATACTCCGTAATTATAAATTCTCCTTAAATCTTCTTTGGCCTCAACATTTACTTTATAATTATCCATTCAAATCAGCTTTGAACTCCGCTAAAATCTCAGCCTTACTTTGTTTAGTAAAACCACTTTTCTCGGCTTTTTCTAATTTAGCAGCTATCCAATCAACTTTTATCTGCTGACCTCTCGCTTGTCGAACCAAGTCGTTAACTAATTCAGATTTTGTTGAGTATTCACTATTATTAACTTGTGATTTTAGCCAATTATCATTTGGCTCGGTGAAAGAGATACTTTGACGTCCCATATTGATTTTTTGATGTAAAGGTACACCATTTGTGTATCAAAATTAAACTAAAAAACAGATTTTTTTTAAATTTGCCCTAACGCCTCTGTAAGATACGTTTGGCGTTAGATAAAAGTAAGACTTTCAGTTTACTAAATAATAAAATCTGCGAGTAGATTTTATGAGCTCTTAAATAGGGAAGAAGTTAACCAAACTACCAAACACACAATGCATTATACAGCTTGTTAGCGGGTCGTTTTTTATTTTTATTAGCCTTGTTCTCAGTCCATCAATTTTGAGTCTTGTAATCAGTCAAACCGATAAAACGAAGTGGAGTAGAAGCAAGTTAGCAGAACAGAAATATCAGAATCGTAGTCTATACGAGTAGATAAGTATGACTTTTGTAAGTTGCCTAATTGAAATACTAAAATTTGCTGATTTTATTTGATTAAAATCTACTTTTTTTAGAGTTGGCTTGAAACACAAGTAGAGTAAGCAGTCCAATTGTTACGAAAAGTGATAAAGTTGCTATTTTATAGAGCTGTAATATCAGTCTTGTAGTCAGACCGACAAGATAATTTTGATCCTTGTTAACTAACAAATTGATATGTCAGTATAAATTTAATTTGCTAAGCGTAATCACAAATTTACATACTTAGTAAAATGCTAATTATCAGCATTAAAAGTCCAATCCAAAAAAAGGTTTGATATATCTTAATAATTTTGTTTTGATTTCTTGGCAACCATTTGTTCTTTGGATTTGATTTTACGACCTTCTTTATTAGTCTTGGCACTATTAATTTATTCCATAAAAAGATGAAGATTGCAAAAATTAGGACAAAAATTAATCTTTCTAATTTGGACATTTAAAATTT
>Ga0307983_1000273_pt1 | contig 27366 bp, 34 predicted proteins | sample OrgLakmetagen991_FD_201845 | JGI IMG/M metagenome (GOLD analysis project Ga0307983, IMG submission 201845) | Saline water microbial communities from Organic Lake, Antarctica - #991 | ecosystem: Environmental > Aquatic > Non-marine Saline and Alkaline > Saline | place: Antarctica: Organic Lake...
GACATTACCGTAACAGATTTTGAGGGTAGGAAAATCTGAAAATAAAAATTTTTTTTTTCAAAAAATTTTTCGAAAAAAAAAATTTTGGTTTTGGAAAATCGGGACCCTCAAAATCTGCTACGGTAATGTCCATATATGGACATTACCGTAGCAGATTTTCGACCCCATTTTTTATGCCACTTTATGGCCTCTATTTTCAAATCTGCAGGAAGTTCACTGTTGACAGAATGGAAAGTTGGGATTGAAAAATTTTTTTTTATTATAAAGGGGTGCTGCTCATGCTTGTGAACGAGCCAACCTACTTGGATTTGACGATTGCTTCGTATCCTACCGAGTTGTATGCCTTTAAAGATCGGTACGACTGTCACACGTTTTTGAAAGCCTTGCAGAGTCCGCAAGTTGTCACATATTTGGAGCGGCCGCGTGAAGTTTTTCCTCCGCCAGAACTGGCACGCTTGGTGAGTCCCTCGTCAGATTTGGAAAGCGTAGCCTTGGCTCGGCGCTTGATTTATACGCAAAAATTTGTGCCAGAAGATGACGAGCAACGCGAGATGCTGGCGTCTTGGAATGCCAGGAAGGACGGCATACTGGCGCGTGGTCAATTCTTTATGCGCGTGCTGCGCAAAGACATGCGCAAGTGCCAGACGGTGCCGTACTGTTTTTATCCCATGATCCGACAGATTAAGCCCGAGGGCGTAGTCTATCAGATGCTGGACATTTTGCCGCACATTAGAGGTGAGACGGAGCGGCTGTTTTTTGCGCTGCTCTTCAAGTTTGCTGGACGCAGCGAAAAGACATTTGTGTACGAAAAGACCATTCTGCTGGACTGGCACACAGTTGCAAAGCGCAATCGTGAAGATCCAAACTACGATTTGTACTTTGTGGCTGCCGATGCGCTGTGGGATTTCATCTATTACTTGCGAGAGGGTGATCACAAGATCAAGTACAAAAACAAGGACCAGCTGTGCACACAGTGGGAGGCGTGGATGCGCGAAAAAGGCTGTTACACGCTGTTTCTCAATGCGTGTTTTGATTTCAAGGAAAAACGCTGCAAGTTTGAGAGGCAGCTCATGATATGGAAGCGATTTATCTTTGAGTATCACTACAAATCAATAAGAAAACCAATGTTATTTTGCTAAAAGGCGATACATCTTGGTCACATTGTCTTGATGTGTCTTGACAAGCACGTGTTCATTGTTAAATACGCAGTAAGTGTTGGCCAGCGTGTAGACTTTGGGCCGCACTTTAATAAATCCTAGGGTAGCCAAGCGCTGTGCCGCGCGCTGGGGATTTTGCATTTGCATGGTGAAGCCAATGTAGCACTTGTCCCACGAAATAATTTGACAACAAGAGGCCCTACTCATGGTACGCAAATTGAAAACTCCAAGCTCCAAATGTGCGCCACGCTCGTCACCAAAAACCCACCCAGCGCCAAGGCTGAAAAAATCTCGCTCACCAGCAAGCTCTTTTCATAATTAGAGAGGGCGCGCAACACAATGTACGCAATACTGGCCAGGGCGTACACAAAACAGCACAGCTTGCTCACCACAAGAATCTTGTGCTTGTTGTCAATGCGATGACGATAAAAACTCTTGAGTGCGGCCAGCAACGTTAACATCCACAAATTTAAACTGAGTAAAATGGTCACATTGGCATAATTGCGGTCCCAATCGGTAAACGGAAAGACAAAGAGCGTAATGACGACTGACACGTACACCATGATGGACGTCAACATGAGCAGTCGGCTCCAGTGCGGTGCTTTGTGCTGCGTCTTGTAGTAAATGCCCGCCGAGATGAAGAGCTGCAAACTGAGCAGTGCGTTCATACTGGTAATTAGAAAGGGTGCGACAAAGGTAGAGTGCAGCAAGTTGTTCAAGGTGGGAATACGCGCGCGACACTGCGTATTAGTACCACACACGACAATGGTGGAAATAAAGAGCGCACCAATCAGCAGCGAAATACTGACGAGAATGCGCCACAGCGGAATGGCGTGTCGAGCCGCGGGTAGCGCCGTGCCGTCCGAGGCATTGAGAATATTTAACTCCATTATTTATTTCGTTTTTTCTTGCTAAACGTACTCTTGCTGACGCGAATAATCTTGACAGAAACACCGTCGTCCGTCGTGGGAATGGTGCCCGTGCTCAAGATGCGATCAAACGTCGTCTCGCGGTTCTGTTTGTCCAGAAACTTGTCGTACCACGCCTCGTCATTAATCTCAGAGTTCCAGCCCTTGAGCGCAATATTGTAGTGATCGCCCGCATCGTAAATGTCCACATTGAGCTTGGGCATGGGATTGTGGAAATTCAGCACACGCACGAGAATATCGCGCACATATACGCGGTCGCTGCCGTGCACCTTTGAAAAATCAATGGATTTAGCAAAGCGAATGCCTTCCAAGTCGTCGGCCATTATATTTTTTGTCTTTTAGTAGTTTTGCGTAATAAGATTTCGGCAAGATTGCGCAATTCGTGTAAAAATGCCAGTGCTCCTTGTTTGATACGATAAAAATTAACAATATTGTCTTCTTGTAAACTAATTTCAATTACATTGTTATATGTATAAAAAAGTCCACCCGCATGTTTAACGCGCGCTTTAATAATATACACATTGTAATCTTTAACATATTGTTCATCTACTTCTTCTATAGGAATATAAAATTCATCATTGCCCATTTCTTCTATTTTTCAACCACATTTCATCAACACTAAAAAATAATTTGTCGTAACTCTTTGAGCAGGTAATATTTGTTGACAGAATACGCATTACATTTGATAAATTGATATTTCAAAATACTTGGATATGTAATCTCTCCTCCATATCGCTTCTCTATGCATACTTTGAAAAGTACACATTGGCCAAATGCTGCTTCTTTTCGTTGGCACAAATGGATGACGGTGCATACGCATGTATTTGCGCACATACATAAAGGGATTGGTCTTTTTGTAGTCCCACCCAAAGCGCTCACGCACCAAACGGCGCATATCCACGACATCTACGCACGTGAGCGTCGGCCAGTCGTGATACATGCGCTTGTTGAGTGTGCTCAGCGCAAACAAGTCCTCAATACTGAGGTATTGGGCCAAGTGCGCCATGATTGGTTTGTAAAAAAAAGAGCTCCTCAAACATGATTTAATAATATTGCATTTGACACTCTCTACTGCAAAATACGGCAGGCTGCTGTCGATGCACCGAATAGTATTGAGCTTCGTTCGTATTGCACACTTGGCACGAAATGGTGAGATTTAAAGCGCTTTCAGGAATGCTGACAATACCAACGTGAACAACATTACAAGATATGGCAACAATTTTTGGAATATTTTCAATTTTTGTAGGAATGCCACGGTCGTGATCAGTTATGTCATCATCTCCCAAATTTCCATAATTTCCGTTTCCAAACATGTAGACGTCTCTACGCACTGTAATGATGCCAGTGAGATAAGAACCGCAAGAAATGGCACAAATCTTTGGAATATTTTGAATTTTTCTAGGAATACCGACGTTGTGATCACTAGTGTCACCATCACCTAATCTTCCATAGTGTCCACGCCCAAACATGTAAACGTCTCCATCCACTGTAAGAATACCAGTGTGCAAATCACCGCAAGATACGGCGACCGCTTTGGGAATACCTTGGATTTTTTTAGGAATTTCGACGCTATGATAACTCGTGTCATTGTCTCCCAAAACTCCATATGTTGCCTTTCCAAACATGTAAACGTCTCCATCCACTGTAACAATGCCATTGTGCGTATTGCCACAAGATATGGTGGTAGCTTTGGGAATATTCTGAATTTTTGTAGGAATTCCGACGCTATGGTCACTAGTGTCGTTATCTCCTAAAACTCCATAGGGACCATCTCCAAACATGCAAACGTCTCCATCTATCGTAACGATACCAGTGTGAAGAAAACCACAAGATAGGACAAGTACTTTAGGAATATTTTCAATTTTTGTAGGAATTCCGACGCTATGAAAACTAGTGTCACCATCACCTAATCTTCCATAGTGTCCACGCCCAAACATGTAAACGTCTCCATCCACTGTAAGAATACCAGTGTGCAAATCACCGCAAGATACGGCGACCGCTTTGGGAATACCTTGGATTTTTTTAGGAATTTCGACGCTATGATCACTCGTGTCATTGTCTCCCAAAACTCCATAGATACCATTTCCAAACATGTACACGTCTCCGTCTACTGTAACAATACCAGTGTGCTCGTAACCACAAGATACGCTGACAACATTGGGAATATTTTGAATTTTTCTAGGAATTCCAATGTCATGATTAGTGGTGTTTCCGTCCCCTAATCTACCATCCTCTCCATGTCCAAACATGAAAACAGCACTGGTATCTAGTCGTTCCAGCATTTGATATTTCTGGCACACATTGAAAATGGCTTTGGAGGCACGACACATCAATAATAGGTCCGGCTTTTCCAGTTTGTACAGTATTTTTGCCAAAAGTGCGCCACCGCTAAAGGTGGCTAATCCTTCCAACCATGAAATACTGTCAATATTCAAGCGCGCTAAAATTTGTCGAATCTCCAAGAGCTCGCTCTCGCTTAGATAGGAGTCATCATTAGCACTAAAACCTCGCTTCATCAGTGTTTTTTTTTAAACAGTAATCTACACACACTCTATATATATATAGTTTTTTTTTTATTTTCCCATAATGTAGCGCCATTCGCTCCATTCCGTTTTCCACACGGCCACCAACAGCAGCAGCATGTAAAGAAACACGTAAAACATGAGCACATTGGTACTGGGCGGACCGCCACCATGGCGATGGCTTTGGCTGTGATGGTGATGTCTTTTGGCCTCTTCACCCTTGAACGAAATGTGCGCTACGTAAATTAAATTGCCCGTCTGAAAGTCTTCCCTAGTGTCCAAAAAAGCGCTATCGTCAAACTGTTCCACCAGTGTGTAGAGTTTCTTGTTGCCGCGGTCCACGTTTTCCAGCCGCAAGTCCATGTGCGTTACGCCCGACCGTCCCATCAAGTCAAACTCACGCACGGAAATGTTGGGATTGTCGCGCGTGCGCATCTTGTCGCGCACATACTCGGCAAAGCGATCGTACACTTCGGCTTTGCGTTCGTGATCAGACTGCTCGTCGTCGTCGTGTCGCCCCATTTACTAAATTTAAACTGTGTCGTTTTTTACTTTTTGGCCTTTTTAGATGAGCTAGGAAATGACTCGTCGTCAGCGGCAGTGCTCTTTTTTGCCTTTTTTGTTGATTTAGCGCCTTCTTCTTCTTCTTCGGCACGCTGGCTCTTGTCACCCACGGCCGCGTGCTCATAGTCGGCAATGGCATGTTCGCCAGGAATGGGCAGGGCGAGCAGGGCGGCTTCGAGCTCGGGTGGGCAGTCCCCGTACATGTCGAGCGCAATGGGCGGTGCCTGAGAAGCGGCATGCTGTGTGATGCGAATGACGCGCACGACCCACGTGGCTCCAAAGGCCTTGCCGCCCACGCTGTACAGCGAGGTGAGTTCAATGGTCGCGTAGCCCTTGCACTGGCGCTTAATGTCGGATGGGGCCATCTCTTTGCCGTCCGTGTCGTACACTTCAACGTTGTAAAAGCCAGACTCTTCCGAGTGCTGCACCGTGGGCGAAAGGCGGGCTCCGTACTTGGCGGCCTTTTCCTTATTCTTGTCCACCTTGAGCGTGCTGTTCATGAGTTCCTTGCACACTTCGGCACTCTTCTTCTTCTTGGAATCGAAAAACATTTCCGAGTGCTCGGAAGCGTAGCCAGCCAGCCAGTTTTCAAAGTCTTCAAACTTTTTCTTGAGCTCGGCCTTGATGCCCGTCGGGTCTTCTCCGCTAAGCGAAATGGGCAGCGAGTACTTGAGGATTCTCTTTTCCACGTTGGGTTCACTCACACCAAAAGGAAACTGCAAGTTGGGCAGCTGGATGAGACAGGGCGACTCGGGCTTGCATGAAGAAAAGCCAGGCTGCTTGGGATTGGCCGTCAAGCCAGAAAACTTAATGGTCTCAGGTTTAAAGTTGCGAAAATTCATAACCCCCTTTGTCTTTTTTAAAAAAATTAATAATGGAGACAGAAAAGTCAGTTCCGCTTTTGGATGAACTGACTAAAAAAGACGAAGATCTCGTGGTAATTGAAAACTCGTTTCTAGGCACCATTATCGAGACGCACTTGGACGTCGGGTACGACATGGACGACGACGAAGAAGAAGAACCCCTCACCTTGGAAATACTCAGTATTCCCATGCGCATTATACGTCACGTATTAATCATCAACATTGCCATTGCCTTTTTGTACACTGTGTTTGGCTTGGTGCCTTATGGCTTACTGCAAGAAGCGCCGCGTTTTGTCCCATGGGTACTGTTTGCCGTGTCGAGCGTCTCGTCCATTGCGTGCGCCACGCTCATGCATCGGTATCGTCGCAAACAATGGGCACTGGCGCTCTCATTGTACGTCATGTGGGTGTTAATTACATTTGTGGTTGTGTGCACGTTGGCAGCGAGTTTGCGCAGTTTTGCCCCGTTTCAGGCGTGCACCATGTTTTTCATGCAATGCATTGTAGGCCTTCTCTATTGTCTATATGCTGGCAAAGACAATGTCAACGCGTGGTGGGCGGCAGGTTTAATGATGTTTGCGGGCTTGTGTGTGTGGTCCATGGGTTTGTATAGTTTTGTGCGCGAACAAGATTGGATAACGTCGGGTGTGCTTTTTGTAGTGTGCGTGCTTTTTTGGCCGCTGTACACGGCGTACGAGTTGCACTTGATTGACAAACGCTACACACTCGAAGAATTGACAATGGCCAACATTGAGTTTGTAACGGACGTGTTTATTCTGCCTTTTGAGCGAATTCGGCGGCCGCCAGCTTTGGCAGAATCCCAATAGACGGATGGTTTTGGAGCTCATCGACGAGCGCGGCAATCGGGTGGAATGTTCCATTAATCAAACGCTCCATTTTCCAATTGTCTTCCGAGTGCACCACATACTGCTGCTCATTGCCTGGCTGCTTTACTGTGATAATAAAGAATGGCAGGTTTTGTTGCATCTTGACTTGATCATTTTCCACGCGCATTTGTTTCGTGCACCGCACAATGTCTTTGGCGCGCACATAGTTGGCGCTCGTAAACGATAGCGGTCGACCCAGCGCGTAGTCGACCCTAATCATTAATAAAAAAAATGCATATAAAAAGTGCGTGCAAGCTGTGCAGCATACACACAAAAAACCATGACGAGTCAGTATTACAAAGAATACGGTCGGGTTATGAACATTCGCAGCAATCGCGAGTCTTTTGCACAGTTGGTGGGCGAGCACGCCTGCCGTATGTCAGAGCTGACCAAAGCAGAAGGCGGCAACAGTAAACGCGGCCTCATGGCCAGCTGGGTCAATATTCACAAGCTCAATGGGGAATGGGCAGGACTGGTGACGCGCGGTGAACGCAACGATGAGACGGAATTTTCGCGCGTCACCCATCAACTGATTGAAATGTACTCGGAAGCACTGGGTGACTACGTGCTGGACAAGGTGTCGGCCGAAAAGATTGACAAACTGGTAACAATGGAACAACGCTTCTTTGAGGCACTTGGCGGCAATGTGGGCTGCACGCAATCTTGGGCTGCCTACACGGCCAGCGTGATGGACATGGTTAATACAATGGATCGATATGGACACGACAGTGAATCCTTTCACGACGCGGCCACCAATTGCATACGCAACGGAGTGCTACTTGGAAGTTATTTGGATTACAGTTTAAAACGTATAAAATAGATTTGTGTGTGTGTGTGTATTGACAAACATGTTTCGCACCAATGCAGACGCCCGTGCATTTCTGGCCCCCTTTGCCGGTCTTCCCAAAGACGTGTGGGTGCAAATACTGACGAAATACACGCAATTGAGCGTTAGCGACATTGAGCGCATGTGTCGCGTTAATGCCAGTTTTGCAGAGCTTTGCAAAGACAAGGATATTTGGCGGCGTGTGCTGGACAATGAAATCAATCCCAATCAGCCAGTGTACGACTTGCTGCAAGAACTGTTTCCCAATGCCCCCAAGGCACAAGTCATTGCCAATCGCATCTTGAAAACGCCCAGGTTGCAAGAAAACAGACGCGCCTATTTTTTTGCAGACAAGACGAAAATACTCTTTGTCAAGGACGAAGTCAGCGGTTTTTTACGCAAGGGCGAAGCATTGCAAATAGTAGATGATCAAGAGGATGCCTTTATCAAAAACTTGTCAGTCAACACTGAAATATTTCGCGTAGCCAATTTGTCACGCACGGACCAGTTGCGCGTGGTGCTAAAGTATATCCGTTTGAAAATGCGGCAAGGCGTTGCATACAACAAGTGCGATGAAGCATTGTGCAATAACTTGATGTGCGCGCAAATTGCGCGTTATCAGTGTAAGACACACACGTATTGTTCTCGTGCGTGCGCGCAGCAAGACTACTTTTTTCGATATTAAAATGTGGGTCACATTCTTAATTGCACTCGACATTTTCCTTGCGTGGTATTTGACGCACTTGATCCTCTTTCCCTTTGCGCCCGTCTTTCAATACGCGCAGTATGTGCTATCCTGCGCGCTCCCTGCAGAACTGGTACAAATCATCCTCTTGGCTCCCAATGTGCTGCTGGTGGCGCTCTACTACATGTTGCCGCGCCTGTCCAAGAATGACGCCTTTAAAAATCTCCAAGTGTGGTCGTATTTTCGGCGCAATTTTCAAGTGGAGCACGTGCACCGCAAAGTCAAATCGGGCGAGCAAGTCATTTATGCCGTGTGTCCGCACGGTATGCACGGGGAGGCAGCCATCTTGCACTTTGTGTTGAATCCGCTCTACAATCACGTGGTGCCCGTGGCGACGTCGCTGCTCTTTTACATTCCCATTGTGCGCGAGTTTGCCTCGCTGGCGGGCGCCGTGCCTGCCAATTCGGCCGACATTTCGTGCCTGTTGGATCACGGCGAGAGTGTCTTGTTGCTTCCAGAAGGCTTGCGCTCTGTGCTGTACGCCGAGCAAGACTTGCGCGTGCTCAAGGGTGAAACCAATGGCGATTCTGCGCCGCGCAAAGGATTCATTCGAGTGGCGCGCACGAGCAAGAATCACAAGACGCTCAAGATTGTGCCCGTGTGGATGCATGGCGTGGACAGCATGTACACTGTGTACCGTCCGCTCGTGTGGCTGCAGCGCTTAGTGTTGCGCACGTATCGCTACCCTTGGCCCATTGTAGATTTTGGCAATGCGTTGGGCTTTTGGCCCCGAACGGATGAGCAGATTACAGTTTATTTTGGCAAACCCATTGCGGTTGGCACACGCGAGGTGGACGACGTGTTTGCCGAATTTGTGGAGTCTATAGAGTATCTACGCGCCAAGGGCTTAGCGGACAATCGTAATAGTGCGCAAAGTCCCCCTTGAAACACTTTTGGCAAAAGCTCGGGTCTTGCATGCGCGCGTGAATCTCTCGGGGCGTCAGAGCGGCCGGACTGACATAAATAAAATGAGCGCTATACGGCGACTTGCGTTGCACTTGGCCCTTGAAAAATTCACGCGACAAAGCTTCCAGAGGGTCTTGTACGCACGACTCACGCAAGAGTTGCTGAAACAGCGCCCCTTCTATGATTGCACTCATTTGCGGCGGAATGTGGTCGGGTAAAACCACGGAACTTTTCCGGCGTTTGCGACGCGCCCAACACGCCGGACAGCGCACGGTGCTCTACAAGTACAGCAAGGACGTGCGATACGGTCGACGCGACATGGCCAGTTCGCACGACAATATTCACGAAGCGGCCATCCCTGTGTCGCACTTGGACACTGAGTGCATTGTACCCAACACGGTGATTGGCATTGACGAAGGTCAGTTTATGGGCAATTTGGTGCCCTTTTGCGAGGCAGCCGCCAATCAAGGGTGCACAGTGATTGTAGCGGCGTTGGATTCCGATTTTAAGCGAGAAGGTTTCCCTAATATTCAAGAATTGTTTCCAAAATGCGAAAAGGTGGACAAGTTGCACGCCGTGTGTTTCAAGTGCAAGGGCGAGGCCAGCTTTACTAAACGGCGCGACGCGAGCGTTGGCATTGTAGAAGACATTGGTGCGGACGACAAGTACTTGGCAGTTTGTAGAAAATGTCATAAATAGTGTTTTTTTTTATTGGCAATGACCTTTAGTCCAATCTTTTTGTTGACACTGTATGCCACAATAGCTCGTAATCATGCATTTGGAGCATACTCCAGCTGCCGGCTTTGTACATATCGTACACTCATGAGACAAATATATATTCTCGCGTTCATCGTGATGTTCTACAACCTTTTTCTTGTAAGTCACCTCCACAACTTTCGTATGTTGTCCAGATCTTCGAATGATACGCCATAATCGTGGGTTCTTATTCTCTAGTGTTATGGCGGGATCGCCATACCATTCGACAAAAAATTGAAGCGCACGCACACTCCCATTGTCCTCTACAATAATTTTAGGCGGAGGTGGGGGGTTGGAATTCGCCTTGTTCGTTACAGAAAGAGCCTGGAAAAAGTTCCCGTGCCAATGAATTCTTAATTTGTTTATCCCGACCATCAACGACATTAATCCAAGCCACGTTGTCGGAAGTCTTGTAGACTTTTCCGTCGTTTAAATAGACGTGGTTTGCGCGTTTCCATTCTTTAAAAAACATTTGGTATACCTCGCCTTGGTGGTAATCTTTGGGATTTAAAGTTACTCGCGTTAATGCGCTGACCAATTGCACGCCATTTCTTATTGACTAAATTTGCATTCTTAATGATAACGGTGCTGGGCAAACGCTCAATAATTGTTTGAATAATGTCGGCGCCAAATTGTGGCGTGTCTTCGGATGGTTGTTCTGCAATACTCTGCCAAGCTCCCATATTTAATAAAAAACAACTATTAATGGACTGCTGTTTTATTATATATATAAAAAAAACCAACTAATTAATGAAACGTTCTTCGGAAGAGGTTGACCCCGTCCAAGTGAATCGCCTGCGCGAGCTATTTTTGCGTTTACCACCCGATGCCATTGAAAACGTGCTGGCCAATTTAGACGTAGAGACGCTGTACCTCATTACGCACAAAATTCCCGATTTGCCCATTGTGAGCGATTTGCTCAATGCGCCCAATGCATTCAGGCGCCTGTACGACATTCGCAAAACGTTGCAACCACGCAGCAGTGTCTCGTACTTGGAGGAAGATTTGGTTGCATACTTGCCCACGCCCATCAATTATTGGCACGTGTTTCTGTGTGCTACTATCGCGCTTCAAGACATTATGCCCTCATTGGTGGACAAGGCGGGTACCATTAGAGTCTTTCTTAGTGGTCAGCTGCTCGACGTGGATCAGGCGACAGCCGCTCATCAGTTTGAAGTGCGCATGAAACACTATCAGCTTGCACCAGACTTGCAGACTCTCTATGACGGTGCGTATGCAAAGTATGCACCTCCCGCCCGCAAGTACCAGCTCATTTTGCAAAACATTTTGGGTATGATTGCGCGGCCACCCGCGCGCTATGCACGAATGGGCAACCAAATGGTGATTGAAGGCATTTTTCGCGTAGCTGGCCTGCGCTTGGGCGACTTTACGATGGATACGTTTGGCGAAACGCTGACGCTCCATAATGACGCGTTTCGACCGGAAAACCTGTTGCGTTCTGAAGGCTTGTATGCCTTGTTTAATCAACTACAGAATCAGTACAATGTGCTACACAATGTGGCCATGGGCGCGGACCGTATTGAAAAAGCCAAACAAATTGTTCCTGCGTTTCAGCGCTACTTTAATGCGGTGGTATCGTATTTAGTGCTTGACAAGGACGCCCAGACATTTTTGGAAATGAGCGCCTTTCGTAGCGTTTCTGGCATTCGCGCGTGTATTGCGTGTAACGACGAAAACGCACAATACCGCGATACACAACAACGCACGTTTTGTTCAAAAGACTGTCAAGAAATGTGGTATAATAATGAAAATTTTACTCAGTAGTCGTAACTTTGGCTTCCTTGTTTTTTTTTCTATTGTAGCGAGACTTGGCCAACTTGCATCCCTTGCACACAGTGTGCAGTTTGTTGTCGTGCCGAATGCGCGTTTTCTGACGGGAGCTACTGCCACCAATGCACGGCAGACTTTCCCATAAACGACCCTCGCACGTCCAATCTTCTTCTTCTTCTTGTTCTTCTGCGGGTTTGGGTACTTTGGCTGGCGTGCGCGAAACCTCTTCTTCTTCTTCTTGCGGTCGCTTGCGCTTGACGGGTTCGTTCTCAGTGTAAAACCTGGCCAGTTTACGGTGAATCTTGACGAGTTTCTTCACTTCTCTCGTAGTAGCTTCAAATTGCGTGTCTAATTCTGCCAAAAGTGCATCCGTCATTTTTTTTTTTTTGAGCCCCGTTTATTTTATAAAATTATAATATTCTTGCGCCAACTGACGGCTCAAAAAATTCTTGTAAAGATTGCCTTCTCTCAGGCAAATGGGAAGCGTAAAGTAATTGACTTTGATAAACTCTTCGCCTTCTGGCAGTGCCTTTTCCATGCGCACGTTGCGAATTTCTTGCTTGGTGGCAAAGTAGTGCGTAAGAAGCGCAGGAATGGCGCTGGCGTCTTGTACGGTAACCGCGTCGTCCGTGGGCGTCAAACAGTGGTCCAGAGGCACTTGCAAGTCAAACATGTCGTGCACGCACTCTTCATACGTGTGAATGCGATAATACGTCGTGCGTTCCATAATGACTATAAACTCGTCCAAGTCCGTGCACGCCTCAATGTCCTTGTGCATCTGTTCTTCCATGGCAATGGTCTTGTCTAGCAGGACTTGCTGTGCCTTTAAGATGCGTTCGTTGCGCAGGTATGGATTGAGCGCAAAACACTGCACAATAATGCGCAGCATGGACAGCGTCTTGAATGAATCCGTGTAACGCTCAAACAGCGGGCGATTGTGCATAATCATACAGAGCAGCGGACTGGCAGGGACGGGCATGGGCAAAAAGTCTCTGCTGTGCATGTACATGCTGTGATCGCGCTTAAACGCTTCGTCGCTCATAAAGCCATTGAGCACTTGTGGGGTGACGGGTGTTTTCAGTTTAAAGGCTGGATTTAATGAGACTGCCTTGCCCGTAGCATGCAACGAAAGCACCTTTTGAAATTGAGACGGTGGATACATCATGAGGCCCTTTACGCAAATCGCGGTTTTTTCCTCCCAATGGGTTTGGAATGCAGCATTTCAATGAGTTTTGTCTGTTTTTGAAGTTTTTCGGTGAGCGCCTTAATCTCTGCCATGAGCATCTTCATGTGGACGGAGCGTGCAATGATGCGAATCTCATAGTCATTTACAATGCCACCGCCACTCTTGTGCCGGTCATATCCGTACAAATCGTCAATGACATTGTGCATCAGAAGGCGCTCTTCGTCCATTTCGGGATTGAGCGACGAGTACACGGCATGCACGCTCTTAATCATACGGCGCAACTGGCGGTACTTGCCCGACAGGTACAGATGATCCAGTAGGCACAAATCGTTGCAGCTATTGTTGCACGTTTTGCACGACGGATACATGGACAGCGGTGACGGCTCGACGCCTGGCGCAAATCGTTCCGCTACAATGTGCGCGCATTCCAAGCCCACTCGGTGCGTGGGACACTTTATGACGCGTTCGCCGCACAATGGGCACGTCGCCTCTTTGTGTTCTATGCCTATATGACAATTCCAAATTTGGCGTTGCTGTTCAATTGTAACTGTCTTGCGCATTAGACCCTCTGCACAATGAAAGTAACATACCGTGGTTACGGGCCGACCCCAGAGGACGCTTGTTCTGACTTGGAGCGTCAACTGAAAATGGATGCCAATTCTGGTGCCTTTGTTACCATTAGCGACCCCAGCCTTACGCGCGTGCTCTCGCCGCGTCTGCTAAATCGCTACGCCATGGCCAACATTCGCGATGGGAAAGACTATCACGTCAAGTTTAGTCGCGCGCGATTGGGTCAAATTGAAGCCAAGATTGAATTTTTGGCAACTGCACCCATTGATTATTGTGCCGAATCCGACGAAGATTTGCTCTTCTCGCCAAGAAAACGATAAAAAAAACCTTACTTTCTTATTCTTGCAATATTGCGGGTATTCTTGGTGGATGCATTGGGCACCCAGTTTTCCATGCTGTGGCGAATCTTGTCTTGAATCTGTTCTTCCGGATAGTTAATGTCGCCCACGGCGCCCGTGTAGTGCACGTTGGGCGCTTCGTCCAATTTACACTTGCGCGCCTGCTGCTCAGCTGCCCACTTGTCCAAGTCTGCTACGATTTCAATGTTTTTGTCGCGTTTGTGCACGACTGTGCGCGCCTTTTCAATGCCGTACATCATTGTGTGCGTGCTCTTCTCGCGATATCCGCGGCGCTTGAAAGGAATGCCCTCAAAGCGCGAGACGGCCCCTTCCGGTGAGTCCATGTCAAACTGACGACATCGGTCCTCGATAAATTCTTTTGTAATGTCCAGCGTTTGCAGACGTGAATCGTCGCGCGGATCCGACCAGCCCAACAAGTATTTGCCCGGTCGCATGGTTTTGCAGAGCGTTGCAAAAATAAAGGCGTCCAGAATGACTTGTTTGTCGTAGAGCTCAATGGCCATGGGCGAAAAGCAAATGCGCTTCTTTTGGCTCATGTCCACAATGCTAATGGTGTGATCCGACGAACCTTTGCTCAGCGTGTCCAAGTCGTCTTCCGATGCGTAGCGCGGAAAGGGCACGCGCTCTTTGACCATGGGAATTTTGAGGTAGCGCGTTTCCAAATTGTCCTTTTCTGCAATCCAACCGTTTTCCAGAGCAAACAGAATGAAGCGTGCGTACGGATACGTCAGTCCTTCCACTTCTGCAAATACGTCGTGGCTGTGCTGCACGGTAATGTCTTCAAAGGCGTTTACGACGCGACGCATGTCCTCTTGAGACAGCTGTGTCTCGTGACGCAACTTCATGAGCGTCAGTGGTAATGACTTGAGCGTAATAATGTCGTCGTCGTTGTGCAAATGGATAATCACCCAGTCCAGCTCCGTTTTGAAAATCTCTCGCAACTTTTCGTGCGTGCGCACCGCGTGCGCATCGCGGTATGCATAATCGGGCAAGTCGGTGATGCGCTTGCAAACGTCCAGTTTGATGGTTTGTGCATATTCAATGACCAGCGCGTCCACGGCGCCCTTGTAATACTTGCGCGACAATCGCGTCTTCATGGCCATGCTGGCACGATGCACATTTTTCAAATTGTCACACAAGACGCGCTTGGTGTAGCCATTGCGTCCATTTGCACCGACGCGCGGCGTAAACGAGTGCCGCGACATTTTCTTGAGCGTGCCCAACACGTCAATGGGTGGCATGTACGGGTTGGTATGCGATGAAATCTCGCGTGCAATGGCGGCGTGATTCTCCCCGTCAATCTGCAAGTTATTCAAATCAATGTAGTAGCGATTGAGCTTGCCATCTTCTGGCGAGTGACTAAAGTTGCGATCCGTCTTGAATTTGATTTTGCCATCCACGTCCATCTGGTAGTACTGATAGGGCGTTTTCTTGACGTCGTACGCCTCATTCAAGACCACCTTGCACATGGCTTGCAAGACGTTGGAAAACTCGTCCTTGATCCAGTCGGACGAGTGCAGCGTCCACGTGAGCAATGTAATTTCCGTGTCACACCATAAATGAGGCGCCAAGTCAGTCAGTTGACGCGGGTCAAACTGCTTGCCATAGTGCACGGCGCCCTTGACGTCATACGTGAGCATTTTGGCGCGCTCCTTGGTCAACTCACGCGCCGTATGCGTCATAATGGACAGCGGACGATCGACATTTTTGGGATTGACAATGTCCCAGTCTTTCAGCACTTGAATCATGCGCGCCGAAATGTCCTTGAAGAGCTTCATAAACGGCTTGCGACACGGAATGGCGTAGCACGTCATGGCCTTTTCAATCCAACACGAAAAGAATTGATTGACGCGAAAATTGTCAGTGACCGTTTGGTCCTCTTCCGGGTCCACGTCGTCATTGTCCATTTCGTTGGTGGGAATCTTGGGCTGCAGCATCAAGTGCATGTGATAGCGCGACATGAGCGCACCGTCATCGGGATGCGTATTGCTGCAGCAAATTTCCGTGTAATTCAAAATTTGCTTGGACACCCGTGCTCCGCGCACTTTTCCCATTGCGCCGCCCAAATCAACCTCCTTGTAGGTGCGAATAGAGCCACCGCCCTCGGTCAAGTGGCTCTTTTTAGCATTGACGGCGTCGGGCTTTTTACGGCCAGCCTCTTCGCTCACCAAGTGCTCGGGTACCTCGTTGAATCCGCGAATCTCGTCAATCACATTCATGTCCGTTTGATCCGCCGAATCCGTCAGGCGATCAAGCAGCTCAAAGGTGCCCGGAATAAAGCGATCACGCGCAAACTCATTGGTCAAAAAACTCTTGCCCCCGCCGGCATCTCCATAGACCAAAAAGTGACCCAACAAGCCCTTTTGACGACGATACACTGAAAAGACAATGACAATCTTCATGGGAATCACGGCCTGCACAATGGTAAAGACCTTTTCGTACTGGACCATTTGGCGCGCCTTTAAATTGCCAAAGAGCGTCATGTTTGCGTCATACAGCTCAGTTTCGCGCGTCACTGTCTCATGACTCTTCATGAAACGCAACATCCAGCGAATCGTAGCCTTGGCGGCTTTCGAGTGACCCAAGTGTTCCAGCGCGTCCAACGACGGCAGGCAAAGCGAGCGAAACTTTTCCATTTGCGTGGCACACACGTGCTTGACATTGTCCTTGCGCCGGGCCATCTTTTCCATCTCGTCGGCCTCTTCCGCCATGTGAATAATAACGTTGCCCGTGCGGTAGCGCATGTTTTGGCTCACAAAATTGCTAATGGCATTTTTTGACGGCACAAATGTGTTTTCCAAATACGTGTGTAACTCTGGATTTTCCTCGCGAATGGACAGCGTGCGCGGAAACGTCTGACCAAAGAAACCCACCTTGTCCGTGTGATCCCAAAAGACGCGCGACGGCATTTCTTTGTAGACTTCCATGGAAGATGGCCAAGTGGCCGTCGTCTCTATAGAATAATAGTCTGACATGGAGCCCACGTTACCGCCCGCCTCCTTGAGACGCCGCCAAGCGCGACGCAGTGAACTCATCTTCAATGGGCACATGTCACTGCCCAATTCGTCGGGACGATTCTGACGACCCATCTGGCGATTAAGCTCTTCAAACGATGGCTGCGATCCCCACACAACATTGCCCGCCTTGATCCAGCGCTCCCATGTCATGTCGTATGCTGGAAAATGCGTCTTTTGCCAATTGGCGTAATGAACGTAAGGCTCTTTGAAATTTGCATTGCGCACATTTGAATCGCGCGCCTTGGCCGTGCTGACCAGTCGATTCACTTCCTCGCCCGGATTCCAGCGTGCGTCATGCACCAAGAAACGAACCAAATAGCCCACTACGGCATCACCAGCCTCATTCTTGACAATGGCCAGCGTAAAGGTAACCTTGTTGATGACTTCGTCATCCACGTGAGACAGCTTGGGAATGGCCACATCCAAACTAAAGTTATCGGCGTGCAAGTCTTCTGATGCGCCTCGGGCAATAATCATGCGCGCCTTTAGCGGTGACGCAAAGACACTCGCAATGGAAACTTGCTTGGTCTTTTTGGGCACAGGGTCCTCAGTGTCCTTGTCAGCGGCAGCGCCGCGCTTCTTTTGATCCTTTTTTCTTCCTGGTGGATTTTCGGCACGCATCTTTTGCGCGCATCGGTACACATCGTCAATTTGTTGCTTGTGAATGTAGTGCGAAGGGCGCACATTGGCCGCCACAATCTTGCGATCCTTTTCCTCATTCACGCCCAAACTCATGCGCGCGAGAGCCTCGACCGTGTGCTGATAGCGCATACTGCCGGCATCTTTGCGCGGCGCATCAATGTAAAAACTACCCAACTCTTGATTTTCCACGGCCAAGACCATGACCCAAAAGCGCAACCACACCTCGCTGCCCAAGTTGATGCCTTGTGCCCAGGAATGACCTGCCAAATCTTCGCCCAAAATGAGCGCCACGGCGCCTTCTTTCAGCACATTCTCCACGGCACGATCTTGAATGAGTCCGTGAGTCTCCATGGACACGGGCGGCACCACCGGACAGTGCTTTTGTTGTGACTTGATGAGTTCGCGCAGTTGGTCATCTTCGTCGCTCATTTTTTTTTTCGGCAGAGACCCTTTTCACTTTTAAAAAAAAATTATGGAACAAGATAAAAAAGTCAAGATTGAAACATTTGACGGACCGGTCGAATATGAATTTACAGGAATGCAACCAGACGTTGGAGAATCACCCAGAAAACAAGTCGTGTACGTCCAGAAGAAGCACAAAAAGAAGAAGAAGAAGAAGAAGAAGAAGAAGAAACAGCGATCGTTGCCGTGGCAATGGATTTTTACTGTACTCATTTGTGCGCTGCTTGCCTACTTTATAGTCTTCCCGCCCGTGCCCGTCGCCGTAAAGCAAGCAGCGTTTGATAGTTTGATACTGCGCACACGCGGGCACAATACGACATCTGTTGTCTTTGACGCACGGCGCATGCAGGCACACGCGGCGCTTCCTTTTAATTTGGTGAATCAGATGAAACGCGCCGCTTTTCCCGTGCTGTGCATGCATCACATTCGCCACGGACACGCGGTTACCTATCAGGCGTGCGCCGTGCGAAGCAATACGCGCGACATTTACTATTACATGGTCAATCCGCGGCTTGTGCAACTCAGTGGCGACGAAGTGAGCGTTGAAGAAAACAGCATTGCTCAGGTGGGCCCGGTGCGCAAGACGCGCCGAAAGTGCGTGTTGGCCGAGTGGACAGATCACGCGTTTAATTTGACGGGTCGGTTTTGCGGACCGGCCGCTATTTCACTGCAAATGGCAATTGAAGAATTTAAAAAAAAATGAACAGGGTCAAGCGTGTGAAAACTATACACCAAGTTCCTTACGTGGACGACGTGCTCAGTGCAGCGCTACAGCATGAGTTCCAGCGTTTTCTCTACTGTGAGTGCAAGGCCGACAAGACGCTCCAAATTCACAACTGGTTCTACCACTTGAGCCGCGTGTGTGATCACGCACGCACGGCTTACATGACAGTCACAGACGCACTGGAAGCCAGCTACCGCGAAAGAGTGCCGCCAATGCAATCTTACTATCGACCGAAAACCATCATTTGTCAAGTGTACTTGTTTCTGCGCCGCGCGCTCGGACGGGACATGGCGCGCGTCATTACCAATTTGGCCTTTTTGCCAGCAGACGACGAACAGTGGTTGAGCGCCGGTCGTTGTGTGCTGCGTCGCGTGTCGTGCGTGAGTCACACGACCATGTTTTACTCGCCGTGGGCGCCAAAGTGGGGCGACGAGCTCATTTCGGAAATTGTGGAAAGGGTCTCTTCTTAAAAAAAAAATGAATGCATATGTTATGCCTGTCGAACACGGTACCTATCAGCGCATTTGGGACATGTACCAGCAAGCCAAGCACGCCTTTTGGGACGTGGAAGAGGTGGACATGACACAAGATCGCAAGCAGTGGACGAGCATGAGCGACAATGAACGCCACTTTATTTCGCACGTGCTGGCCTTTTTTGCCAGTTCTGATTGCATTGTAGTGGACAATTTAGTGGAAAATTTTATGCAGCAAACGCGCGTGCGCGAAGTGCAGTGTTTTTACCAATTCCAAACGATGATGGAAAACATTCACGCCGAAATGTACAGCATTATGATTGACACGCTCATTCGCAACGCGCAGGAGAAACAGCGCCTCTTTAACGCCATTGAAGAGATTCCGTGCGTCAAGAAAAAGGCGGATTGGGCGCTCAAGTGGATGCAAAAGAGCGACGGTAGCGACGCGCAAGCCTTGGTGGCCTTTGCAGCCGTGGAAGGCATTTTCTTTTCGGGCAGCTTTTGCGCCATTTACTGGTTGAAAAAGCGCAACCTAATGCCAGGATTGACGCAGAGCAACGAGCTCATTTCGCGCGACGAAGCCATGCACGTAGAGTTTGCCGTGCTGCTCTATCGCATGGAAATTATGGGCAAAAAGCTCGACCAGCAAGTTATTTATGACATTATCGACGAAGCCGTAGAGATTGAGCGCGAGTTTGTGTGCGAGTCGCTCAGTGTCGGCCTCATTGGAATGAATTCCAACTTGATGTCGCAGTACATTGAGTTTGTAGCCGATCACTTGCTCGCATCGCTGGGATGCGACAAGTTGTACCACACACAAAATCCCTTTTCGTGGATGGAACTCATTAGTCTGCAGGGTAAGACGAATTTCTTTGAAAAGCGCGTCACGGAATATCAACGCGCGGGAGAACGAGTGTTTTCAGTAAATGAAGATTTTTAATTAAAAGGTTTATATAGCAAACGTCAGCACCAGCACTAGCATACCCAGCGGTACGGCCAATTGCATGGCAATCTCGCGATATATTTTGCGGTGCAACCACAGGATCATTGCCAAATTCATAAAAAAGGGCACACCTTGCAATTTGCGCCATCCTTCCAGCATGAAAAAAAAGTGCGACACGAGCAGTAGCCAAAAATACACGGGAATGCGCTTCATGCGCCGCACGTCTTCGTGGAGCACGGTTTCCAAGTCGGCGACATTGTTGCGTTTCTGACGAATGGTTTCGCGCAGCTCGTTCAAGCGCTGATTTAACTGTGCATCTGTATTTTCTAACTTTTGCATAAGTGCGTGACAATTTCGTCTGCTAGCGGGAGGCCCTGTATGCAATAACGCTTGTGTGTTTCGAGCGGAACGTTGCTGGCCGCCTTGATCATGCTCTTGATCCACTCGCGATTGTCTGATGGTTTGTGCATGAGCGCGTGATACACGTGCTGTGCAGTGGGATGTTTTACAATGGCTTCGACTGCCTCGTCTTCTAGCGAATCGACCAGTGAAAAAGGTGGATAATGCGCTTCCACGTAATCGGCGCACGGCACTTTTGTTTGAAATTTGCCCATTAAATGACGACCCACGGGCATTCCGTTGCTACAGTTTTTAAGCACAATTTGTTTGGCCGCTTTAGCGCTGGAAAACTTTGTAGACAAGCCCGCCTCTGCCTTGAATGCCTTGAGCACGGGATTCTCCCAGTGTTCCTCTTCTTGCCACGCCTTTTTCTTGGGCGTGGCCAGCAATACAAGCGAATCTTCGCCATCTACATCTTCTACAGTCGATTGCTCGCCTTCTTGTTCTTCGTCTTCCTGTGCCACAATGACGGGTGCTTGCAGGCGCATGTCGGCCACATAGAGCCCCACCTGTTCCGTCATGTCTGCCCTGAGTGCTTCTGCTGGAACGTACTCTTTAATGGCTTTAATGAGCCGGCGCTGTTCGTCCTTGTCATTGGGAGCGAGCAGCGTTTCCACGTGATGTGCCAAATTCTTGGCTGATTGACCGTGCAGGAAGAACGCAAGCACCTCTTTACCCAGTGGCGGCTGTACCTTTTGGCAGTAATCTTCAAATACAGCCACGTCTTTGGGTTTTTGCGCATTGCTCAGTAGCGCCTGTAGCTCCTGTGGGTCAATTTCTTTGAAATTTGCATACTGTGCCAGCTTGCCGGGCGCGCGAAACTCGACAGACGTCAAGTCATTGGAGACAAAGGGATACACTTGGCGCCAATCTAAAAATTTGGGTATTTGAGTGGCCAAGAATTTACGCGTTACCAAATCCATGTCATCAAACGTTTCCAATTGGTGACTACGGTGGCGGGTTTCATAGGGAAAGGTTTTCATTTTGTGAGAAATCTAAATTGCGAAGCAATTTAGATTTCTCACCCTCCAATATATACACAGCAAATGCCAAAGTATTGCATCTTAATTGACGGTCATTTACAACGCGCGCACCTCAAACAACTGGCACGTTTCCCATGGCAAGTGCGCATCTGTCACGCCGAATCCATCTTGCCCGCCTACATTGCCGTGCGATGCACAGAGAGCGTGAAAAAACTAGTGTATGAAACGTATGCGTGGATTAAAAAGATTGAAACGTATGACCCAGCGCCCGTGTTTTGGGACGATTGGTCAGAAGAAGAAGACACACAATAATTAAAACGGGAGCGGAGGGGCTTAATGAGTTTAATTTCATTAGAGGCGACAGATGGTACACGTGTACACCTGACAGTAGAAGAAGTTTGTGAAATGAAGGTTGTGCAATTGGTTTTAGAAGATGCGAAAGATCAATGTATTCCTTTGCCAAACATAACGGGTGCTGTACTTTTAAAAATAGAAACGTTTGTCAAAACACAAAGTGTAGATGTAACTGATACTTTAATTGATATGTTAAAAGCTGCCAATTATTTAGACTATGAACGCCTTTTGTTGTATTTGTTACCCAAATGGGTTAACAGTCCAGACTTATTTCCGGGACCGGCGGAATTGAAACACTTGGTACCGTATGCCTTGTATTTTTACACGGGAGAACATTGGAGAGATTTAAAATGTGACAAAACACTTATTGAATTATACCGACATTGTTTTCGTTTGTTTGATAAAGAAGAATGGAATATAGTACAAGCGACACACAATAACCATTTGTGGATTGTGAAGCATTTGTTGGATACACAAGTTTATGAGGAAAGTCTCATTGGATATATACTTATTCGCGCGTGCACAGGAGGCTATTTGAATATAGTAGATTTTCTTTTACGTGATGATCGTGTGAATTTTGATTCTGATGATTATAGCTGTGCGATTACTGAAGCTGCGGGCTGTGGTCATTTATTAGTAGTCAAACGACTGCTGCAATGTCATACTGTAAATCCTTGTACTGAAGAATATTGTGCGCTTGCAAATGCCGCAAGCATGGGCAATTTAGAAATTGTGCAATGTTTAATGGAAGACGCTCGTGTATACTTGGCAAAAAATAATCATGTACATGCTATAGAACGCGCAATGGGATGGGAACACGATGATGTGGTGCGGTTTCTTATAGAACACCCGCGTATTACTGTTCCAAAAGACTTTTTGAGAAGAAAAAAGAAGGCGAAATTTACTGTTTCATGGTAGTGTAGCGCACTCTCTTGGTTCTTTCCGACTCTGACGAGTCGGAAAGAACAAACCTCCTCCATACAGTAGCGGTCCACAGCGCAACAATACTGGCGCCAATGAGCAAAATATTGAAAATAAACCTCAGCAAAAAGCGCGTATCGGGACGAAAAGCATCAGGATCGACCGCGGGTCCAGCGCACGGAACATTGACATTGGCGCAAATCAACTCAGTGGCTGGCTGTCCGCCGTGCACCAAGCACCAGCGCGGATCGCGCGCCAAATTAACTGCCTTGAAATTGGTGTCATTGGGACCGACATTGGCGTAGCGCAAGTCATTAATGTCAAATGCCAAGTTGACTACCGACCACGCCAACAAGAGCACCGTAAGAAACATGTGCGTCCCCCAAGCCACCTTTTCGCGTGACCATATCATTAGGCAAATAGAAAAGGGTAGCAATATAAAAAGTACGAAGAGTCCCTCGCGCACCGCTTCAAAAGTCCACACATCAGACGTAAGTTCATTAACACAAGCCGCTGAAGGCAATTCATACGTGTGACGCACGTGCAACGAGAGCGGCGTGTAATAGCGAAAGAAACACCAAATCAGCAAAAAGGTCACAATGTAAAAGGCGTAGAAACGGCTCAAACTCAAGTAGTTTGTCATTTGCGTGTTTTTTTTTTTTGGCTCGTTGTTTATTTTTTAATAATATTGAAATACTCCATATCTTCTCATTCTGAAATTGAGCCAAATCTTGACCAAGCCCAACACACTGAAAATGAGTGAAAACACCAAGTGCTGCTGGAATTGCGCGTTGGGCAACAGACCTGGCGTATCGCTCGGACACGGCCCCACGTTGGCACAGAGCGTAGGTGCCGAGTCGAAATACTTGCAGCACCACAAGTCACTATTGCAAATGGACCCACCCGACCAGCTAACATTGCAGCCAAAAATTAAAATACCCAAAAAGACGATAAACGATGCAATGCTAAAGAGCGACACGGCAATGGTAAACCAGTAGTCGGCAGACGTCAACGCGTACGACTTGCGCCACACAAGCGCCACCATGAATACAAAGGGTGGGATAATGTTGAGCACGCCAAAATACACAAAGGTCCACTGCACGCCGTACAAGTTGGACAAATAGGGCCCAGGCGACGGTGGCACGGCAAACACGGGATACCCATTCACATACAGCGTGTCTAGCACGGGCCACGCAAAATAGTAGCAAAACACAGCCACGTAGACAAACACTGTAATAATACCCATGAGTTTCCCCTCTTCCACGCGCGCTTCAGACGCTTCGCCCACGGCGCCCGAGTCGCGCAACAGCTTGTTGACGCCCAAATGCAAAATGGTCACGAGCAACAACACGCCCGAAAATATCAACAGCATGGTAAACTCCCTGTTGACACTCAACATGTCATTGGTGACGGCAGGCACACAGGGTGCCGTATTGGCACAGAGCTCAGGACGCGCCAGATAGTACACGCAGCACCATCGGTAATCATTGAACGGAAAGCCTCCGCTGTAACTGGTATTGGTCCACGCCAAGTAAACAAAAATCAAAACGAGCGCCACAAACGCATTGATGACAATGGCAAACACAGTCGTCATGGAATGCAAGTCAATGCGCACGGCACTGTCATACGCCGTAATGGCGCCCATGAGCATGACGGGCGCCGCAAAATTGAAAATGACAAACAAAAAAAGAATCCACCACGCAAAACTGTACGCTGTGTACGCTGTGCTCCCATCGGCAACGGTAAACTTGTAGAGCAGGTCCTGCACGGGAAAGGCCAGCACGTACAGCAAGAGCGCGACATTGACAAAGACAAAGGCAATGCCCAGACGCCGCACGAATTTGTCTTCGTCTTTCATGCTTTTTTTGGACTAATAACACAAAACAATTTATATAGATTTCACATACTCTTCTTGTTATTTTTTTTACATCATCCACAAATGACGATATTCGCGCCAAATCAATTTGGCAATGTAATATGTTACATCTTTGCTTAAGAGCAATCTAAAACGCGCACACAGTATCCATGTTTGCAATGCCTCTTTGCACCATTGATTAGTCTTGTCGCGAAACGTAAGCGATTTACCGCGATCGTATGGAGTAAACTTGTCCATTTTTATAGATTGCTCGCACTTTTCAAGACTTGGCATTATTTCATAATCAATACGTCCTTCACAATCTTTTCTGCGCAATACAAGTTGGTTCCAATTGGTTAGGGTTACATAGCAAGAATTGCAAGGCATTGCATTCCGTTCATCTCCAAGTAAAAAACTTCCTAGAAAACACCGCATTATTAGAAAGGTCAACGTCTATAGCGCAAGGACATTCCTCAATCAACTCGTCAAATTTGACAGGGTCACAACAAAAGACACGCGCGTCTCGATTGAGCCACATTGGACGCTCTAAAAAAAAAATTAACGCAAAAAATCTATATAAAATGCAATGCGAAAAGTGCAAATCGTAAAAAAAAAAACATGTCGTCTGCCGATTACGTTGCTATGCGCACGCCCAAGCGCGGACTCAAGGCCGCCGCCCCTTCTACGGTTGACGGAGACATTTATCACGAAAACCCTGCCCTGTGGCGCAGTTACGAGGGTAACATGCGTATGAAGAGTGGCTTTTGGTCCACTCTGCTGTGGGCGCCCTTTAACGACCCTTCCACTGCTCCCGATTTGTGGACCACCATTGTCGTCATGATTCTGGTGTTTCTCGGAGCGCTTTTTAACGGCTGGGTGCTGCACGCTGCCGTGTCGCACGCCGTGGCCGTGGCGGGTGACGCGTTTATTCGCGCCATTCTGCTGGCTGCCGTGTCTGGCTCGCTCTTTTACGTTACTCAGCTGTGGACGTACGAGTCCAAGCTCATGACGTACGTGTACCCCGAAATGTCCATAGCCATGGTGCCCACGCTTCGCGTCGGTATTGTGACTGCTCTGATTTACGGAGTGTTTCAGTTTGCCGGATACGCCGCCGCTGGAGGTATTTTGCGCGCCATTAATGGCGTGACGCCCGGTGTGACCAATGTGGCCACTGGAAGCGACAGCTACGTGCTGTATTGGTTTGGAGGCGTCTTCATTGTCTTCAACTATGTCTACAATGTCATGTTCCAGCAGACTTCTGCCGAGGGCATGAAGAAGGCTCACCGCCGCGGATCCTTGGCGGCCGCTCTGGCCATTTTCGCCATTACCGTGGCATTTTACACGCTGGGCCTCGTGACTTACTCGTCTGGTCTGTACGTGACGGGCGTCATTATGACGGGTGACAACTCTGCCGGAGCCGGCGGTGTTGTGCCTTGGGCCTTTTACGTCTTTGTCGCCCTGCTGGCCGTGCCTGCCACTGTGGGACTGCTGTACGTCATTATCGGATGGCTCACTAGCGGAGACCTGCCCGCCGTCATGTTTACCAAGCGCGCCGAGAGCGAAATTCCCATGCCCCGTCGCACCGCTCGCCCGATTGAAGTGTCTTATTAAAGAGAAAATTTAAAATTTTTAGAGGGGGTTGAATATGCAAGAATTATTGACGCGTTACGAAGCGCTGCCCGAGTACATTAAGGACTGGCCACTGGTCAAGATTCGCGAGTTTCGCGAGAAGAAAGTGACCACAACCGACGACGAAGCACCGTCCAGCAAAGTGCTTACGGACTTTGACAACAAGTTGAAAAAGTGCGAAGACAAACTGAAAGAAGCCAACGTCTGGTTGCCCAAACTCATTGAGAAGCGCGACTATGTGCACTCCATTCTGTCGCATCCGCAGTACAAGGAGGGCAAAATGTCGGCTGGTTTCAAAAGCTCGCTCAAGGCCGTGCAAACGCGCTTGGCCAAGTTTGAGTGGTCGGCCGAAGACGACACCATTTTAATCAAGGGTAAGCCGTTTGGGGTGGAAGTCAAGGGTATCAACACGGACCACTTGAAAAAGACGTGGGAAAAGTCGCTGCCCAAACCGGCCATGATGGACGCCAAGGCGTTTGACGCCTTTATGAGTAAGGCCAACGCATGCATTGAGCAGTTTCGACCAATTTTCTTGAAAAACGGATGCGGCGAAAAACTGGAAGCGTGGAATACGCTCGAGGCCACGTTGCGTCAAAAGCTCAAAGAAGATGACACGGTGGTCGACGTCTTGGAGCTCAAGGACATTTACGAAGAGCTCGACAAGCACATTCCCAAGTCTTCTGCAAAGAAGAAGAAAGACTGGACCAACGTGCGCTCCGAGTATCAAAAGCGCGCCAAGGCCCCGCAGTTCAAGGCCGACAAAAAGGCAATGCAAAAGTATGAACATCTGGACGATTTATTTCAGGAAGCGTACGAAGAGCGCAACGTGGCCAAGATGGAAAAATATTTTGCCAAGATTGACGCGCTCTTGCCTAAAAAGGGCACATTCAAAGAAAGTGTCTG
>Ga0307983_1000275_pt1 | contig 27318 bp, 34 predicted proteins | sample OrgLakmetagen991_FD_201845 | JGI IMG/M metagenome (GOLD analysis project Ga0307983, IMG submission 201845) | Saline water microbial communities from Organic Lake, Antarctica - #991 | ecosystem: Environmental > Aquatic > Non-marine Saline and Alkaline > Saline | place: Antarctica: Organic Lake...
TCGACCACCACACGGGCGGGCTAGAGCCTGAACAGTTATGGGTAGTCGCCGCGCCATCATCATGCGGTAAGACTCTCTTAATGCTCCAAATCGTCAACGCATTTCTCAGCGCAGGAAAGCACGTCCTAGCGTTCAGCTTTGAGACCAGCGCCGGTAAGATCAGTTTGCGGAATATGTGCAACAATATGGAGATCTCAGCAAACTCACTCGCTGGCAAGCAAGGAGAGAAAATGAGCGGAGTTGATATTAAGAGATTTCAGCGAGGCCTTGCGGAGATGCTCGAAAAGGACAATCTAACCATCTGCGACGATTACGACATGACGATGGAAACCATGATGGCAATCGCCTCTATGAGAAAGAAGATGGGTTTTGAGATCGATCTCATCATGGTTGATTATATCCAACTCGTCGACCTTAGTAATAACAGCGGAAAAAATAGGGAGCAACAGGTGGCAGAGATATCCAGAAGCCTAAAGAAGATGGCTAAACAGCACAACTGCCCGCTCATCACGGCTTCACAGCTCAACGATGACGGGAAAACAAGAGAGTCTAGGGCTATCCTGCAAGACGCAGATGTATTGTTAAACATTGATCCTAAAGAGGATTGCATATACATTGCAAAAAACAGAGACGGCGAACGAGGGGCGAAGCTACCTTACGCCATGAACGGCGACTATCAGAGATTTGAAGAAAAACACGAACCTATCAAGAATAGGAAATACTAACCAAACTAAAAATAAGAAACAACCTAAATTATGAGAACAACAGCACAATTAACCATCATGATAAATGCGGTATGCCCGCACTGTGAAGAGTCAATTGACTTAATAAATGATACACACCACGAAGCAAGCGACCTAATAGAGCAAGTCTGCACAGAGGACTGGGCCATAGCAAAAAAAGAATTTAGAGCCACTGAGACTGAATGCCCAGAATGCGGCGAAACTTTTGACGTAGAAGGGTTCGAATTTTAATTATGAGAACACATGACATTGACGACGACGAGCAAGACGCGAGAGACAGCGTGAGACTACCTAGCGGATACGCATGCTCAGACGGCTACTGCGGGGCTGATGACTGCGGGACATGTTTTCCGTTTAACCAAGAACCAGACGAGGAAGAGTAAACAAACAACACAAAATCCACCTAACTAACTAAACACAAACAAATAATCACTTATGGGAAAAAAGAGACCATTCTCCCATAAGTGCTACTATTCCACCATGAAAAAGAAGCGATTACAGAAAGAAGGTAGACCGAGAATCTACAAGAGAGAAGCAAAAGCAAGGGTGATCACGTTACTCATGCGGGGGATGCCGATCACTGACATTGCCGGAATCAAAGGTAATCCAAGCACTAGCGTGATTCATAGATGGATGCAAGATCCTGATTTCATGGAACGCGTTATCAAATCAGGAGCTGGGGCGTATTGCGGTGACAACAGGTATCTCAAGAAATCAGAGGGCAAGCACTACCAGATGCGCGTGATGATAGACAGGGGTAAGAAGCTGGTAGGGCATAGAATGACGATGAGTTTAAAAACAAGAGATATTAACGAGGCAAAGGCAGCGAGAGACGCGATCCTTCAACTATTCAAAAAGCAGGGTGTGAAACTTTGCCAATTTAACAAGAAAAAATAATAATATGATGATAAACGAACTACAAAAAAACGTCCTAAAATGGGCAGAAGACAAAGGAATCTTGAGCAAAGCTACTATGCTGACTCAGATTAACAAGACTCAGGAGGAATTGACCGAGACTAGGGACGCGATCATACAATACAATGAATTAGTAAAAACCAGTTACGCTCATAACGCAACTGATCAAGATAGATTAGCATGCTTAGATATAGAGATCACAGACGGTATAGGAGACCAGCTAATCACGCTGATAATCCTAGCAGAGCTTCATGACTCAAGCATCACGGAATGCCTTAAACACGCTTACAACGAGATCAAGGGCAGGACTGGCAAGATGATAGACGGAACTTTTGTTAAGGATCAGCCATAGAGGGACCATCACCCGCCATTTACTTTACAAACACCGTGTATTTATAATTGTAACATGCAAGAGAACAGCAAGAAAGCGACTACCAGAAAGAAAGCGGGGCAACCCTCCGTCTACTCAAATGAACTAGCAGATGAAATATGTGCTAGGATTGCTGATGCTCAATCTATGAGGACTATTTGCAAAGCTGATGATATGCCAGATAAAGCCACGGTGTTTAGATGGTTACGAACTCACAAAGAATTCTGCGACCAATACGCGCGCGCGAAGGAAGAGTCAGCAGATGCTATGCAAGAGGACATGCTAGACATTGCTGATGACGGGACAAACGATTGGATGGATGTCAACGCAGGTGGTGATGAAGAGGCAAGCTGGAAGATAAATGGTGAGCATGTCCAGAGATCAAAGTTGCGTGTTGATGCCCGTAAATGGCTCATGAGTAAATTGAAGCCTAAGAAGTATGGAGACAAGATACAAAGCGAGATAATCCAGAAATCAGAACTGGTGATTAGCGATGAAGTTCAGGATAGAATACTGGCAGGAATGGAGCACGCGGCTACAGTGGAACCACCAGAGGCTCACATAGAGAGAGAATAAAATGGATATGGAAGAGGGTGAAAAGGATCAGAGAAAAGAAATGTCCACTATAAATTGTATAGGGTTAGGTATGATGATTGCGGGACTAGCTATGATCCATCCCTCACTAGGATTTATAGCTTTTGGATTTATCCTTTTGATAAACAACCATAAACCATGAAACTCAACGCATGGCAACACGCCCTAGTTAAAGGCGAAAAACTCTACCCATGGCAGATTCAATTCCTAGAGTCGTTTAGTCGCGGTATCCCTAGTATTGCGATGACATGTAACGGAGCCGGTAAGACCACGATCCTTGCGGGTAATGCTGTGGATTGGTTCTTTGCTAAATACCCTCAAGGTTGGCTTGTGGCTACCAGCTCATCATTCAACCAGCTACAGAATCAGACATGGGTAGCGATAGACACGAAGCTATCAGGAGATTACAAGGTAATGCGCGGTTCATCGCCATTAACCATCAAGACTCCACACCACTTAAAAGAACGCTCAGAGGGTGGCAAAGCTATCGGTGGTGAAGGTATCGGATTCGCTACAAATGACGCTGGTAGAGCTGAGGGGTGGCATCCAAAGATAGATGAGCTAACAGATCCCGTCATGATTCTTATTGATGAGGGAAAGACAGTCCCGGATGACATTTGGACAGCATTTGATAGATGCACAGTGAAGTATTTCATGGGGATCTCTTCTGCCGGTCCACCTATGGGGCGTTTCTTTGAGTGTTTCCATTCTCTAAAGAAATACTACTTCACTATGCAAGTTGACTATACGATGTGTCCACATATCGACATCAACAAAGTGAACAGGATGCGTGATCAATACGGTGAAGACTCCTATGAGTTCAATTCCATCATGATGGCTAAGTTCACCGAGCAAGGTGAAGACTTCATCATGACCAAGATGCAGTTAGAGGACGCATTGAAGTTTCAGCCTAAAGAATCAACTAACGGTGAGAAGGTCGCATTCTTTGACTTCGCCAGGGGTGGTGATGAGAACACATTCACTATCCGGGAAGGTAACAAGATAAGGATTCTTGATTGCTGGCGAGATAGAGATACGGTCCAAGCTGTCAGAAAGTTCATACGCATAGCCAAGGTGAACGGTCTATCAAGCGGTGAGTGCTGGGGTGATGCCGATGGCTTAGGCGGTCCAATGATTGATGTATTCCATGATGAGGGGTTCCCGATCAATGAGTTTCATGGTGGTGCTAGGGCATTGGATGAGAACTACATGAATCTGATCAGTGAAGCATGGATTCAAGGAGCAAGGAGGATTCAGCGAGGCGACTTCAATTTAGGCGTGTTAGATGTCCAGACCGTAGAGCAGCTCACTAATCGAAAGTTTGAGTGGAATAAAGCTGGGAAGAAAAAGACAGAATCCAAGGATGACATGAGAAAGCGCGGGGTAACTTCACCAGATAGGGGAGATGGTATTATGTGCGTGATGATTTGCGGTTCCCATATGTCAGGTGCGATCACTCAAAGCACAGCAGAGTCAGCAGAGATGGGAACCAGCGCGTTTGATAGTGGGCATCACGTATTCTAGGCAAAAGAAAAGCCAGCGGTTTAGGCTGGCTTGTGGGTGGTGTTTGGTTTTGTTAACAGTTATTTATCAGCTTTTCAATCTGCTTAGCTTGGCTTCGCCCGTTAAATGCAGCGACAAATTTCAACTTATTTCTACAGTCTGGATCAATCTTGACAGTCAGCGCTACCTTAGCCACCTTGTTAGGCGGTCTGCCTGCGCCTGCTCGTCTGCCTCCGTTCTTTGGTTTCATTATTTAGCATTAATTGTGAAGGTTCCCTCAAACACATTATCACCAGCAGTATGCCCTTGATTGCAATATAGTTGAGCATTATTAGCGATACCTTGCTTCGCTTCTGCTAGGTCTTCTATTAGCTCAAGAGCTTCACCTTGATCGCCTGACCAGTCCCCAGAGATCATAAAATCTTCATTTGAGGTCACTTTGATTGATGCGTTTTCGTTTTGGATAGTTTTCATAATTTAGTTTTGTTTAATTGTTGGTGTTAGTCTTGGTTAGTATTAAAGTGAGAAGTAGATCTCAGCCTCGGTAGCTTTGCCAGTCAAGCTATCTTGCTTGGTCACATTAAGATTTTTAGCCCCGTTGGGTAGCTCTCTTGTGAGTTTAGATATTTGATTAGCTGTGATTACCGCCATGTGAGTTTCTCTGAATGATATTTGCTCTTGCTCATTGAGATCTGCTACATCTACTTTGATGTTTGATGTTGCGGCGGTGTATTGGTCTTGTATTTCGATTGTTTTCATAATTTTATTTAGTTGTTTGTTGTTAATCAAGGCTTCGTTGCCTTTGATGACTAGAGACTACTCTTAATCTGATTTATTGCAAGCATTAAATTAAACTTTCTTCATTTAGTTTTCTTTGTCTTCTCCTTAGTCGTCATTATTTTCCACTTGTTTTTTATATCCATAATTTAAGATGCGGGACTCTCACCCGCTTGTTTTTTTAAGCTCTGAATATTGGAGCCATTGAATAATTCGCTGGCTTGATATACTCGTTGCCGTCTGAGTCTATTTTGATTTTAACTCTCTGCTCATTACCCATATAAATCACTGTTGCCATTTTAGCGGTGCGCTTGAGAACTGGTAGAGAGAATATGCAATTGTAATCGCCTATAGATCTCGCTGTAAGTGTGGTATTTGCCTTGATGGTGTTGTTTGTCTGCGTTGTCATACCTATAAACTACTCCATTTCTGATTTATTGCAAGTATTAAATTAAATTAAATACCTTAAAGGGACCATGTTAATGGGTTCACTAGCTACATCTTAGCGTTTAGCGTCTAATTACTACAAACTCACGCAATGGCAGACCTAACATGTAACTCAATCTGGAAGATCACGCACGGCTCAACCGTGTTGCTTGACTTCACCGACCGGCTCACAGCGGAGCCTGATTTCTCCTTTGATAAAGAGGTTGAGGTTTCACCGATGCTCGAAGGTGAGAATGTGGCTATCTTCGACCGGGGGAACGTGTCGCATGAGCTGAGTTATTCCAGGGTAGTGCGCAAAGCTGACATGACAGCAGCGAGAGAATGGCGAATGAGTCATGACGTGGTGGTCTCTGCGCTCGTTAAAGGTATTTTGACCATAGAGTTCCAAGGTGGCGATAGCTACACGCTCACGGATGCCGTGGTGCAGTCTATGACGACATCAACAGGAAAAGACGTTAGCGGTCATTCATTTGATGTAATGGCAGAATACAGCATCATCGGAGGGAAACTAGAAATAGTATAAAGTTATGGCAGATAAAGACGTAAAGATAGGGATAGAGGTTGTCAAGAAAGGTGAAGGGGCTAAGGAAGCTAAGAAAGATATTGATGAACTGAATAAATCCGCTGATAACAACACCAAGAAATTTCAGAAGCAGGGTAATAAGGTTGATCAACTCAAGAGCAAGTTTAGAGGTCTAAGCAGGACGCTATCGAAAAGCAACCCTAAGTTATTCAAAATGGGTAAATACTTGGGGCGGGGTGGATTACTTTATGCTGGAATAATGTTTCTTGGTAAAGGCGTTTCTTGGCTCACTGATAAAATAGGGGGTCTAGGTGATAAAGTTAAAGGGTTTGGTGATGATTTAGCTTTGACTGGATCAAAGAGCGCGGATGCGGTGCAGGGTGTAGGGTCTTGGTTACAGAAAGCTAAGGAGATAGGACCAGCGATCAATAGGACATTGAACCCATTAGGGGCATACATTGACGCTGTGAAGAAAAACGCTGAGGCTCAACGTGAATTAAATCGCATAAACGCTAAAGCTAAGATGTTACAAGCTCAAGCAACAAAAGCGGTGAATCAAGCCAGAAAAGAATACGAGGAACTAGACTCAACATTAATCAAGTATGAATCCAGTCTCGTTAGAGCGGGTCAAAAAGAAAAACGATTAGCTGATTTTCTTAAATTAGGAAATCATGAGATTTCAGAGAGAGCGAAACTATTAGCCGTCCAGAGTGAACGGAGAAAGATAGACATAAATGACAAAGCCGACACAGCTCTGGATTCGATAAACCCTAACGATCCTAATGCGGAGAAAATCAGGAGAAAAATAGAGAAGGCTAGAGAGATTGCACTAGAGAAGGTGAGACGTTTTGATTTTAGAGAGAAACAAAAAAGACTAGGGAAAGAATTTAATTTAGTGGAAGAATCTCGAAAAGCAGAAGCTAATAAAACTAATCGTTTAAAAGGTTTAACCACGGACAAGCTAGGGACCAAGCTACTTAGTGATGAGAGGTTTGAGAATCTTCAAAAAAAGGAAAAAAGATTTAAGGATGCTAGAGATCAGAAAGGTGGAGCCACGTTACTTGAGGGTGAAGATGAAAATGATTTAGTAGGGATCACAGCAGAACTCAAAAAACAAGAGGCTATAAGAAAGAAGATAAAAGAATCAGGCAGATCAGGCGGAGCAGATGATTTATTCTCAGATATTAAAAAGAGCAAAGAGAAAGTAATAGAGTTACGTGATGAGCTACACGCTTTGAAAGTGAGAGCTAGAGATAATGTCAATACAGAGGAAACTAGAAAGCTAGACAGAGGCGCAGGCATAAGGAATCTGAATAGAGATAATGCAAATACAGATAGAGCGGAAGCTAGGGCTATAGCCAGCAAACAACTCACTAAGAAGCAAGGAAACGCTAAGACAGCATTGGATAATATTCTGAGTGATGGAGTGGTGACGAAGGGTGAAGAGGCTAAATTCCTAGAGGTTTTAAAGATACTCAAGACAAGCAACGACTCGAAAAACACCAGCTTCATTAACGCTATAATCAAGGTGACTGAAAACAACAAAGCACTTGAGAAGAAAGTGAAAGCTCTTAGAATCAGCCAGAAATAACAGTAATACCGATTCATTTGACAGTATTTGGGATTTCTGTTATACTGGATACATGAGAAATAAAACGACAACAATATTGAGCATTATTATTTTCAGTATCATTACTTCATGTTCTGAGAAAAAAGCAGAGGTTGATAATAACTACGGAGTGGATGATCCTGCTTACAAAACATCATTGACTAAATTTCATGAAAACATCATAGAGAATGAAGAATATTTAACAATTGCTTTATCTCCAGAATCCAGAAGTATTGGAGAGAATGATTTAAGGTTATCGAGATTAGAGTTTTACTACCTAAAAGATTTATCTAAAAAAATGCCTTTAAAAGAAGCTATTAAAGAAGCGTATAAACTCGCTAGTTTAGACATACTCAAGAATCCTTCTTAATAGGGACCATTTCGCATCATTGAGAGAATCCATAAAGCGTTCAAAGTCGCTTCATGGCAATAACGATCAACGGTCAAACCCCAGCTTATTATGGGGTATCAGTCGCGGGATGGAGTGAAAACACTCTCACCGCGTCTATCCTCACGCTTGATACGGTCGTTGATTCATACAAGACAACCACTCCCCTGCTCTATGGTGACACCGTAACTGTGCTTGACGGATCGGCGCAATTATTCACTGGCACAGTCACCATGATACCTACTGAGGGGTCAGGAGGTAGCCACAACCAATCCTATGAGGTGAGTGACGGCTGGGCATGTCTTGAGCAGATCGTCATGCAGACAGAAAGAGTCTATCCGATCCCTGACGGCGAGGGCGGAACCACTCAAGAAACTAAGCTATTCTCAGTCGTATCTTACGAGAAAGATCAGAGCATGGGAGAGCGCATCACCGATGTATTGAACTATGCGATCAGCAAGGGAGCGAACTTACAGATTGGAACTATCGCAGCGGGTATTGATTGGTGGAGATCAGAATACAAGAACCAGGCATGTTCTGAGATTCTGCGGGACATCATGCGGACTATGCCGGATTATCAGCTATACGTTGATGTGAGAACTAGCCCGGCGACTATCTCCATGAAGCTCAGAAGCGATCTTGATTCTAAGACGGTCAACCTCACAGGAGGTAAAGCAGTAAGCCACTCTCACACTGATTTAAATGATCAAATAGCCTCATCTGTCATCTTGCGTTATGAGTTCCAAAACACCGTTGATGATGAGACTTTCCTGACCGTGGTGGAAGATAGCGCGGGTGGTAACGATGGAGCAAAAGGAACGGTAATTGAAAGCATTGAAATGGCTGGCAGTTCTGCGAATTACGAATACTCACCAGTAACCGCTGAAGAGATACCGGATGAAATGGCATCTGAGGCGGAAAAGGTGACATGGTGGGTGAATCATACGCCAGCACTCAAGTTGATTGCCGATGAATACGGGATTGATTTTGTGGTCCCTCTTCTGGATATTGCCAACTTCGACAACATCCCAGAGGACATCCACAAGCATAAACTATTCCTCCAAGGCGAACCAGAACGCCCGGAGCCGATCAACCCGAATGCAACACCAATCACACCAAGCGAGGAACTGACAGACTACCCTAATGAACTAATTGAGGGCGGTGTAACTGAATGGATGCGTAAGAAATACAGGATGGTAAATGCGGTCGCGTCTCTAGCAATCAAGGATGTCATGAATGATAATATTTCCGATGTCGTATCGGCGTTATACGGAATCATGAAGCGTAAACAGACATGGGCAGGCGATGATTTGCGTATCTGTAAAGTAGAGGGCGCGGTCATGGCTACCAATGCAAGAACCAAGAATTACAGACGTTTAGTATCATCAACGCCAGCGGAGGAAATGCCAGTAGGTCTAGCAGCTCAGATCCTAGCGCAATTCTCACAACTCAGGCGCAGAGGGTCAATCACTCTAAAAGATCAAGGTATTGATAATCAGTATCGAATCGGGCAGAGTCTTAACTTATCGAACGGTAAAACAGCGTGGGCAAGCATGGATGAGAGTATCGTCGGGGTGAGTCATGATCTAGCATCAGGAAACACAACGATTGAGTATGGACCTACTGAAACCATGGGGGCGCAAGACTTTATAGAACGGCTCAGAGCATCACGTAGGAACGTTTATGTGATTCTGGGTGGTAGCGGTTCATCTGCGGAGGCTAACGCATCAGGCGGGACGGTAGCTACACCTAGCAGTAGATTTACACTGACTTCAGAAGCAGGGACAGATAAACCATTCCTTCTCACTGCTAGACGGACAGAAGCGGGTGTTTATAAATACAAAGTGAGCAATGAAACATCATCTGTAGTGGACGGGACGGCCAGCGTGATTGATATTTCAGAGGCAGGATTTAACGAGGAAAAGGACATCACAGGTATTAAATACATCGTTCTTGAATTTTCTTACACCGATAAAGACGCGGAAGGTAATGGAGGCGGGGTCAGGTCAGGGCCAGAGATACTAGACGTAGATAAAGCTGACTCCGTAGAGATTGATTATCACGCCAGCGGATTACAAAGCAAAGCTAGATTGATCATCGGGAAAGTAGAAACTACAGGCGGCAACGTGGTAGCGACTCAGCACGCAGAGACATGCCAGATGCTTCATGACATGTTCGATAACGGACAACTCGTAAAAGGATTCATCAGCTACCCCTTCACGGACTAATGGGAGAACAAATCACATTCAGACCTAGAGGAAGAGGATGCGCGGTGCAATTATGGGATGGAGCTGTGAGCATTACTGAGCCAAGGTTGAAGTTTATAAAGGGGTGGCTGACTGGAGGAACTGACCCAGAGGATGGGAGCGTAGAGTGTGGTGATGGGGTTTCTAGAGGCTACACGTTAGAGGTCACTAAAGATGAGCTTATAGAGATTATGTATAGGGTGAAGGACGCTGTATATGTGTCTGGTGAATTTACTTTTGAAGGGGTTGAGCCATATTGGGATCCAGAATGGTCACAGAATGAGCTTATCTCAAGTAACACAATTAAATTTGGATCTACCACTCCGCCTGTTAAATTAGTTGAAATGGTATCAGGGGTAGATAGTTACGGGGCTGAATCACACCACTGCATGAGAGGACATCACACTTCCTATCAAATTAAAGACGCTACAGACACTGGTGCTCCACAGGATAATTTAAGCGATGCTCTCTTGGATTCTATATTTGAGCCGATGTATGAGGTTGGAACGGCGTTAGAAGATTCTTTTTCTGTAGGTTCTGATCCTTATGAGGTATATGGAAAACTTAGAGTAAGAGATACTATCAGCATGGGCGGGAGTGAATACATTATGTGGTTAAATGTAGGAGGTCTTGAAAGAGCTCGGTTGGTAGACACACTTCCTACGTTTGAAAATCATTTCGGTTCTGGTGACCCTATGGTTTTTCAATCAAGAGCTGGAGATTATAATGTGCCCTACCATAGCGTCCCTTATCCTAGTAGTTTTAGGACAGGGTTTAGTTTGCAGGCAGAGTCCAATAAAGAGGTTAGCCAAACACCTCAGACGTTCTATGCCCCTTATCAGCATACAATTATACATCCTGATTACCCAGGTGAACCGACATTCACCGAATACTACGGTGCTGGGCTTGGATTAGAGTTTTCTGGTAATGTTGGGTGGGTAGATGGTGGCACGGGACATCCATTTGGTGCTGGCAGTAGATTATTTATACAAGTAGATTTCGTTGTGTCTTCAGCCATGGAGACTGATTTAGACCAAGAAGAGATTCTTCTTTCTAATGTAGAAGGTAGAAGTATTTTCAGAAACAAATCTCCTGCTGACACTAGATTAGTTCTAGAATTATCAGAAGGCAGACAAGTTTCTTGTCCTTTATATTTCGCCACTATATATTTAAATTTTTATATTGACTACAGACATGCGGACGGGGGTGTTGATTGGGTATTCAAAGCTACTAAATGGTGGGAATACGATGACGGCAAAGGAAACCCAATTTACAAATCAACCACAGGAAAACGAATTTAACAAATAACCATAAAAAACCATGAGCAATATCACAGCAAATATCAGCGTAAGACACCAAGGGGCGGGAAGCACCGCTACTAATTCAGCTAACAGAATTTCAGCAGAGGAATCATTCAGCATTGACTCTCTGGAGTTCTCGACAACAGCGGTAGCATTGACACCATCAACCGTTATCACTCCAAAGGATTACTTTGTGCGAAACCTCTCCGGAGACGACATGCTCGTTTCACTAGACAATGATAGCACTTATCCCTTAGCAGTTCCAGCGGGTGAAGCTACCTTGATTTCGCTAGACGTAGCTGGGAGCGCAGAAACGTCAACAGTGGTAGCAGAAGCGGATATTTACGCAGACCTATCAGCAAAGTATTTCGACCTCACGGACAGAGCGGGAAGCGTTCGCGTTTGGTTCAATACTGGAGTCTTTGCCAAAGTCACTCTCACAATGGACACTCAGCCAGCAGACGGTGACACGATGACCATTGGAGCCAGAACCTACACATGGCAATCAACCCTCACAAATGTGGATGGAAACATCTGGATTGGCGCGGATCTAGCAGCAGCGAAATTGAACCTAGGATACGCCATCGCAGCAACAGGCGGCACTTCTGGAACTGACTATGCGGCGGCGATGACAGCAAACACTCAGGTATTTATCGGAGCGTTCGCAACCAATGACGCAATTTTCACAGCACTTACCGTAGGAGTAGCAGGAAATGCTCTAGTATCAACGGAGACATTCACAGCAGGAACTAACGTATTTTCAGCGGTAACTCTCACAGGTGGTCTAGCGGAATCAGTTCAGCCAGCAGGATCTCCAAACAGATTCTTGCCAGTAGTCCTAGTGCCTAACAGCACAGCAATAGTCAACGCTGTAGCGATTGCCTTGGCTTTGACTACCGATGATGAGTTCACTAGTGCAGTGCCTACCACAGCAACCCTCACAGTGATAGATCAACACGCAGGGACTAGAACAGACATCGCAGACGGTGACACAACATGGACCGTAGCAACCACTCAGCAAGGAGCGGCACTACCGGTAGTATTCGCTAAATCAAAAGGAACTAGCCAAGCGCAAATCATGGTGGTTCCAGTTTAATAAATGACACTTTACTTTACCTAACTAAAAACATAAAAACAAACTTATGAATCACTATCATCAAACCAAGTCGATCAAGTCACAAAAGATTGACGAACCTATTGTTCAAAATAAAGCGCAAGACAGGCTTTTAGAATTATTCAATCGTGAAGAGCTACCTGGAACCGTGAGAGAGAATCTTGCAGGAGCATTATCTGGTAACCTAGCGAGACAGCAGCTCATGTTTCAAGCGATGATAGATACTACCCCTAGACTTCAGAAGAATCTAGCAGAGGTAGCGGATGCTGTGAAGGGTGCAAAATGGCAGTTCACGGCTAAGAAGATGAGGGGTGAGGAAGAGCCAAGCAAGGAAGCTATCGAGCGTATGGAGTTCATCGAGGACGCTTTCAAGGACACATCACCAAGCGTTGTTAGGAATGAGAAGAACCACAAGCAAGTTGTGCGTGATTTAGTCTATGGATACTATATGGGTCATCACGTAACTGAGATTCATTGGCAAAATAGAGATGGGATATATAATCCCCGGGCATACAAGTCAGTCCCTCCTAGATTCTACGGATACCCGTTCTTTGATGAAGATGATGACAGGCTCATGTTTGATCCAAGCGGTAGAGAGTCACAAGAATACATTGACTTTCCAGAAGATCGTTTCTTGATAGCGATGAACTCAGGACACACTGGACACATGGCGACATCTGCACCATTACGTGCGCTCACAGGTTATTGGCTGGCTTCTAACTTTGGATTGAAATGGCTCATGTCATTCTCTCAACTCTATGGAGTGCCTTTCCGCTGGGGAACTTACTCAGATGAATTGGGAAAGAAAGCACTCAGCACAATGCTACAGAACATCGGCTCAACTGGCTGGGCATCTGTCCCGAAAGGAACTGATATTGAGTTTAAGGATGCGGCAAAAGGTGTAGGTTCACTACCACAGCAGGGGCTTATTGATATGGCTAATGAGGCTTTCGATATTTTCATCCTAGGGCAGACTCTCACATCATCACAAGGTGACACAGGCTCACAGGCTCTAGGCAATGTTCATAACGAGGTAAGGCAAGGTGTATTCCAAAAAGTGGGTGACTACGTGGGTGATATACTCAACACGCAGCTGATACCGTCTATCTCTAAGCTGAACTATGGAGACGTTGAAAACCTCCCTACTATCGAGCCAGTATTTGAGAAAAAGGAAGATCCTAAGCTACTAGCTGAGAGAGATGCTATGCTCATCAGCATGGGAATGGAAGTTGATAAGGATTGGCTCTATGATCGTCATGGCGTTCCAATTCCTAAAGATGAGAAGAATATATTTAAACCAGCTTCTACTCCGGATGGTGGTCAGGGAGATCCTGACACGGGGGGCGGCAAGCCTCCTATAGAAACAAAGGAGAAAGAGGGTAAAAAAAAGGATAAGGTTAAAGCCGCGTTTGATCCTGAGCAGGATAGGGGTGATGATGGGAGGTGGATTGATAGGGGCGAGGTTAATGAGAAGATCCAAAGGACGAGGGATTTAATCGCAAACGGGCGAACAGAAGAGTCAATAATATCTGATTTAAAGTTAGCTTCTGAGGGTGACATTCCCATACCTAAAGACCTCGATGACAAAATAGACGTGCTGGCTTATGGTTATGCAGATGGTGAAATGATCACCACAGCAACAGAGAATATTGACATATTTTGGACAGATGACTTGGTTAACCCGCAACACTTATTTGACACACAAGGCATGGATTGGGCAAACTCAGTTGACTTCTCTGAGCCTGTAGAGTTAGGCGTTGATGAGGTCGGAAAACTATACATTGAAGATGGTCATCATAGATGGTTCGCATCTGGAAAACTAGGGAGAGAAGTGACGGGGCAGATAGTTAAATTCAAAGGGAATCCACTCGTTAAGATAATAAAAGACGGAGTAGCTAACAGAGCGAAACCTGATTATAAAATAGAAGGCGCATTCAACCCTAACCAAGACAGGGACGAAAACGGGATGTGGACGGACGGGGGCTTAAATGATACTGAGAAGAAAGCCACGTCAATAATGAGGGAAGGCTACAGAAAAGCCAAAACCCTTTATGATATGCCTATAGATGAGCGTATAAAGCAAGCTATCGAAACGGTTAAAAAAGGAGGTTATGCGGGTCTATCTAAGGTAGATAAATACGCAGTTTCTCCAATGAAAAACGTAAGAGACAGGGATAATCTGCAAGAGGAATTTGCAGAGCGATTTAAGAATCATTTAGAAAAACATGAATCAGAGCCATCATACAATGAGGGAGAGTTTTTAGATACACTAAGGAAACACAACGCCCTACTAAGAGCATCCAACGTAACCCCAGAATCCCTAGAAACCCAGAAGCAATCCATATTCTCAAAGATGGAGCAAGCACTAGAAGACGGGAAACTCCTTTCATGGGAACCGCTGGATGAGCTGCTTAAATCAACAATAAAATAACATGATACCAGACGCGTTAAAATTATTCCAGCAAAAGGAATCCGTTCCATCTGAAATGCTCACGAAGGATTGGGCAATGGTGGATGTATGGACTAAGGAAAGATCCTTCTGGATGGCAGGGGTGGAAGATGTCAATATTCTGCAAGCATTCAGAGATGAGGCTGAGAAGATGGCGGGTGGCACTAGCTCCGGCAATGAATCCATGAACAGGCTCACTCTCTACCTTGAAAAAATAGGGTATCAGCCAGAGAAAGGTGAAGAGGGATCTATCAAAGACTTGAGTTCATGGCGACGCATGAGCGTGGCACTAGATACGAATGTCAGTATGATGCGTGGCTGGGGAATGAGAGAGCGGGCTTTGAATACGTTGAGAATCTTTCCAGCATGGCAGTTTAGGCGTATATCAGACAAGGAGGAAAAGAGAGAGTGGGCAGCACGTTGGCAAGTAGCCTATGAACTAACAAAGAACTTCCCCGGAGCAACACCTAGCAGCGGTGATGATGATGCGCCAGGTGCAGCCATGATAGCTCATCCAATTTGGGCGGTGTTGTCTCAGTTTGGCAATCCTTACCCGTTATTCGATTGGGGCAGCGGTATGGGAGTCATGAGGGTGAGCAGAAGCAAAGCTAAGAAGATATTTGATTTAGATGATCCTAGAATAAAGGCGATGTGGGAAACTAGACCAGTGATGGAGTCACCTAACAAGTCATTACAAGCGAACCCTGCGGTGACGGATGACAAACTAAAGGAAAGTCTAAATAAACGCCTAAAAGGTCTTGCGAAGTGGGATGGTGATACATTGGTTCATACTGATCCTAACGGCTCGAAACCGTCAAGTCAGGGTGATCTAATAGCATCATGGGATAATATGCCAGATGGTTTTGAGACCAAGCAGAAAGACTCCCTTAATACATGGCTAGAAAACCCAGATGCTGAGTATGAATCAGGCGGCGGTATATGGGATGACATCGAGCGATTGGCTGAACGGCTTAAACCATCTGAGGAAATTGATCTTTACAAGCAACTACCATTTCTATCAAAAGATGAGAGAGATTCATTCGTTGAGAAGTTCACTAGAGACGGGTATCAAACTGGATTCAATGCGCCCGCAGAGTCATGGACTAGTAAACTCCTCTCATCTATCAAGGATACGTGGTCAATTCTATTCAAGGCAGAATCCACCACTCAGGCGAAAGATGTTAGAGAGCTGGTGAAGCTGTATCATGACAACCCAAACGTGATCAAGAACTCTGAATTTTTATACGTCAAGGGCGTAGCGATGGAAGTAGTCAAGGCAGATGAGAACACGGCAACTAAAGTGATCACTTTGACGCTCAGAGAGAAGGTGACAGGCTCGGATATTGTGAAGAGTGCCTTTGACCCTAGACAGTCTAGGGGTGATGATGGGAGATGGGTTGACGAAGATGGTGAAAGTGGTGATAGTGAGGCTATGGATAAGGAATACATGAAAGCCGTCGAGTCTGGTGACGTGGAGGCTCAGCAGGCTATGGTGGATGATAGAGCTAAGGAGATGGGGTATAATTTATCTCACAGAAGAAAAAAAGAGGATGAAGATCCTAGAGAAACAGGTCACGTTATACAGTTTACCGATTATGATAATTATGACGAAAATTTGAATTACGGGGATTATAATTACCTCATTAAATCTAAAGATTTGCAAGATGTTCCTGATTGGGCGGTTGATTGGTATGTTGATGAAAGTGGTTTTATGGATTCATACAAAGAATTCAACCCTAACGAATCAAAAGATGATGTATGGCGTGAGGCGTGGGATGGCATGAATCCTAAAAACATAGTGGATTCAGCACAATTTTGGGATGATGGACAAGGAGTTTCTGCTTTTTGGAGTGAAAACGAAAGCAGACTACTAAAAGATAATATCAAAGGATTCACTACGCCTAACGGGGCTGTTATATTTGACAGCCATGAGTTGAATATAAAATCAGCAGACCCCATAACCTACGACGACAACGGCAAAGTAATACCACTCAGCGAGCGGTTCAACGAAGACCTAGACGACATCAGATCAGCGTTCAACCCTGAGCAAGCTAGGGATGAGAATGGCATGTGGGTTGACGAGGGTGGTGAAAGTAGTGATAGTGATGGCGTGACTAAAGAAAAAACTCAAAAGTTCTCAAATTATGACGATCTTTATAATTCGATGAATAACGATTTAATAGATCAAGGTAAATACGGGGCGGTATTCAATGCTGATGAGGATGGTTTTATATTAAAAGTATCTAACGGTGATGACGCTTATGAGGCTTATATCAAGTTCATACAAAATGAAAAACCAAGCGGGACTTTATACCCGAAAGTATCAGACTCATGGAATTTAGATGACGGGAGTTTTTGTTGCTTAGTTGAAGAGGTAACACCAATAATTAAAAGGGGTGATGCTTACAATATTGAAGAAATGCTTAATCTTATATCTATGGGTGAATCTCTTCCTAGTAACTATGCTGATCTAGCTTCATCCGTGAGTGTCAATGAGACAACATACAGCAACTTTTTAAAGTCTTTAGAGTCTCTAGGTGATGATGATATCCATGTGGGTAACATAGGGACAAGGGAAAATGGTGAGCTAGTCATCTTTGATCCAGTGAAACCGAAAAGATAAGATAAATAAGTAGATAGGACTAAACGCATCTTGTAACAAGGGACCAATTCACAGACTAGGCAATTTCCCTGCATCGCTCATGATACTAGCATGATAACCATTAAAGTAAACGTAGATGACGCAGCAAGCGGTCATTTAGATAAGCTACAAGAGGCGTTAGATGATAAAGCGGCGATCAATCTTGCCGTGGTCACAGGCGCGGAAGAGGCTTTAAAAGAGAATCTACTTACCAACTACGTTCCAAGGAATCAACGCGGTAACTTCTGGGAGCGTGTTTTTAATTCTACTGAATCACACTCAGATGATGACAGCGCGACAATCACCATGTCAGAGCTGGGGATCAGGTTAAGGATTTACGGTGGTGATGTTCGCCCTGGAGTTAACCCCGCAGCATCGGGACCAAGAAAAGGATTACCCACAAAAGCGTTGGCGATCCCTAGCAGTTCCGTCCCTGTAGTAGATGGTAGACAACTCAACCCTGCCGCAATGGGGTTACTTGCTTATCTCAGTGGAAAGGGTGGAGACTCTACCGGATACCTTGTCGAAGGTGAAGAGGTGAAGAGGACGCGAGACACTGCGAAAGGCAAGAAAGGCTCCACGTATGTTAGAGCGAAATCTAGCGGGGCATTACTCTACACTTTGCGCTCAATCACCCGTCATAAAGGGGATGATAACATCATCAATGAAGATGAGATGGGGAAAGGCGCGGTAGATGCGCTGGCAGATTACTTTGACTCATTCAGTTAAGGGACCATTTCACGGACTAGCACGATTCATGTCTTCACGGTTAATCTGTGATCATGTTAATCAAAGCATCATTTAGCCAAGAAGTAACGCAGGAGGGTAAGTCAATGGTATTCATTCCAGAAGGGACTCACACCATCACCCCTAGCGTGAACGGTAAGGCAAAAGAAATTACTGTTAGAGTTTCGCCTAAGGATGGCGAGAATATAGCCCAGAGGATTCAAGCCTCACTAGAATCAAGGAATCAGAAAAATAAGGTTCGGGCTATCTTTGACTTTGACCACAAGGACACGGGACCAGCGGCGGCACTTCCTCAGAGGTTTTTCTATGAAGCTGGTAAAGGCATCATGGTTGAACGTGAGCTTACAGGAGCAGGGTCTAAGGCTATTAAAGCTAAGGACTACTCCTATTTCTCCCCGGTCTTCCTGATCAATAAACAGGGCATCCCTAGCGGTCTTCCAGATAAGGGACCATTAGGCGCACTAGTCAACGATCCCGCTTTTAGAGATATTGAACGTATCGCAGCTAAACAAGCTGAAACCACAAAACCAGAAACCATGAATGAACTAGTAAAATGCGGTCTTCTCACTGAGGACGAATCCGCCAAAACAAACGCAGGGGAAATCGCAAGCAAGCGCGTTTCCGCAATGACGGCCGACAACGATAAGGTCACAGAACTCAATAAGCAGATCGAAGCACTTGAAGCTGAGAAGAAAGCACTAGGGGAAACCGTAGAGGCATCTAACAAGGTCATTCTTGACGCTAAAGAAGCTAACGCTGATTCACTCATCGTAGCAGCAGTGGCAGACGGTCGCATCTCCGCTAAAGACGAAGACAGCAAGACATTCTGGAAAGATTCAATCCTTTCTAACGAGTCAGCAGTCAAAGCTCTTAGCGCACTCCCTAAGAAAAACGAGGGAATCACTAAACCAATCGTTCAAGCTGGTAACGGCTCACAAGCGAAGGAAGACGAACTAACCGGGCTTGACGCTGTAGAAGCATCACTCGCCAAAGAAATCGAAAACTCTAACTAAAAAACCATGAAAAACACATTACTAGATCTCACTAAGAGAACAGCAGGTGCAAAAGAAGTAGGTCTCATTGAAGAGAATCTACAATACGCACCAGAAGTAGCGATGGTCCCAGCTAAGACCATTGCAGGGACATCATACACCACACTTGCAAGAGTAGGACTACCAACAGTAGGCTTCACTTCTGTAAACCAAGGTGTCACCGCAAGCAAGTCAACTTATAAGAATGCGCTAGTTCAGACATTCCCGCTTCGTTCACTCGTTAAGGTTGACAAGGCACTCGTAAACGCAGATTCATCACTCCCATCACTTCAGACAGACGAAGCAAGTGGAGTAATGGAAGCCGCTCTACGTCATATAGGTCGTCAATTCTACTACGGTCAAAACGCAGGTGGTGACTCAGAAGGTTCAATCGGTCTTCAGGATGTTGTAGGTGCTGAACAGACCTTCGATGCTTCTGGAACTACTGCCGACACTGGATCATCTGTTTACCTTGTTAAATTCGGACGTAAGGACGTTCAAATGGTATTCGGCAACAACTCCACACTTTCACTTGCTCCATTCCGTGACGAGACTCTTACAGACTCAGACGGCGGTGAATTTGACGGTTCAGTTGCTCACCTTACAGCTTGGCAGGGTGTCCAATGCACAAACCCTAATTCAGTGGTTCGTATTGCTAACCTTACAGAAGATTCTGGCAAAGGTCTAACAGACGCGATTCTTGCGAAAGCTCTAGCACTATTCCCTAGCGGAGTAACTCCAGACGCTATCTTTATGACTCGTAGAACTCGCTCACAGCTTCAAGCTGACAGAGCTACCCGCACCGCTACACGCGGCAACGGTAAAAACGGTTCAGTAGGTGGTGGTTCAACTTACTCCCCTACTCCAACTGACTTTGAAGGAATCGCTTTGACTCCTACAGATTCAATTCTCAACACTGAGCCATTAATCTAATCACCTAACCCATAGAAAACTAAAATCATGAGCACTAATTTCTCACGTAATCTAAAAGATAAAGATAAAGAAGTAACAGCTACTCTAGCGCAAGCTGGTGTTAATTCACCAAGCATTGACCTAGAGCAGATCGAAGGCGGAGACATCGAGCAGATCGTAGGTCAGCTAGTAGTCCCAGTCACAGCAGGAATCACCGATGCAAAAGTCCTCACGTTCAAACTAGAGGACAGCGCAGACAATTCGACATTCGCAGCCATTGATCCACTTATCAGCACCACAGCAACAGGTGCGGGCGGTAACGGAACCCCGGCACTCGATACTCGTTTCAGATTCCCACCAGTTACTCGCCGCTATGTCCGTATCGCTCAGACAGCGACTAGTTCATCAGGCACATTCACCAATGATCTAACATTCAGATTATTGTTCTAGCACATTTGTTGTCATAATAAAAAACCAAGTCACCTCGCGCTTTTTTCATATTTTGCGCGGGGTGGCTACTTTTCAAAATCATGCCTTGGATCTCACTCACTAAAGAACACATTCAATCTAGGTTGGCTAGTCACGAACTAGACGCAATCGAAGATACGGGCGGTGGCTCAGGTGATCGTTTATCGGGCATTATAGAGCAAGTCACATTTCTTGTGCGCTCAAAAGTCGCAGGGTGTCATAAGAACATTCTGGGAGCAACAGGCACTATTCCAGATGAGTGTCTTCACGCGGCGGCGACGTTAGCAAAACACGACATCAGGGCATCACTAGGATCTAATACAGAAGATACTGAGTTGATGAGAGATGAATATAGAAACGCAAACCAATTTTTAGATAAGGTCGCTACGTGCGACATAGGAATCAACGATACAGGTAACGCTGAAACCGTTGATGAGGCAGAATCAGGATGTTACGGGGGGGATGCTACACTTGTATTTTAATGAGTAAGTTTCTCGACATAGCAGACGCAATGAAAACCGCTATTGAATCAGTGGTTGAGACTACTGACATCAAAGTTGTGGTTGATCGTCAATCCAATTTACAAAGCCATTTTGATCAGCACATCGGCAAAGTAAAAGCTGGGGTAGCCATAATCAAGTTCAACAGCTCATCAAGCACTAGCGATGATGCAGAGGGACCACGAATGAACGGTAAATACACGATTACCATCGTAGGTTACGCAGTCCTAAGAGCCGGTAAGACGCTACTAGATGACATCGTAGAAACTATCTGCAAGAAACTCCATCACTGGAAAGATGTAACGACTAACCACTGCCAGAACGAGGCCTATGTCACCAATCTGCAAGTGGTAGAGGACGGTAAACACATAGCCTACCAAATTTCACTAAAGAAAGTCATTCAACTCTAACACAAACCATGAGCGATAAAAAAGAATCACCAAAGAAAGCACCAGCTAAAATAGCTGATGAAGTCCTATTAAAATGCACAGTTCTAAAGCAAGCCGATGGTAAGCCCGTTCTTATGGGAACTATGTGGTGCGGGTCAGGAGCTAAGACTATCATGACTGAATCAAAAGCCAAAGCAGCGGAAAAACTAGGATGGGTTAAAATCAACGGCATCGCTTAATCAATTTCACCTAAAACCAAACACTAAAAAACCATGAACGAAAAACTAATACTCGGAACATTTATCTCATTTGCTGAAACTGGAACCACCATTGACTCAACAACAGTAGGACCAGCAGCATTTCCAGATGACGAACCTACAACAAATTGGGCATCCATCGGTTGCGTGCTAGAATCTGACTGGGAGACTGAGAAGGAAACTGACACGGACTATTGCCCTAATGAAGCAGGAGGTTACTCTAAGACGGAAGACGAGCAGACAGTAAGAGACATCATCAAATTCAAGGTTCGTGAATCAAGCGAACTATTTATGCGAATGATGCTCGGATTTCCTGCAATCATTGTAGATGACGCGGCTCAAGTTCCATTCACCGAAACTAGAAGATTCATCGAAGGATGGATTAAAGTGCAAGGCGTAGGTGAAGACGGGGATGACAGAGTAGTCATGAAAGTTTACGGCAAGCTCAAACTAGATGAGAACCCTAAGTGGTCTAAAGACCCTACTAAGCCAGGTTACAAGTTTGAAGTAGCAGCAAACGCAATCGCAACAGCGATACCAAGCAACATCATCGCTTAATCTAACATTATGGCAATAGGCGAGAGAATTATCAGGGCAAAGCTGGATTTATCTCTAGCCCCGTCATCACTACTCAGATTTGAAACGTGGCAAGCAAACGCTACCACGTTTCAGATCGGAGTCTTTAGCGGAACCACGGTTGAGAGTGTCAGCGATGTCCAGAGTATAAATTGCCGAGTCATGGCAGGTCGTCTCAGCGCGGTCGTTCTCGCTGATAAAACCATCACCAGTTTTGACGACACGTTAGCATCTTCTACATGGACAGACGCATCTAAGCAACACGGGGTTTTCGACTTCACGAATGCAGAGATGAATCTTGCGGTTGAGGGTAGCGGCTCAGAGTTCTGGATTGTTTTTACTGCTATACTTTCAAGCGGGGAAGAGAGAACCCTGCAAGCTGGCAACCTCATGATTTATGAGGATAACAACGAGGCAGCAGACCCAGTTCCTGAGAACACAGGCACAGCTCTAACCCTAGAGCAAGGTGACGCTCGCTACATGGCACTCGGAAGCGGTGGAAGCGGAGACCTAATCTCAACAAATAACCTATCAGACGTAGCAGATGCGCCCACAGCACTAACGAATCTTGGCGCTGAACCAGCGAAAGGCGCGGATGATAACTTCGTGACAGATGCGGAAAAAACAAAGCTATCAAGCGTAGAAACAGGAGCGACAGCAGATCAAACAGGGTCAGAAATAAAATCGGCTTATGAAAGTGAAACAGATACCAATGCTTATACGGATGCAGAGAAATCAAAGCTTGCGGCACTACTAGGTGGAGCGAATAAGATAGACGCAACCGCAGCGCCAACCGTAAACGACGACTCTGCAAATACTTCAGAAAACGGAGCGTTTGAAATCGGGTCAATATGGGTAGATGCAACAGCGGATGAGGCTTACAGGTGCGTAGATTCGACAGCCACATCAGCGGTATGGGTTAATACAACATTAGACTCTACTGAACTCGCGGCGGTAGCATTTAGCGGTTCAGCTTCCGACTTAATCACAGGAACACTCCCATCATCAGCAGGGGCTTTGATGGATTCTGAGGTCACGAACCTGGCGCAAGTTAAAGCATTTAGTTCTGCCGATTACGAACCAGCGAAAGGCGCGGATGATAACTTTGTCACAGATGCGGAAAAGGTGAACATATCTTTAATAGTTAAAAGCGACATCACAGGCGTTACAGGAGCAGACGCAATCGCCAACATGATGAGCCTCACACAAGCTGAATATGACGCAATAGTCACGCCTGACGCATCAACCCTATACGCAATAACAGACTGATATGCCAACTACAGGAAAACTATATTTAGGATCAACGCTAATTTCTGGCGGCGGGGAAGCGGAAGCATGGGTGAGAAATCCAGATTGGATAGCTATGCCAACACTCACAGCAGGGGTAGATGAAAAGGTTTATGGCATCATTGCGGTAGGCACTGGTAATTCTAACTTCGTGAGCTTTGAATTTGAAGGAGCGTATAACGTGGATTGGGGAGATGGAAACAGTGAAGACGTGGCTAACTCAGTCGATGCTCAGCACAACTTTGACTATGCAGACCTAAGCTCTAGCACAGAGTTTGCTTTAGGTAGTTTTGGCGATACTCACAGACAAGCATTAGTGACGATTACGCCGCAGGCTGGGCAGTCTCTCACTAAGGTTAATTTTAATAAGAAGCACACTCAATCAGGACTTAATGATTACCGAACACCATGGCTAGATATAGCTATTTCAGCGGCTAATTGCACATCTTTAACGGTTGGATCTACATCTGGAAATCTCGCCCTATTAGAGCGGTGCAATGTGGTAGATGTGGGTGTCCTCACTAGCGCATCATTAATGTTTCAGGGTTGCTCATCCCTGCAATCAGTTCCTTTGTTCGATTTATCGTCAGCGACTAACGCATCATACATGTTTAGATATTGCTCATCCCTGCAATCAGTTCCGTTATTCGATTTATCGTCAGTGACTGACGCAGCAAACATGTTTCAGGATTGCTCATCCCTGCAATCAACTCCGTTATTCGATTTATCGTCAGCGACTAACGCATCAATAATGTTTCAGGGTTGCTCATCCCTGCAGTCAGTTCCGTTATTTGATCTTTCTTCAGCGACTAACGCATCATACATGTTTAGATATTGCTCATCCCTGCAATCAGTTCCGTTATTCGATTTATCGTCAGTGACTGACGCATCATACATGTTTGATGCTTGCTCATCCATGCAATCAGTTCCGTTATTTGATTTATCTTCAGCGACTAACACATCATACATGTTTCGAAAATGCTCATCCATGCAATCAACTCCGTTATTTGATTTATCGTCAGCGACTGACGCATCATCAATGTTTGATGTTTGCTCATCCCTGCAATCAGTTCCTTTGTTCGATTTATCGTCAGCGACTACTACAGCATACATGTTTAGATATTGCTACGCCCTGCAATCAGTTCCGTTATTTGATCTTTCGTCAGCGACCACGACAACAAGCATGTTTCAGTCTTGCGATAGTTTACAATCAGGAGCAACAACAGGGCTGACTGTATCCTTGAGCTACGATGACCTTAAACTCTCAGCGGTAGAGATTGACCGCATATTTACCAACCTAGGAACTGCCAGCGGGACACAGACTATCACAGTAACTAACAACTGGGGGAGCGCAACATGCGATCCAACCATCGCCACAGCGAAAGGCTGGACGGTAGCTAATTAAACTATAAAAAAATCATGAAAGGATTCTACAAAAAAGAAGAAAGCGGAGCAATAGCTCAAGCTAACGAGATACACACACCAGATGGCTCATTTAACGAAGAGAATAAAAGTGATGTGGTTGACGGCTGGGAGTGGTTCGATACCGCTGAGGAAGCTTATGCTAAGTTTGCCGCGCCAAAGGGAGTGACGAAGCTCACCATCATGCTCAGGCTTGATGCTCTAGGTAAATGGGACACGTTCAAAGGCTTGCTCACTCAACTCCCACAACTCACACAAGACGCATGGGCATTGGCTCAAGACGTTAAAGCAGATGATCCCATGTTCTTGCAATATTCAGCAACTCTAAAAGGTGCCTTGAGTCTAACAGATGAGCAATTCGATACTCTACTAACACCATAGATGCATAATGCGATTAACAATTCCAGACAACTATGAAGGAGGTGCAAGTCTCCCTAAATTTTACCGAAACCACATAGAAAGATGCTATCCAAGTTGGGTGATCATTTACATAGACAGAGCAGGAAGAGTCCACGATTGGCTCACAGACAGATACCCAGATCAGAAGAGAAACAACCGCAAGATATTTAAACTACTACTAGAAAAATATAACATACCTAAGACAATAATCCGCAAGCTGTGCTTTGGTTTATGGGTTTACGATCACTCACCAAAAATAATTCAAAAACTACTACAAAAAACATCATGAAACTAAAACTACTAATAACCACAGCATGTATCGCAAATATATCTTGCACTAATCTAACAAAACCAGATGGCACGAATCTAAAAACATTTGGAGCAAATATAGCGATGGCAGATGGGACGACTATCAACACGGATACTGGCTGGAAAACAGTAGGTAGCGTGGCTAAATTTGGCATTGTTGGATCAGTCGTCAAAGACGTTACCAGCACGGCAGGCGGGGTGTTTAAGTCTAAGGACAGCGAGAAAACAATCAGATCAGCGGATGGTAATGTGACTAAAGTAAAGCTAGATGACAACGCGACAGCATTAGAGCAGGCGCGTATCGAAGCGGATCTTGAGAAATTTAAAACACCACTTGAAACACCTTTACCAGAATAGTATAATGCCAGATATCATAAAAAATCCATTGCTTGCAATAATAAACAACCGAGTAATTCAGACGGCTATTTTATTGGCTTTTACCGCTGGCGTATCGTGGGCGGTCATGGGCGGAAAATTCGAAGAGCAGGCTAAGAACACCGAGGCTTTAACTCGCTCAGTTGATAGCTTAGTGGTCATCGTTAAGACGCTTGAAAAAGATCAGGCGAAGGATAACGCTTTCAGGCTCTCAGGTGATAGATATAGTAGCGCAGATGCACTACGCGATCAGATCAGGCTGAGAAAAGAGTTTAAAGATGAGGTCATAAATCTAAGAGAATCCATCAAATATCAGATGGAAAAAGACCGAGCAGAAAACACGCGAGTCATGGAAAATCTCATCGACAGAATCCACAATAATAAACTAAACCAAAATAAATAATAAAATGAATCCATTACAATCCTACATAAGACACTTAATCGTTACGGCGGTTATCATAACAGCTGAAAAATTAAAGCTGCCAATAGACGGCGCTGAGGAAGCTGTAAACGTTATTGCACTATCCTTAGTCGGCACGGCATCATGGCTATTTGTCAAATATGTCGCGCCATTTTTAAAAGAAACAAAACCAAAATAATATCATGAAAACACTAATCACAACACTCGCCATTGTATCGCTAACCTCATGCACGTCATTAGACGTAAGAGTTGATAAGTCACAACTCAAATCAGAGACAGATACTCACGCTTTTTATCCGAGCACAGCTATCACTCCAGTAGTGAATGCAGATTCTCTAAACACGATCATCCAAGAGCAGATCGACAGGGCTAATGAGTCACTAGCCACAGCGACTAAGTAATCATGGCTAATATAGCGATTTCAGCAGGTCACAACTACGCGACAGGAGCAAGGGCGCATGACGGAACTGACGAGCATACGTTTAATATGCTCATTGTTAAGCATCTGAAAGAGCTTTTGTATTGCCAAGGTCACACTGTCCATGTTCTACACCGCAAGAAGTGGCTAGGCTACACAAGCGCAATGAGAGACCTCGGAAAGCAGA
>Ga0307983_1000279_pt1 | contig 27195 bp, 20 predicted proteins | sample OrgLakmetagen991_FD_201845 | JGI IMG/M metagenome (GOLD analysis project Ga0307983, IMG submission 201845) | Saline water microbial communities from Organic Lake, Antarctica - #991 | ecosystem: Environmental > Aquatic > Non-marine Saline and Alkaline > Saline | place: Antarctica: Organic Lake...
TTAATAAATTCACTTACGATAGCCAATACTCTGGCCGTGCTTTTGACCCCAACCTTCCTAGTGGAGAGGATTTTGAACGCAATAGCTTAGCTCACCTAAATTTAGGTACTGGTTTTGGATTAGAACATCGTCTCTCTTCTACCGACAAGATAGAAGTTGGACTGTCGGCATTTAACCTTACTCGTCCCAACATTACATTCGACAATCAATCCGCACGGCTAGATGTTCGAACAACTATTTACGTACTCTCTCAATTTCAATTGAAAGAAAAGTTAACTCTCTTGCCCTCCTTATTATACAGCAGTCAAGATAAATACCGAGAATTTGTTATCGGTTCTGAACTACGCTATCAATTTGAAGGACAGAACGCTATAAGTAACCTATATGGTGGGGTTTTCTTGCGAACAGGAGATGCTTTTATTTTCACCACCGGTCTGGACTATGAAAGTTGGCATTTTGGCTTAAGCTACGATGTGAATTATTCCGAACTTCAAACTTCCTCTAACCGAAGAGGAGGTCTTGAGCTCTCTGTAACTTATATTTTCAAAAAATACATTCCCAACCTTAGCCGCTACAAAATATGTCCCAACTTCATGTAAAGGTATTTCTTCTACTTTCATTTTTGTGCCTCCACTCAGAAAATAGCACCGCTCAAGCGGCTGATGCTACTGTAGAAGGTGCACAAAATCGATATGAACAAGGAGATTATTTTGGTGCCATGTATGAATATGAACGAGCGATGAAGATAGACTCGATCAATTTGCAAGTTCTTTACGGATATGGAAAAACGCTTTTGGCTGTTAACAACCCGAAAGAAGCCAGTATTTACTTAAAAAAAGCCAGAGAATTAGACGAAAAAAAAACAATAGACAATTTAGGGTATCTATTAGCGGAGTCGTATCGATTGGCAGGAGATTATAGGAACGCAAGAAAATATTATAATTACGCACTTGCACCCTACCGTCAGGATAGAAAGAGTTTCATGTATCAGCGAGTCTCCATAAGTAAAGATGCAAATTCATGGGCCAACAAGCAAGCAGAAACAACCGAAACCGCAACTTCCTTAGGAGAAGAAATCAACTCTCCTTTTTCTGAATTCGGTGCACAAATAGTTCAAGGAAAAATCTACTTCGCGGCCTTACTTGCAGACAGTATGGGACCTGGAAATGTGGTATTAGATAATCAATACGTCGCTAGAATCTACTTTACATCTGCAGACAACCCTAGTAAAAAGAAGGCTCTACAATGGAGTAAGAAAGACACGGAGTTGTTTAAAAATAAGCACATAACAAATCCTAGTTTTATTGGCTCTAGCTTTTTCTTTACCGCTTGCGACACCAATTTCAAATGTGAAATTTATCGCGGAAAATTGAGTGGAGAAAAAGTTACTCAGGTCAAGAAGCTCAATAAGAACATCAATAACACGGTAAGTAATAATACGCAACCCCATGTGGTTGCAGACAAAAAAGACACCATTATCTATTTTGTTTCAGATCGAGAACAAGGCTTTGGAGGGCTGGATATCTGGAGGTCGAAAAAAGAAGGATTTGGATTTGGGAAACCGGTAAATTTGGGAAATACGGTAAATTCTCCGGACGACGAGATTTCCCCCTTCTTTGACAATAAAAGCAACCAGCTCTTTTTTAGCTCTAATTGGCACCTTGGATTTGGAGGGTTTGACATATTTAAAAGTGAGAAACAGGGTATTAATTTTAAAACTCCTAAAAACTTAGGCAGACCAATAAACAGCAGTTACAATGACTATTACTTCTATCCTTATGAGGACCTTTCGATTATAAGTTCTAACCGAACAGAAGGCAACATTGATGGTGAAGCAAGTTGCTGCAACGATTTATACCGATTCAAGTATGAAAGAGAACGGATGGAAGAAGAGGATAAAATTGATAAAATCAATATAGCGGAGACGAAGGTAAATGAAGAAGTATTGAATAAATACTTACCCCTCTCCCTTTACTTCCATAACGACAGCCCGAAAGCAAATACTAGCGACACGAGCACCAACAGTAATTTCATTGACCTAGCGAATCAGTACTTAGAACTGCAGCTTGAATATGAAACGAAGTACTTGAATACCTTGGACCCAGAAGTACGAACGTCAGAAAGCTACTCGTTAAATAATTTCTTCGAAAAAAAGGTTGCCTTCGGTCAAGAACAATTAGAAGAAATTACACCATTATTACTGCAGGAACTCAAAAAGGGAAATGAAATAGAGTTAGCAGTGCGTGGTTACGCCAGCTCCGTGTCATCTTCAGAATACAATTTAAAACTAGCCTCCAGAAGAATTCAAAGTCTAATTAACTTTTTCAAATCTGTAGAGGGTGGCTCGTTAACTCCTTACCTTGAGTCTGGTAAACTAAAAATTAGAAGACTGCCTTTAGGAGATTATGCCGTTTCGAAAGTACAAAACGAAGAAAATAAACTTGCCGCTGTCTACAGCACAGATGCGGCTTTGGAAAGGAAAATTGAAATTATTGCACTTCGCAGCTCTAGTAATTCTCAACTTAACAAAACCGAACAGCCTAAGTTAGAAATAACGAAAGACAAATTTTTAGCAATATACCGCAAAGGAACTTCCGTTAAGCGAGGCTTTCTATTAAAAAACACTGGAAACGACACCCTAAAAGTTTATCAAATTATTGCGGATGAGAAGGTAGTTAGAACCAGCCCAGTAAAGTATATTTTGAAAAATAGTTCAGAGCGAATAGAGGTAGAAATATTCACTGGAGAAATCGAAGGCGCAAAAACCATAAGACTACTTTTGGTTACTAATGACCCCAAAGACAACATGCGGAAAATCGAAGTGGAGTTGCGACCAACAAATTAATAGACAACCAAACTTCATTCCAATACAATGCACTTAGCACATCTGGTTGATTCTTGTGGCATGCATTCCCGACAATTACAAACCTTAAAAACAATTCAATGTCTGTAACCTCTGTCTCTTTTTACTACCACTTCAATTGCTTTTGATATAGATCTCCATTCAATGCTAAACTAAAAGAGGCGAAAACTTACGTTTTCGCCTCTTAACTTAATTTATTTTATTGAAATCTATTGGTGCCCCAATCGATACAGCATTCTAGAATGCTGCGCTAATGCAGACCTGAAAGATGCAATGTTGTGATAAGGAATATTGAACTCATGCGCTGTACGCTCTACAATTGGTGCAATTTTCGAATAATGAACGTGGCTTATGTTTGGAAACAAATGGTGCTCCACCTGGAAATTTAAGCCACCAACAAACCAAGATAAAAGTTTATTTTTTCTACCAAAATTCAAGGTTGTATTCATTTGATGAACTGCCCACTGGTTTAAAATACTTCCTTCCTTTGGAACAGGGTAGTCCAATTCTTCCATGACATGAGCCAATTGGAAAACTGCTGCTAAGGTAAATCCTGCTACAAAGTGAATTGTTAAAAATCCAATGATTAATTGCCACCATGCAACGTCCATCACCATTAAAGGCACAGCTACCATGTAGATGAAGTAAAGAATTCTGGTTCCAATGATCAAGGTCATTTCTTTCTTTAAGGTTGTCTTCAACTGTTTTAATAAACCAATTTTATTGTATCGTAAAATATCTCCAAAATCTTTTTGGAAAGTCCAAGAGAGAGTCATTAAACAGTATAAAAACCAGGCATAAACATGCTGGTATCTGTGCATTTTGAGTTTCGGAGAATTAGGAGAGAAACGCAAAGCAGGGCCTGCATTTAAATCTTCATCATGACCTTCAATGTTGGTAAAAGAATGATGTAAAATATTATGTTGCGCTTTCCAATTATTAATATTTCCACCTAAAAAATTGATCGAGAATCCTAAAAATTTATTCAACCATTTTTTCCGCGATGCACTTCCGTGATTTGCATCGTGCATTACTCCAAACCCAATACCTGCCATTCCAAGTCCCATCATAATGCATAAACCCCATTGAAGTAGGCCACTTGTAACCACTCCTGAAAGTAATACGAAATAAGGAACTGTATACAATGCTAGCATTGCTACTGCTTTCACTTTGAATTTTAAACCTCCTGTTTTTGGAATGTTTTTTTCTTTAAAATAACCGTCTACTCTTTGGCGAAGAGTTTTAACGAATTCAGATTGGCTTGGATTTTTAAATCGAATAGGCTGTACTTTTTCCATAAGTTGTAATTGAAATGCAAATTTACACAGAAAGAGGTTAAATATTACGTGATTTTAATCATGTTTCAACAGTACATTGGTTATAATTGTACTTATGAAGCCGATAAAACGTTCATTTCTGGTGCTTTTTGTTGTTAGTTTTCTACTTTATATTAACACCCTACAACATGATTATGTTCTTGACGACTCCATCGGGATAACAGAAAACTTCCTAGTAAAAAAAGGGATAGAAGGAATACCATTAATTTGGAAGACACACTATCACTATGGTTTCGGTTATCAACAGGCAAGTATTTACAGACCTTTAAGTCTGTCCCTGTTTGCCATACAATGGGAAATAGCGCCGAATGAGCCAATGCTCGGTCATCTTACCAACCTTCTTCTTTACGGCATGTTATCGATGTTGTTATTTCAACTTCTACTGCAGCTATTTGGCACATCCCAATGGTTACTTGCTTTTTTATCTACCTTGCTTTTTATTGCGCATCCAATTCACACGGAAGTGGTTGCAAACATTAAAAGTACGGACGATCTATTGGTATTTAATTTATGCATTGGAGCTTACCTCCTACTATTCCGTTATTTGTCCAAACACAAGTTGATCCATTTAGTGCTTAGTATTTGTATGGTTGGGATATCGTACTTCGCCAAAGAAAGCACGCTAACCTTGGTAATGACTATTCCCTTTATGCTGGTTTTGTTTTTGGATGTGCCATGGTGGAGAGCCATTAAGTTAAGTTCCTTGTATGCCATACCAACAGCACTATTTATTTTCGCAAGAACAAAAGTACTTGGTGGACTGCATAATACAGACATCGCTAGTTTGGATAATGTTTTGATAGCTGCGCCAAATGCGTTAGTTAAAATTACGACTGCCTTAAAAATTATGGGTCTTTACCTATACAAACTAGTCGTTCCGCACCCCCTGATGAACGACTACAGCTGGAGCCAAATCGAATTGAATGGTCTGGAAAATCCATTTACTTGGGTTAGTTTATTGTTATATATAGGTATGATTTACGCTGTCATAAAATACTGGAAAACCAAAAAAGTACTCGTTTTTGGGATTCTCTTCTTCTTGATCAACTTTTCTTTGTACACTAATCTGCTTTTTACCATTGGAACTTCCTTTGGTGAGCGCTTGCTTTTTATACCATCGCTTGGTTTCTCTATCTGCTGCGCCTATTTAATTTTAAGGTTCTTTAGTTCGAAAGTTGAATCTGTTTCCATACTCAAGGAACCCAAGCTCATGTTGGTGGTTGGAGTAGTACTTTCACTTTATGCCTTTAAAACAATAGATCGGAACAAAGACTGGAAAGATAATTTTACCCTTTACACGGAAGATGTTAAAAACTGTGATCAGAGCGCTCGATGTAACTACCACAATGGACTTGCAATTATGCAAAGCAAAGCTCTCCCTGCAAAAAATCCAAATGAACAGACACGCTATTTAAAGAGTGCCATTGCAGCTTTTCAAAAAGCCATAGCACTGCATCCAAATTATTCTGAAGCATACGCTGAAATGGGTTTGGCTTATTTTAGATTAAACGACTTTGGACAAGCAGAAAAAACATACTTAAAAGCCATCCAATTGAATCCGTCTAATGCTACTGCCCTTTCCAATTTAGGCAGTCTATACTTTAACACACAGCGCTACCAACTAGCGAAAAGCACCTACGAAAAGACTCTGCGAATAAACCCCAACCACATTGATGGGTTGGCCAATTACGCATCCACTTTAGGAACTTTGGGAGATTTCGAGGGCGCCGTTCGATATTTCAAAAAAGCAATTGCCCTCCGTCCAAATTATGCTAATTACCATAAAATGCTCGGCATAACCTATCAAAATTTAGGAAAAACGAAAGAGGCGAAATTCGAATTTGAGCAAGCGCAAACACTCTTAAGCGAATGAACATTCGAGAACAACTTTTAGTAGAACATTCTAAAGACAATACAGACCGAATCAGAAAATACATTGGAGTGGACAAAGACAAGTTGCAAGAATTGATGGATTGCTTTTTTTCCAATACGTATCGGGTAAGTCAACGTTCCGCCATGGTGGTTTCCTCTGTATTTGACCATACCCCACAAATGATTAACCCTTACGTTCTTTCGTTAATCGATGGGTTAGCAGAGCCCAATCAACACATTGCCATCAAAAGAAACGCGCTTCGCATTTTACAATCAGTTCCTATTCCTGAAGAAAAAACCACTGTGCTATTCGACCATTGCTTAGAAAATTTAATTCAAAAAAATGAGCCAGTTGCTGTGAAAGCATTTAGCATGACGGTTATGCTGCAGATTTGCAAATCTTTTCCCGAATTAAAAAAAGAAGTAATACCTGTGCTTGAAATTGAACTTGAACGAAATGAGAGCGCTGGTGTTCTAAATCGCGGGAAAAAAGTGCTGCTTGCCCTTCATAAACTAAAATAAATAGAAGGTGGCAACATAGCTGTGCCTATTTTTACAAAGCTATTATGAAAAGAAGTCTTCTATTTTTTGGTGTAGTACTTTACTTTGTCTGTTTTCGGGTTGAAGCGCAAGGTTATTGGGAGCATTACAATACTAATAATGGGTTATTTCAAAATCAGTTAACAGGAGTTGTAATCGAAGACGAAGCCAACATTTGGCTGCTATCTGACTTCGAACTCTCGAAATTTGACGCTGTAAACAAACAGTTTGGTTCAGTTTGGAATGCGAGCAATTCCAATTTGGTAGGTCAAAACTATAAAAACCTGATTCAAGCGAATGGAAGGATTTGGTTTTCACATGACAATGGTCTGACAGCGATTGATAGTGGAGTTTTTATTAACTACTCGAGTAGTAATGGTTTATTAAGCAACGACATTCGAGACCTAACGGTAGATACAAGTGGGAATTTATGGCTAGCGAGTCCGCAGGGAGTTTCTCATTTTAATGGTAATCAGTTTGTGCACGACACCACCGTTGCAGCGTATCACATTGCAATTGATGATTCAAATAGAGTTTTTATTGTAAATAGAAGGTTTAACATCATCTTCAATAACAATGGGCCATACTTGACGCACCAAGTTTACGATGGTACTAGTTGGAGCACACCTGCTGTGTCGGGATTGGGAAATTTTCCAATAGGCATTTTAAACATTGAATTCCATACCACAACCGAAGGGATTTTCATTAGTTCGAAAGACTACGAAGAAGGAATGTACCGGTTAACCTATCCATTTCATTTAGATAGCGTCCCATTTCTCTATCCAAGGCAACAGCAAATCTCTACTAGCCCATTTAAAATTAATTCCATACACATCGACGAAGGCGGTAGAAAATGGATCACGAGCAATAGTGACCTCGTTCTCTTTTCCACCTTAGATAGCATTCTACAACCTCATTTCTTAAACCCTGCAATTCAGAAATATACCAACAGTTTAAGTGGAAAAGAGATTATTACGAGCAAAGGACAAATTAGTTTGTTCGCCTGCAACACCGGGATATCTATTGGTTATGACATTCAACAGCCGTCTGCTGTTACAAAGGAATTGAGCAGTAATTTAATTCGAACAAGCGTTTCCAGTTTAGGTCCTCTTTTTCACAATTTAGATAACAATAACCCACTTTTTGAATTTCCAAAAGGGAACGGGACTCATGGTATTTATCAAGCTCAAATTATACATGCACACAAAAAGTCCAATCAAAATTTTTACCAAACAAATCTGGTAGACCTTTCGGAAAGAACACACAACATTGGACCAATAAGTAATAAAGCGTTAGTTGACCGAGAATGGGTAATTCGAATGACGAAGAGCGAAATAGACCAACATTTAGCAAGTGTAAATAACCGTGGTTATAGTTCTCCACCAAATATTAAAAATTGGCCAACAGCGGGCAATTCAGGGCTTGGAGTGGGCACTGATTTAGCTCCTTTTGTGGATGTGAACAACAATGGCTGTTACGAACCGGACATTGGAGATTACCCATTTATTAAAGGGGACGAAGCTATTTTTTGGATCAATCACATTGCCCCATTTGAGTACCACGGAATGCTCTACGCCTTCAACGATTCTACCAACACAGCGATTCAGCAAACGGTATATATGGACTATACAATCATCAACAGAGATACTGCCAAATACGATTCCATTCGGCTCGGAATGTTTGTCGATTTTGATTTGGGAAATGCCGGAGACGATTACCTAGGATCCGATACTGCCCGAAATGGTTTTTACGCCTACAATTCAGATTCTTTTGACGAAGGAGGAAATGGCTATGGTAGCTTCCCTCCTGCTCTCGGAGTGCGTTTTTTGAGCGATGATTTAGATGGGTTTGTTAGCTATGCCAACGGAACAGGATATAACGGCACTCCACTTACGAGTCAAGATCTGCACAACTACCTGCAAGGAAAATGGAAGGACGGCGTTCCAGTTACAGCAAACGGCAATGGCAGAGTTTCGGGCGGTGCAGCAACTTCTTTCATGTTTACAGGAAATCCATCTATTCCAAGTGGTTGGACAGAAGTTGGTCCACCTGCTCAATTGGTTGGCGACAGAAGAGGAATTGGTAGCATTCCCTATTTTGGTTTAAACCTAGGCGAAAAAAAGACCATTTCCATGGCTATTAGCTATGGAGTTGACTCGACCTCGAGCAGCCTTGGAGCTTCCGTTCCAGTTTTACAAAATACGTGGAACCTCGCAAAACAACAGTGGGATAGTTCCAACACAACAGTGCCAAGCTATGTAACACAGGCTTGTACGCTGCTTACCAGCGTTGAACTTGCACATGGTTCTGAAGAAAGCAACTTTAGTCTGTATCCTAATCCCAGTAAAGGCGCGGTTACAATTGAAATTGGTGATATTTCTGCTAACAGCACGTTAAGAATCTTTACTAGTAGCGGAAAATTAATTCTTGAAAGAAGTATAACAAGTAATAGCAGAATACAACTAAACTTTTCCCATTTGCCTGGAGGAATGTACTTTATACAATGCGGTGAAGAGAGTAAAAAATTCGTTCTTACCAACAAGTAAATAAATGAAAGCAGCGGACTATTTATTTACCTCTGCCAGATTGGGCTTTCGAAATTGGAAACCAACGGACCTAAACGATTTTACTGCGATGAATGCAGACCCCTTGGTCATGAAGTATTTTCCTGCTGTTTTGAGCCCAATGGAAAGCGAGAAGAGTATGGCGCTTCAAATTGCCAATTGTGTAGAGAAAGGTTATTGCTACTTTGCCACGGATGAGTTGAGTAGTGGGAAATTAATTGGAATGATTGGCGTTTCAATTAAAGACTTTGAAGCTTCTTTCACTCCTTGTTTAGACGTTGGCTGGAGATTAGCGAAAGAGTTTTGGGGCAAAGGTTACGCAACCGAAGGTGCAAAAAGATGTTTAGAATTCGCCTTTCAAGAACTAGGCGTTAATCGCATGATTTCCATCGCACCAAAGGTCAATGCCGCTTCCATTCGTGTCATGCAGAAAATTGGAATGTACGAATTAGCGGAATTTAAACATCCCAAATTATTAGAATACAATCACTTGGTAGATTGTATTTGTTACGAAATTACAAGTCCCACAGATCTCTTATAAGTTTTCTTAGTAAAGGTAATCGTAGTATTGGACCTAAAATTCTGAAGGAAAAGTATATTTTCGCAAGCAAATATCAACTATGAAACGACTATCGGTTTTTTGTGCGTCCTCAGAAGGGAAAAACTCCATTTACATGGAAAAAGCCTTTGAAGTAGGTGCAGCCTTAGCTAAAAACAACATAGGCCTAGTGTATGGTGGGGCTTCTGTAGGTTGCATGGGTGCTGTTGCCAAAGGCGCTCTTTCTGAAGGCGGGGAAGTGATTGGTGTATTACCTAAATTTTTGAATAAAAGAGAAATTGCAGCATTGAATCTTACACAGTTAATTACGGTAGAATCCATGCACGAAAGAAAGCTCAAAATGAACCAGTTGAGCGATGGTAACATTACAATTCCAGGGGGATTTGGAACGTTTGAAGAGTTATTTGAAATGGCCACATGGGGTCAGCTCGGCTTGCACCGAAACCCAACTGCTATTTTGAATGTGAATGGATATTACGACCACTTAATTGCTCAAATGGAACACATGGTGGCGGAAGGCTTGTTAAAAGAAGAACATTTTAATACGCTCGTGATTGAAGACGATATATCCTTGCTTTTGGAAAAAATAAGAAATTACACTCCACCGAAACTCGAGAAGTGGTTAACGGAGAGAAGGACCTAGAGGGGAATTTTTTTATTGGTTTTGTGAAGTCGGTCTGTGGGAGTTTTGCTCTTTCTACTAAGATTGCGGAATTCCATATTCGTATTTAGCAGCTTACCAAGTACCGTTATAATTTAAAACGTTCTACGGCTTTTTAAACTTTGTTGCTGCTCTCATTTCTTTTAAAATAATACTAACATTAGAAGGAATAGCGTAATACCAATTCCATAGGCGACTAAACCAGTATACATGGCGCTCTTTGACTCGATATATTTCTGATCGTAGCCATCCTTCCTAAAACTCTCTGCCTGACTCCACGATTGCACACCCCAACAAATCATTCCGAACATTAACTTTTGCTTAGCGCTAAGGTTTTGTGTCATTCTTTCAAAATTATAAGTCGAATTTGATTAGTTGTTATACGTTCCATACCTAATTCGGTATGTTACATCTTAGATAAAAATAACATTTTCCTGCCAATTGTGCATATCGCGTGCAAGTCACCCTTATCTAGTCCAGTTCAAAATTTAATTACTTGGAAGTATTCTTAGTTCCTCACTAATCAAATCATATAACTCATTTTCCCAATCTATTCCTTCAATTTTTGGATATAGAGGGTTAACCCTAAAGTCTCTAGGACTTATTATTACTTTAACTTCTTTATTAAAAGCTTTCTGAGTTACCAAGAAAACTTCCTCTATCGCTTCGTCTCCAATTGGAATACACCCAATTGTTGCTGCTTTACCGTGAATAAAGATGTCGCCTCCCATATCTCTTACATCCTCGAAACTGGTCTTCAGTTGGTCGAAGCTGTTTGGAAAATTTACTTTGATGGAAAGGTAATAGGAACTGTTTGCGTTCAAGTACTCGACTTTGTAAATTCCCTCGGGTATTTGCTTGTCTCCTTCCTTTATTTTTGGTCCAAATTCTCCACTAAAGGCTGTAAATGGGTATTCTTTAATTAGCTTAACTACCTCATCTTTGAAACCATACATTTGGAGAATTCGTTCTTCTTTAAAGGCTACAAGCATGATTTCTTTCGGGTAATCCTCGCTAAAACCTGCAACTTTCATGCTTTGCTCCAATCTATTCCAAGCACCCTTTTCAATTTTTAGAATTCTTGATTCTACCGTTTCTTTTCCCTTCATTTTATATAGGATTGGCATGTAAATCGAACGTCCAAATTGGAAGAAAATTAATCCGATTATTACAAGTACAAGGATGCCGATTAGTTTTTTCAATTGGTGTTTTTTAATTTCCCTCTATGTTCATGCTGTTCAATTAGACACGAAAGTCTTGTTTATTGAAGATTCTTGGCAAATCGTATTATTCAAATACTACGAGCAGCTAGTCTGGTAATTTAAGTTTATTCCTTCTTAAAAGCCAAGTCTAAGTTTTGGCGGTGTTTTAAATAGCTCCGTAATTTCGAAAACTACCGAACGCACTATTTACCGTATAAAGTTTTAGTCGCCTGATTTAATACACATAACGATATTCTGTCGGAGTTAACCCTGTTTTTGATTTAAAGAACTTGCTAAAATGGTTGGGATAGTCAAATCCTAAATCAAAGGCTACTTGACTTATGCTTAATTCTTGGTTTTGTAGTTGAATCTTAGCTTTATTGATGACAAATAAGTCAATATGTTCCTTGGCATTTTTCCCTGTTTCTTCCTTTAGTAAGTCGCTCAAATAATGAGGCGATAAATTCAAGGCTTTACCGCATTGCTTCACGGTTGGCAAACCTTTGTCTGTTAAATTCTGAGCGAAATACTTTTTTAGATAGGCTTCAAATTTGGTTAAATACCTATAATTCCCTGATTTTCGGGTAATGAATTGGCGAGCGTAAAAACGTTGGCAATACTTTAGAACAGATTCTATATTTATACAGATGATTTCTTGTGTGTGTTTGTCAATTTGCTGATAATATTCCTTTTCTATTTTACCGATCATATCGTTTAAAGACAGCTTTTCATCTTCTGATACGTGCAGAGCTTCATTGGTTTCGTAGCTAAAAAAATGATAGTTGTCGATCTCATTTCCAAGATTCGTTTTGGTTAGAAAATCAGGATGAAACACAAGTGTCCATTCATCTTCACATTTCGAAAAATCAGCTGAATTAAAAGAAAAGACTTGGTTTGGCGAGAGAAAAATTACTGTCCCTTCTTGAAAGTCATAGGTTTCTCTTCCATAATTTACAATAGCTTCTTGTTTTTCTTTTAACCCAATCATATACATGTCGGTTGTATATGATTGAGAAGTAAAATTGTCAGGAACAACCAAATCTGAATGACGAAAAACCGAAACAAGTGGGTGTTTCGGTTTCCCTAACTGAAAAAGCTGATGTATTTCTGTAATTGATTTAATTTGAATTATCTCTGTTTTCATCAAGTGTATGCGTTAAAGTTCTTGCAATGCAGATAAATAGGCTTTTAGTCTAAAATGCAACACTGTATCAAAAATATATGCCACAATAAAAAAGATAACAAAACCAAGGCTCATTCCTTTAAATAAATCGTTGCTTAGAGCAAAAAACAGAACTAATGAAACCACAAACAGTCCCCCCCAAATGGGTCTTAATTTACTATATACTTTGTCATCTTTTTGTGATTTTTCCAATTCAGCACTTAGAGCTTTTGCTTTACTTACGATTATTAATTTTTCTACTGTTGCTGTATGTTTTGGTCGCATAACCATTTGATAACTGCTATAACCCAATAAAATCAGTTGTAATATTATAAAAGGCAAAATCATTCCTTTGTAAAATGACTGCTGAAAATTCGCGAAGTATAAAAATGCAATAGCCAATAAAATACCTATACTAAAGCCAATTCTACCTTGTAGAATTTCGCCTTTAACCCATTGGGAAGTGTGTTGAATAAAATCCATTTTTATTATCTATTATTTTCCACAATTTTCTTTAATTCTTGATTAAAAACCTCGTATCCTTTTTGCATTTGTTTCTCGAGTAATTTACCCAATATAAAACTTGCACCACCTTGAAGTCCGTCTGTTTGTATAAATTCTGTTCTGTCATCAGCAAGAGCCTTTATGGTATGCGTATGATAATCGCTCATACCCAATAAAAAAACGCCTGTCCAACCGAAGGATTTTCCATTCTCGAATTGAAATAGCTTCTTTTTCATCTTGTTTTGACCAAAAGGGGTTTTGAAGGTAACTTCAATATCTCCATTTTCATCAAAATTACCTTTTAGCCCATGAAAAGAGGAACTCCATTTTTTTAAGTTTTCAAAGTCAGTCAAGGCTTTCCAAACTTGCTCAGGTTTTGCATTAATAATAATACTTGCCTTTATGTTCGTTTCCCTTCCCATTACAAACTGCTTGGGTCAACGGTCAAGAAATCGTCTTTTTTAGCTTTCCACGCTTGAGCCTGTGTTGCTTTTATCCAAGGTATAATGGCTTCTGGAATGACATTTCTGAATGGTGAATTGTCTTCTTCCGCTACTTTAATCATTGCATCAATCATCACTTGTGGGTCAAGTTGATTTTCCAAACCTTTAGGGTCGGCAAATGCTTGAATGATTTCCATTTTTGATAGCGAATGTTCAGGATTCCACCATTTCATAAATGTCTCAGCTCCACGATCATTAAATCCCGTACCAAATACTCCTGGATTTACCGTGCAAATCTCTACTCCTGTGCCTGTCAATTCATCTTTTAAACCTTCTGCTATTCCTTCCAAAGCATGTTTGGTAGAAGTATATATTGATGCAAAAGGAACCGTAATCAAACCACCCATAGAAGAAGTGAATATTACTTTACCCGAACCACGTTTTACCATTTGAGGTAAAAATCCTTGAACCAATTGTATGGGTGCAAAAACATTGACTTCAAAGTTTCTACGAACATTTTCCATTGGAATTTCCGCCACAGGACCCGTTTCCATAATCCCTGCGTTACTCATTAATACATCAACCTCGTACGTGTTAAAAGCAAATTGACGGTCGCTTTCTCTCGTTACGTCTAGAACGATTACCTCTAATTCTACACCTTCTTTTTTTGCTTCTTCAAGCAAAATTGTTTTCAAAGGTTCTACGTGCACGCCCGCAATAACACGATGTCCCTTTTTTGCTAATCCTATTGCTGTTCCTTTTCCGAAACCGGAGGATGCTCCTGTAATTAAAATTGTTTTACCCATTTTATATCTTTTTTTGTGAGATACAAAGTTGAATAGATTAAGTAAGGACTTCGTAAACATATTCCTGAAGATTGGATACATTTCATGGATTTTGTTTTTCTTCAGCTTTTGGATCAAACATAGATTCAACACACTCCTTCCTTCGCACTCCTTCTGTTATTTAATCTCTTCGAGCAACAAAATAATTTCGTCATCCCTCACCATGAGTAGATCGTATGTAATCAAAAGAGCAACTCCGATTACCTTGGAAGAGCTATTGACAGCCCTCGTTAAAACTAGTTCCTTCGTTTTGCGGTAAGTTTGAGAGTTAAGCGAAAATAGAAAAAGGAAACTTCTATAGGTGAAGGTAAAAAGAAGTTTTATCTAAAATCAGCATTGCATTATGGAGGGATAAATATTTGAATTTCAATCCTTCTACAAGCTATAAAGCCATGGACTTATCAAGAGAGCTATTGCTGGGTTTAGGGCTTTATCTCTAGGTCAATCTGTCTTCCTTCTTCCAATGCCTTATTATCCAAGCTAGTTCCAACAGCTATGCCCATGGCCATGCCTATTGGTAAACCTATTGCTAAAAAAGCCATGTTCCCAAGAGCTAATCCTAAAACAGCACCAAAGGGAATTCCAAATACAGCCATTCCTACCGCCAACCAAGTATTGCGGTAGTGATTTTTTGTCACTAGCTTATCCTTTTTCTCCATGAACCTAACAATCCGAATTGGTGTAGTTTTTATTTCTTTATCCCATTGCTTTTCTGATCCTAAAATGGAATTTACCAGCAGAATTTTCTCGTTAATAAAGTCAACGGTATTTTCTGACAACTCTCTCGTTCTCAATTCTGTTAAAAGTTTTTCGAATTGAGAGTATGCTTCAAAAACTTTTTCATTTTGGTTGAGGTCTGGTCTTTTATTAAGTTCTTTTATTTCCATCTGAATTTATTAAAACCTCAGCTTTAGCTACAGGGTATTTTTAGACATAATGCCCAAGTTGTACTTGTTAATTGCAAAACCTGGCTTACCATATGACCAAGCTTATATTGGAATGGAGCAAACAGTTGACTATTTACTGCCAAGCAAATATCGCAAATTACAACTACGCCAGATCGTTTAATCCTTGTATTCTATTTCCACATCCATCTCCCCTATTACTTTAAATTCCGTTCTTCGGTTTTTAGCTCTACCGTCGGGGTTATCGCTACCATCCGCATTTTTATTCTTCGCTCGTGGCTGACTTTCTCCGTAACCTTTAGGGGTTAATCGCTTTTTCGGAATTCCTTTTTGTATCAAATAGTTCACCACACTCTCGGCTCTTCGCTGAGACAATTCCTCGTTGTAACTATCTGAACCTTCGCTATCGGTATGAGAGCTTAATTCAATGATTATGTGCGGATTTTCTATTAGTATTTCATAAATAGTAGTATCAATCGTCGTTTTAGAGGCCTCTGTTAGTATAGCCTTATCAAACTCGTAGTAAATGTTTTCTACCACAATACTTCGACCAAAATAATATTCCAAAGCAAAATTCTTAATGTATCTTCTGCTTCTCTCAATACCAGTTGTAATAATATCGTGCTCCTGAATTAAGAAACCTACCTTTTCAGTCTTCATCGTATAAAATTGGTCTTCTTCTAGTTGAAATCGATACTTACCATCTGCCTTAGTCTCTATCGTTTGCACCAACGTTTCCTCTCCCGTTTTGGCATCTTTTCGATACAACTTGATTTTAACGCCTTCCATGTAGCGGTCGTTCCCAGTTTTCATATTATCCACCAAAGCTCCTGAAACCATAATTTGAATTCGGTTTTGATCCCTAAATTCATATAAATCATCGCAACAGAACTTTTCTTCTGAACCTGGTTTTAATCGATTACTGGCAAACATGCCTTCACCACCTTTCTTGCTCTCCACGTAATACAATTCATCTGCCGCAGTATTTATTTCGTTGCCTATGTTCTCGGGCTCCGACCACTTTGTTCTGGTACCATTAGCCTTAAAAACATCCAATCCGCCATGGTTTGGGTGCCCATCGCTACTGAAAAATAAAGTGCGATTCAATGCTTGGTAGAATGGCGTTACTTCATCTCCAACAGAGTTGATTTTTGAACCACAATTTCGTACCGACTTATAGCTATCCTTGTCTTCATCATAAGTGGTATACCAAATATCCAAGCCACCTTTCCCATCTTTTCTGTCGGATACAAAGTAAACTGTTTCTCGATCTTTTTCATCTAAACCAACTGCAACTTGCGTTTCCGTGTAAAAAGGAGAATTGACACTAGGAGGTAGTTTTTGTGCAGGTTTCCATTCTCCGTTTTCTTGTGGAATTACGTAAAGATCACATGCCACCTTTTTCAAACTATTTACCTCGCAAGCAGAAAAATAAAAACGCGTACCAGCGGGATTAAATGCCCCATTTGCAATTTCGTATTGTAAATAGAATTCGGTTCTACTCCATTCGCTTTTGTGCTCCCAAGCACCTGAGCTTTTTTCGGCTACGTAAAATTTTCGCTTTGGAATCTCATCTTCCTCCGTGTTGAAAATCTCCTTCCCTTTCGTTTTTAACGAATTATACGCTATTCTATCGTTCTCGAGGTAAATGGGAGAACCCTCGATGTGGCTGCCGTTAATCTCTCCAGAAAGCGGCTTGATTAAGTATTTTTTTATGGTGTTAGTATCTAAATTCTCGCAAGCCTCCGCTGTAAATTTTGCCAAACGCAAGTAAGTTTTGTCCTCTTTCTCTCCGCGGTAATCTTTCCGAAAATCTTTTAATATTGGTAGTGCTTCTTTACAATTTCCATTAGCAGCTAGCATTTTAGCATAATAAAATCCCGCTAAAGGAAATTTATCTTTTTCTTTTTCAAAAACCGTTTGGTAGTTTTTCTGTGCCGCTGCATAACTACCACCTTTTCTCTGTGCCTCTGCTAATTGGTACACTATTTTTGGGTCAGCAGATTTCTTTTCTAGGTACCGTTGATAATACAACGCGGCACTTTCCCAATCTTTAATGTATTCTGCCGCTTGTGCGAATTGCTTCAGCTTGCGAGCAGGATACTCCTTTCCCTCCACTTGAGAATAACCGAGCTGTGTAATTAGCACAGCCACCAAAAGAAATGCAGACTTAGTAACGTTCACAGGGAATTCTTATGTTTTTTAATGTTGGATTCTTAGCCGTAAAAATGAGTGACAATTCGAAACCACCTTGATAGTTAGATGCCAATTCCAAATCGGAAACATTAATGTCGTACGATAGGCCGAGGTCAAATTTGCTAAAACTAGCGCGACTACCCACTACAAAAGCATCTGTCATTCGATCAATTCCCGTTCTCACATATAAGAATGGTTTCAGTTCATCAATTTTCTTAAATCCTTCTAATGGAAATGAAACCGCTGAGCCAAGTAACATTTCAGATGCTCCTCTTGCCCAGTAATAACTCACGTATGGGTGTAAAGTAAGTCGCTCACTTAGTTTCTTCTCTGCCAAAAATTGTCCCCCTACTCCTCTATTTTTTTGATTGGCTTCATCGAAAAAACTTTCTTTTGGCTCGATCAAATGATTTAACGATAAACCTGAAGTCATTTTCCAATCGTTGCCAAATTCCGTCTCCCAAGTCGCACCAATGTTGAGATCATAGTAGGCTGTATTTTCGCCTGCGAAGGCTTCTCCACTGCTCAGATTTTCATTAAAACCCCCTGTGTTTCTGTCGTATTGTGAAGGGAAGCTCAGTCCGCTTTGACTAAAAGATTTTGCCACCCAACTGTTTTGAATGGCGAATGTAAATTTATGCTGCAAATAGCGATAAGATGCCCCAGCATTCAATTGAAATTGGTTCATCGTCAACTTGGCATCGCCACTTTTATCGTTTGCGTAAGAGATTCCTGCGAACCAATCGAGCACCGGAATCGAAGTTCTAAATTTCTTTGTAAAAAAAAGACTTCCGGTAGTAAACGGTACGCCAACAGACTGCCACTGTTGACGGTAAGCAGTAATGACTTGATAATTTCCTTCAAACCGATTGGTAAAACTTGGATTTAATTGTCGATCGCCAACCAACCTTTGAGAGAAGTGTACGTCTTGTCCGTAGGCTCTCTCCGAAAATGCGGAAAGAAGAACTAAAAAACAGATGATTAGCCTTATTTTTGACATGGAACGTAAAAGTAAGAGAAAACTATTGAACCCATATAACATGCCTCATTATTTGAAGAAACTATTTCCCCTTTTCGTTCTACTTTCCTACGGCCTTGGAGTGTTTGCGCAGCTAAACGCAAACTTTACCGCAAGCGTTACAGAAGGATGTGGAACTCTTGCCAATGTTCAGTTTACACCTACAGGCGATGCTTCTATTACCAATTGGGATTGGACTTTTGACAATGGAAATATTTCTTCCAACAGAAACCCTTCAGCAAGTTTTACTACTCCAAAAAGATACACGATTACCTTAACTGTGACAAATGGAACGCTTAGCCAAACGGTAACTAAAGTTGGCTATATCAAAGTCTATCGAAATCCGGTAGCCAATTTCACTTTTACACCAACCGGCGGCTGTTCTCCATTAAATGTAAACTTTAACTCCACTACTACTCTAGGAGATGCACCTATAGCAAGTTTTAAATGGGATTTTGGTGATGGTAGTCCGAATTCTAACTCCTCTTCTGTAAGTCACACTTACGCTGTACAAGGCAGTTTCAATCCAATATTACAAATTACAGATACCAATGGTTGTTCCGATGTAATTTCCTTAGGCCCAATAACTGTTACCCCCTCACCCGTTGCTTCTTTTAGCACAAGTGGTCCAAGAACCAGTTGTTCTAACTCGTTAACTGTGGATTTTATTAATGGATCTAGTGGAATTAATCTCACCTATTTGTGGGACTTTGGAGATGGTAATACGTCCAACTTGGCAGCTCCAACCCATACCTACAATGGTTATGGTGCGTACGATGTTTCATTAACAGTTTCCGACCCAAGTTGCTCTAACACCAAAACGGAAAACAGTTACATCAGGCTGAGGCAACCTCAAGCAATTTTTGATTTAGGAGGTTCTATTTTTTGTGCTGACGAACCATTGATCTTCTCTAATTCTTCTGTAGATGCAGACAACTATTTATGGAATTTTGGTGACGGAACAGGATCTGTCTCAAAAAACCCTAATAAAACATATAGCGACTCCGGAACTTTCATCGTTTCATTGACTGTTTTAGCACCCGGTTGTTCCGACTTTATTTCCGATACCATTCGAATTGAAAAAGTAATTGCTGATTTTACAGTAGATACCTTCCGATGTAACCAAGGAGACTCTGCTCGTTTCATTGACAAATCTTATAATGCTGTGAAATGGGAATGGAGAATTGGATTGTTAAGTTCTTCGAGCGTTAATGAGCTATTTGCTAAAGATACCGTTCAAAATCCTGTTCGATATTATGGAAGTGAAGAAGGTAGATTTTCAGACTCTTTAATAGTTACTAGCCCCGGAGGCTGCAAGGATACCTTGTTTAAAGATTCTCACAGAGTGTATGATACCACCTTAGTATTCATAACCGACGATAATAATATTCCACATGGAAACACTTTATTTGGGTGCTTTCCAGATAGTTTTGACCTAAATAGTCTATTATTTGCACCTACCCTAGCAGGCAATTATTCATTTACTTGGACTTTTCCCGACAGCAGCACATACAACGGTCCAAACCCTCCACAACAAATAGTTGGAACAGATGATACTTTAAAAACGGTTAAACTATCTGCAGTTAGCACTAATGGATGTAAGACTTCCACTTCGCTGGGTGTTTTGCTAGGCTCTAAGGTAGCACCAGTTGTCGACTATTTTCCGAAGGAAGTTTGTTATAAAGATTCCTTCTTTGTCGCTAATATTAATCCAAATGACTCAGTTCCAAACTTCATAGCATATATTATAGAAAATGTATCCAAAACAATCAGAGACTCGCTTGTTCCTTTGGGCATGAGAGATACTGTTATTTTTACACAGTTTCAAGACACAGGCTATTATAGTTTAAAAATAAGACAAGGATATAACGGCTGCGACTCCGTACTTTTTATTGATAGTGCATTTTATGTGAAAGGTCCAATCATTAGATCCACCACCTTTTCATCTAACTGCATCAATCGAAATTTAGTAAACTTCAATGCCGTTATTATTGATGCTACAAGATTTTCTTGGGATTTTGGAGATTCAAGTATTCTAGATACTACGAATTTAATAACAAGTCATACGTATGATTCTTTAAAACGCTACGATTATATTTTCACTGTTTACAATGATACTAATGGTTGCCCTCCAGTCTCAGATACAGTTACCATACCATTGGAGGTTATTATCCCTCCGATTATTAGGCCGGGAAACTCTAATTTTTGTTTGGGAGAGGAGTCTTTGATTTGGCAGAATAGTTTAGTCAAACTGGATAGTTTGGTCTGGTCAATAGACAGCGTTCCAGTTAGCGAAAGAGATTCTTTCCTCTACACTTTCAACCAACGAGGAACCTATAAAATTGGATACACAGGGAAAGATCAAGTGGGCTGCGAATATTCACGGTATAGAGATTTTTACGTTTCAAAACCTCAAGCAAGTTTTACGTACAACTTACTTGGAAACTGTTTACCTGTGGACATTAATTTGAATAATACAAGCGTGTTTGACACCACGGTAGCTAAAAATTACTTTTTAATGGGCGGAAGTGATACTTTATTCTTTCCCAACAGCACTTACAGATATACGAACCCAGGTCAGAAGTCTATTACCCTTTATGTGGAGAACTCCGTTGGTTGCAGCGACACGGTAGTTGCATCTAATTTATTTGATTTACAACCATTTAACGTAGCCATTAGAACCATATCCAACAACAACATTTGCCAAGGAAGAACAATACTTTTGAGAAATGTATCTTCTGACCGAAACAATGCATTTACTTGGGATTTTGGTGATGGCGACACGCTCGTATCCAACCAGGATTCAGTTTTCCATACCTTTGACTCTGCCGGTGTTTTCAATGTAAAACTACGAGGAGAGAATGCTAATGCCTGCATACTCTCCGATTCCGTTCTTTTTCGAGTAGAAGCCAACCCCGATGCTGGTTTTACAGCAGACACTACCATTTCTAGTTGTTATCCGTTAGAAGTTCAATTTCAAGACACATCGAAAGGCAATATCGTAAAGTGGTTTTGGAAAATTGGACCTAACTTTTCTGTCTTAGAAGATCCTCGTTTCATTTTTGAAAACGTTGGAAAATTTGATGTTTCGCTTATAGTAGAGACTGCAAATGGCTGTATAGATAGTGTTTCCAAACCACAATACATTCAAACCAATGGTCCGCAAGCAAGCTTTTCATTAGATAGAAAAGATGGCTGTGTAAACGATCTTTTCACCTTTACCCTTGATAGTTCCAACAACGTAAGTAGCTACGTTTGGGGTTTTGGCGACGGAAATACACAATCTGGAGGGCAAGTAGCAACGCATGCCTACAAAACCACTGGAAAGATTTTTGTCAGCCTAATATTGAGTGATGCAAGTGGAACATGTACAGTTACCATAAGAGATTCCATTCAAATTTCAGATGTATTAGCAGACTTTACCATGACTAGTGATACCGGTTGTGCTCCCTTCTCTTCTACTTTTATAGACGCATCCATAAATTCAACTAGCATACAATGGGATTTTGGTCAAGGCCAGGGATTCAATTCAGCACAATCTCAGCAAACCGTTGAATATGATACTCCCGGAAGTTATTTGATTCGATTGGCCATAACCTCTGCCATTGGATGCATTGATACAGCGGAAAAACAGTTAGATGTTTTTGAAAAACCCGTTGCTCTTGTGAGCAATGATACGGGAATTTGTATTGGTCAATCGGTTCAATTAAACGCCTCGGGTGGAGCGACTTTTTTATGGTCACCTGATATATTTATCAACAGTGTAAACATTCCCAACCCAATTGTAACTCCACAGTCAACTACTCGATATAACGTTCGGGTTAGTAACCCAAGCACTTGTTTTGATACAGCGAGTATTTTAGTAGAAGTTATTCAAGAGCCTCTCCCATTTGTGCTTTTAGATAGTACCTTAATTATTGGAGAAAACTACCAGTTCAATGCAAATGCAGGCAACGGTTATAATTACAGCTGGACTCCCCCTGATGGATTAAGCTGCACCGATTGCCCCAATCCTATCGCTACGCCATTGCAAACCACTACCTACTATTTAGAGGTTTCTGACAGGTTTGGATGCTTCAGCGTGAGAGATACGGTTGAAATAAAGGTAGAAGAAAAATACTCATTAGATGTTCCTTCTGCTTTCAGCCCGAATAACGATGGGATTAATGATATAATCTACGCCAAAGGATGGGGCTTGAAGGAACTCATTGCATTCAAAATTTACAATCGTTTTGGAGAACTGGTGTTTGAAAGTACTGACTTTAATGTAGGTTGGAACGGGATTTACAAAGGAAAAGAGCAAAATATTGAGACCTATGTGTACACCGTTGAAGCGCTAACTTTTGGCGATAAGGTGTTAACTAAAACGGGAAATATTAGTTTACTGAGATAAAAAAAAGGTGGAAGTCAATTCACTTCCACCTTTTGCTAACCTTTTAAAACGAGTACAACTGCAAAATTGTGCAAGAAAATATCTCCATTAAAAAGTGGGTTTTCGTTTACATTAGTTAACCCATGAGAATAGCGAAACTCTGGAGCAAAAATGAAATGTTCGAACTTACGTTCAACTCCTATTCCAACATCGGCGGTAAATGTTGAACCTGACGAGTACTCAAACGTTTCAAGTTCCCCGTTTAAGGCTAAAATATAACTCGCTCCTCCTAAAATAAAAGGCTTCAACTCTTTTCCTTCTCTAAATTTGTAAATAAGGTGTAATCTACCCTCCAAACCTGTTGGTAAAACAACGTAATCACGGTTAAATTTACCGGGTTCAGTGTATTCCAAAGAACTTCTGTAAAATGATAATTCGGCTTTTGGCGTAAAATATAATCCCTTGACTAACGGAAGGTCCGCAAGAACTCCCAACCGAAATCCAACCCTCGAGTCATTACTGAGTGAATTTTTCAGATTGTGCTCAAGCTTTGTTTTATTGATTCCAAAAGAAAAACCATAGGTGGCCTTTTTTTCCTGTCCAACGTATGGTAAACTAATTAGAAGTACACCTACTACAATAATTACTTTTTTTAACATGCTATAAAATTTATTGATTAAGTAGTTGTCCCTTCATTTATTTCAATATGTTCTCCAAACGATTTAGAATTCTACTTATTGTTAAAGTTCAAAAAGCACACAATTTTGTAAAGCTTTCCATGTTTTCTTTTCCTAGAAAAAGTCTTTAACTTCATCCATTAAATAACTTAATGAAATTACCTTCCATCCGATACCTTTCCGCTCAAGCGCTGAAATCTTTTCTCCGCTTTCCACTTAGTATCATCAGCTCTCTTGTAGCCGTTGTAGTAGCCGTTTATGCATTTGAAAACGATAATGAAATCACCAACAAACTAGAGTATATCAATGTAATTCTGATCGCCGCTTTGGGAATTCCTACCTATTTCTGTGTAAGAGTATTGGTGGAAAATAGAAACTATAGTGCCTTTGAGAAAATAACAGCATTCCTGCTTCCTTCTCTTATTTTGTTTCTTATCTATTGGAGCTTACCGAGCTCGGAATTAAGTAACAACGTTTCGGTGCCATACATTCGCTATACCGTTTACAATCTCATTGCACATTTACTCGTTTCCTTTATTCCTTATTGGAGAAAAGGAAACCTAAATGCTTTTTGGAATTACAATAAGTTATTATTTATTCGAATATTAACTTCCATTCTCTATTCTGTTTTTCTATATGCAGGTTTAGCCATGGCATTGGGGGCACTAGACCTTTTGTTTGACATTGACCTGCACTATGAATTGTTCATGGACCTTTTCATCATCATTTTTGGCTTCTTTAATACATGGTTTTTTGTAGCGGGAATTCCTGATGATTTTAAAGAATTAGAGAGCGATACTAACTATCCAAAAGGACTAAAGATTTTCACGCAGTATGTGTTGCTCCCAATTTTAGCACTGTATTTAATTATCCTGTATAGTTATGGAGTAAAGATTGTGGTAGAGTGGAGTTTACCAAAAGGCATTGTTTCTTATTTAATTTCAGGTGTTTCCACTCTAGGAATTTTCACCTTCTTACTCATCTATCCATACGGTAAACTAAAAGAAAGCACGTGGATCAAGAAGTTCACGTTGAGTTATTATTACCTTCTTTTACCACTCATTGCATTGCTATTCGTTGCCATTCTAATTCGTTTGCAAGATTATGGCTTCACCATTAAAAGATACATTGTCCTGCTCTTGGGTGTTTGGTTAACCATAAACTCTATTTACTTCATTATCAAGAGAAAAAATATTAAATTCATCCCCATTTCTCTGGCAATCATACTAGGGTTCATGTCTTTTGGCCCTTGGGGAATGTTCAGTTTAAGTGAAAAATCTCAGGGTAATCGATTGATTTCCATTTTGCAAACAAATAAAGTTATCGTCGATGGGAAAATCCAAAACGAGGTTATTTGGAATCCAGATTCGCTTCCAAAATTTTATTCCACTACTAAGTTTAAAAACGACAGCTTACTAAGCGATTCATTGAGCAATGAAGTCTATTCCATAATTAACTACCTAGATGATTACCATACTTATGAAATGCTTGCCCCCTATTTCACACAAGATATTAATGCGATGATTCGTAACGCACGAGATAGTAACAGGTGGGTTTATGAGGAAGAGATTATTATGGAAAGCATGGGATTAAAACACCAGTACAGGTCCAATTACCAATGGAAAGGCTACAAAAATATTACTATAGAATGTGAAAATAACAGCATAAAACACGTAAGTGGATATGACTACCTGAGGTATTTCAACAAGCAATACCAAAACAAGAATCAAGGAGACTTAACATATACCATTGAAGGAAAACCGTTAACTATAGGGATTAGTCCACTAGATTCCAATTCAATGTTCATTGCTTACCGCCTAGATACCTTGCAATTTAACATACATTCAATTTACTTAAAGCAAGTTCAGCAAAGTGGGAAAACTGCTTTTAGTGAAGTTCCGTTGCCAGAAATGACTTTTCAGCAGGAATCGGAACTATTTAAAGTGAAGTTAGAAGTTGACCGAATTGGAATGCGAGAAAAAGGTGATACACTACAGTACAATTACGTCAATGGAAATATCTACTTAAAAATTAAAGATTCAATCCAATAAGCTAGAAGGGTGCGATCGTGCCTAACTACTAAAGAATCCCTATCTTTAAATTTATGCTACACGGAACGCACAATGCAATAGAAGATACTAGAAATGATACTATTATCATTTCCATTAATGGAGAATTTTTTAAAAGAAACGAGGCAAAAATTTCGGTTTTCGACAGCGGTTATTTGGTCGGAGATGGAATTTGGGAAGGTTTTAGGCTCAAAAAAGGAAAGCTAATTTTTATAAAGGAGCATTTAGACCGTTTGTGGCAATCTGCAAAAGCGGTGCACATGAAGTTCCCTTTTTCAAAAGAGGAATTGGTGCAGCAGGTTTGGAACGTATTGAACAAAAACAATATGACGGACGGCGTTCACATTCGTTTGATGATTACTCGGGGAATTAAAAAAACACCCTCACAAGATCCTAGATTAACGATTTCGGGACCAAATGTGGTCATCATTCCTGAATATAAAAAGGCAGACGAGAAAACGAAACAAAAAGGAATTACTCTCTTTACCTCCTCCATTAGACGTGGTTCCCCAGATTATTTAGACCCTAGACTCAATTGCCACAGCAAGTTACACGAAGTACAAGCTTTGATTCAAGCAATTGAAGCTGGATATGACGAAGCGCTCATGTTGGACATCAACGGATTTGTTTCCACCTGTAACGCTACCAACTTTTTCATGGTAAAGAATGGAGAAGTGTGGACTTCTACCGGAGCGTATTGCATGAATGGAATTACTCGAGGAAACATTATTCGAGTATGCGAAGAAAATGGAATTCCTATTTTTCAAAAGAATTTCTCGCTTTTTGATGTGTACGATGCCGACGAATGTTTCGTGACTGGTTCCTTTGGAGGTGTAACACCAGTGACCAAAATAGATGGAAGAATACTAGAAAATAGACAAGAGTTTTCCATGGTGAATAAATTATCTGAGCTATACGGCAATTTGGTTCAACGAGAAATAGAGGCATAAATGACAGATTTTAAACGCATTTGCATGTGGGCTTGTCCTAGAAACATTTCTACAACCATGATGTATTCTTTTGCACAAAGAAGCGACACCAAAGTATTTGATGAACCACTTTATGCGCATTACCTTGCTAATACCAAAGCGAAAAACTATCATCCAGGTGCTGCTGAAATTTTAAACCATCATGAAAACGATGGGAAGAAGGTAATTGCAGAAATGCTTAAATGCACAGATGCTCCTGTTCAGTTTTACAAGCAAATGACGCATCACTTATTGGATTTAGATCGAAGTTTTATGAAATCGGTTCATCATATCTTGTTGACTAGAGACCCTAAAGAAATGCTCCCTTCCTTTGATGCGGTAATTGAAAATCCTGTTCTGGAAGATACCGGGTTTTTACAGCACAATGAATTAGTCGAGCATTTTGAAGCTAACAAGATTCCATTCACTGTAATTGAT
>Ga0307983_1000287_pt1 | contig 26718 bp, 26 predicted proteins | sample OrgLakmetagen991_FD_201845 | JGI IMG/M metagenome (GOLD analysis project Ga0307983, IMG submission 201845) | Saline water microbial communities from Organic Lake, Antarctica - #991 | ecosystem: Environmental > Aquatic > Non-marine Saline and Alkaline > Saline | place: Antarctica: Organic Lake...
ATGCTTTACAAGCATCATCATCTGGCAGTTCTTTCACAAAACTCAGTATATTTTGACCTTTAAATACTTCCATAACCCGTGTTATTAATGATAACAAGATACGGAAACTATATGACTAACTCAATAAATTTTATTTAGAAGTTACAGATAAAATAGTTTCTGCAAGAAAAGTTTATAGAAATGAGCTTTCTATGAGAGAATATGATAAAGCTTATGAGGATCTAAACGAAGAGCAAATTATATTTATCAGAAACCAGCGCAAAATAAACTTCTCAGAATATTAAGGCTAATAATTCTCCTTAAAAAATTGATCTAAATCTCCAAACATTAATTCAGGAGCAAATTGTTTATACAACTCTATGGCTTGAGCTTTCATTTGTTTGGGCAACAAGTCGCCGTATAATTCTGGTTGGTAGTCTTGTAAGTGCACGGAAATATTCTTTTTACCATCTTCACTGACATTCCAAGAGCTTTTATTGATCCATGGACTAAAAACAGTGAACGTAGGTATGTCCAGTGCTTTCCCCATATTAATTGCGCCGCCTTCATTACCTATGATACTAGTACAATGGGATAATATTTTTAGAAAATCTCTGATACTAGGAGCAAAAGCATTGATAAAAATATGCTGTTGGGTTAGCGTAGAACAAGCACTAAAAATAGCATGTGCCTCTTCTTTTTGACTTGGGATATAATTAAAAAGCAGTTGAGAACCAGTCGTAGTTACCAATTTATCTAAGACTTTTGCCATGTAGGAATAGGGTAAGGTTTTATTCTTACTACTTCCTAAAACACTTACCATTGTGAGTGGTTGTTCCAGATCAATACCTTGTTCGTACAACCATTTCTTACCTTCCACTTTTTCTAAATCGGTAAGATATATTTTAGGTTTTAAATGCCATTTCACGTCTTTGGTAAGAGGGGAGGTGAGCAACATGCGGCTACCTAGAGCAAGACCGGTTTTGTAGATAGAAGGGTCAGGATTGTTTTTTACAGCATCTGTATAGGCCAGACTAGAAAACCATTTCTTATAACCTATTCTTCGTGTTGCTCCTGATAAGAAGGAGAGCAAGGCGCTATTATTTTTACCATAAGCGTCTATAAGAAGATCGTATTTTTTGTGTTTTAGCTTTCGCGAAAGCGAGATGATAAAACTTATTTTCTCAAAATCAGACGTCGAGACTTTAATAAGACCGTCGATAGCTGGGTGGTATTTTACCAAAGCATCTGCATGTGCTATGATGAGGTAATCCAGATGAGCGTCAGGATAGGTGATCTTGAGCTGATCTGCAATGATGGTGCTCGTAAGCACATCACCCAGCATTTGATATTGAAGGAGTAATATGTTCACTAAACGGCTACGTTATATTCCCGTAAAGCATCGTTAAGGGAGGTTTTTTTATTAGTGCTTTCTTTGCGCTGTCCTATTATTAATGCACAGGGAACGTTATACGTTCCTGCTGGAAATTCTTTGGCATAACTACCAGGGATGACTACAGATCTTGCTGGTACACGACCTTTATATTGAACAGGTTCATCGCCAGTGACATCTATAATTTTTGTACTTGCCGTAAGCACGACATTTGCACCTAAAACAGCTTCAGATTCAACATGAACACCTTCTACTACTATACATCGCGATCCTATGAAGGCATTATCTTCTATAATTACTGGGGCTGCTTGAAGAGGTTCTAACACGCCACCTATTCCTACGCCACCACTTAAATGTACGTTTTTACCTATTTGGGCACAACTTCCTACGGTTGCCCAAGTATCTACCATGGTTCCTTCTTCTACGTGAGCGCCTATATTGATATAAGAAGGCATCATGATCACACCTTTTGAGATATAAGCACCATGTCTTGCTACAGCATTAGGTACAACGCGTATTCCTTTGCTCTTATAACCTGTCTTCAGCGGTATTTTATCGTGGTATTCAAATGGACCACATTCTATGGTTTCCATTTTCTGAATAGGGAAGTATAGAACGACCGCTTTCTTGATCCATTCATTTACTATCCATCCATTTTCAGTAGGTTCTGCAACACGCAGCGTGCCGCGATCTAACATATCCACCACTTCTCTAATTGCAGTTTGAGTTACCCTATTTTCTAATTGGGAACGATCTTCCCATGCATTTTCGATAACATTTTTTAATTGATCCATGATTTTTTTTACAAATATAAGAGGAGAAGCTATTTCCTTAATGGATAATGAAGGAGTTTCCACAAGAAATAACCGCAAGTAGGTCATAGGGGCCCATTTCTTAAGGAATTACCGTCTCAAAATTCAATTATAGATTCACAAATGATAACTATATAGATTTCGCTATATTTGAGCTTTATTTAATGTTAGGTTTTGTTAGGATCATAGAAAACAATCTACATCTTGTCGGAAGTCGCATGAGATATTCTATTAGCACAATCTATCATGACGACACTTTAAAATATAACAGGCGCTAAAATTAAATTTTTTACACTATAAATAATTTACAGCTTTTATGAAAATTAAAAAATTACTAGTTGCAAACCGTGGCGAGATCGCTATACGTGTATTAAGAGCTTGTACCGAGCTGAATATAAAGACCGTCGCTATTTATACGTATGAAGACCGTTATTCTTTACACCGTAATAAGGCAGACGAATCTTATCAAATAGGAGCAAATGATCAACCTTTGAGACCTTATTTAGATATGGATGAGATTGTAGGTCTTGCGGTCGATAAAGGAGTGGACGCTATTCATCCTGGCTATGGTTTTTTATCTGAGAACTCAGATTTTGCGAGAAAATGTGCTGAGAATGGGATTATATTTATTGGTCCCGATCCGGAGGTAATGGATGCTTTAGGCGACAAGATAGCTGCAAAAAAAATAGCGGTAAAATGTAATGTTCCCATTATTCAAAGTAGTGAGAAGTCTCTTAGTTCGCTGCAACTAGCAAGAGAGGAATCTAAGAAAATAGGTTTTCCTATTATGTTAAAGGCGGCTTCTGGTGGCGGTGGTCGAGGTATGCGTATTTTAAGGAACATAGAAGACCTTGAAATATCTTTTGATAGTGCTCGTAATGAAGCATGGAATGCATTTGGAGATGATACCATGTTTTTAGAAAAATATGTTGAAGACCCTAAACATCTGGAGGTACAAATAGTTGCTGACCGCCATGGAGAAATACGTCATCTTTATGAAAGAGATTGCTCGGTACAACGCCGTCACCAAAAAGTAGTTGAAGTGGCACCTTCCTTTAATGTATCTCAAAAAGTAAAAGACCAATTATACAAATATGCTATTGCGATAACAAAAGAAGTAAGTTACAATAACATAGGTACGGTAGAGTTTCTTGTCGATAAGGAAGACCATGTTTTTTTTATAGAAGTAAATCCGCGTATTCAGGTCGAACACACGGTTACAGAAATGGTCACTGGGATAGATCTTGTAAAGACGCAAATTTTCATTGCTGCAGGATATAAGTTAGCTGATAAGCAAATTAAAATCTACGGACAGGATAGTCTTGCCACTTATGGTTATGCCATACAATGTAGATTAACCACAGAAGATCCATCTAATGATTTTACACCTGACTACGGTAAGATCACGACCTATCGAAGTGCAGCAGGAATGGGGATACGACTTGATGCGGGTAACATATATTTAGGATATAAAGTAAGTCCTTTTTTTGATTCGATGTTGGTAAAAGTATCATCTCATGGTCGTACTTTGGATGGGGCAGTTCGAAAAATGTCGCGTGCTTTAAAAGAATTTAGAATACGCGGTGTAAAAACGAATATTCATTTCTTACAAAATGTGATCACTCACCCAGTATTTATGAATGGTGGTGTAACGGTTAATTTTATTCAGAACACGCCAGAGTTATTTGATCTAATAGTGCCCCAGGACCGAACTTCTAAAGCCACAAAATATCTAGCTGAAGTTATTGTAAACGGTAATCCTGATATTAAAAGTATAGATCCTAATAAAGTATTTAGAACTCCTAAAATCCCAGTTTACGACCCCAAATCACCTTTCCCTAAGGGGACAAAAGATTTGTTGACAGAATTAGGTCCAGAAGCTTTTTGTAACTGGCTCCTTAAGGAAACTAAGATCCATATTACGGATACAACTATGAGAGATGCACATCAATCCTTGCTAGCTACTCGCATGAGATCTTTTGATATGTTAAAGGTTGCTGAAAGCTTTGCAAAAAACCATGCACAGACCTTCAGTATGGAAGTTTGGGGTGGAGCCACTTTTGATGTGTGTATGCGTTTTTTACATGAAAGTCCTTGGACCAGACTTAGAGAATTACGCAAAGCGGTACCTAATATACTTTTTCAAATGTTATTGAGAGGTTCTAATGGAGTAGGTTACAAGGCTTACCCAGACAATCTGATTGAAAAGTTTGTTGAGAAATCGTGGGAAAATGGAGTGGATGTATTTAGAATTTTTGATTCTTTGAATTGGATAAAAGCAATGGAGCCTAGCATTAATTATGTACGAGAAAAAACAGGAGGTATTGCCCAAGCCGCAATTAGCTACACAGGAGATATATTGGATCCCAATCAAACTAAATATAATCTGAAGTATTATATCCAATTAGCTAAAGATTTAGAAAATGCAGGTGCCCACATGATTGCTATTAAAGATATGGCTGGATTGTTAAAGCCTTATGCTGCTACTGAGTTAGTTGCCGCATTAAAAGATACCGTCTCCTTGCCTATACATTTACACACTCATGACACATCATCTTTACAAACAGCAACTTATTTAAAAGCTGTGGAGGCTGGGGTAGATGTAATTGATTGTGCCTTAGGCGGCTTATCGGGTCTAACGTCTCAGCCCAATTTCAATTCGGTAGTAGAGATGCTCAAATATCAAGATCGAGCGCCAGAATTCCATATGGATTCACTTAATAAATTTTCTAATTTCTGGGAAGATACACGGGAGTTGTATTATCCATTTGAATCAGGTTTAAAAGCCGGCACTGCTGAGGTGTATCAGCATGAAATTCCAGGTGGTCAATATTCTAATTTGAGACCACAATCTGTAGCCTTAGGTTTAGAAGATCGTTTTGAAGAAGTAAAATTGATGTACGCCGAAGTCAATGCTATGTTTGGTCATTTGATAAAGGTAACTCCTAGTTCAAAAGTGGTAGGTGATATGGCTATTTTTATGGTAACTAATAATCTGACTGCTAATGAAGTCATGGAAAGAGGACAGGAGATTTCTTTCCCAGATTCAGTGATTGATTTTTTCAAAGGTGATCTAGGACAACCAGTAGGAGGGTTCCCTAAGAAATTACAAAAAATTATACTCAAAAATGTAATTCCTTATACAGATCGCCCTAATGCTCACTTAGAACCTATAGATTTCACTAAGGAGTTTAGTGCTTTTAAACGCAAGTTTGAGAAAGGATTTACACGCACTATTGAGATAGAGGACTTTTTATCTTTCATGTTGTATCCCAAAGTTTTTGAACAAGCTCATGAGAATTACAAGAAATATGGAAATATTTCATTGATACCAACTAAGAATTTTTTCTATGGAATGGAGTTAAGAGAGGAGATCCTAATAGAATTAGAGCCTGGTAAAACTGTGATTATCAAGTTGCTTTCTATTAGTATTCCTAATGAAGACGGTATTCGTACGATTTTCTTTAAAGTGAATGGAGAAAATAGGTCTGTAGATATACTAGATAAATCGCTGCATATTATCAAAGTGGAAAACACAAAAATAGACCTAGCTAATCCATTAGAAATAGGAGCACCGTTGCAAGGCTCTTTATATAAAGTATTTGTAAAGAAAGGACAAGAGGTTAAGAAAAATGAGCCGTTATTTGTTATTGAAGCGATGAAAATGGAGAATACTGTTGCAGCAACTAGAGCTGGTACTATAGCCTCTATTACTTTAAAGGCTGGTACTATGGTGACTAAAGATGATCTCGTATTAACTTTAGTGTGAGTCGAGAATAGTTTATTTTTGTAGTAATTATGGCAAGATTACTAGCAATAGATTACGGTAAAAAAAGAACAGGAATAGCAGTGACTGATCCTATGCAAATCATTGCCTCTGGACTCACCACTGTAGCTACTCGTGATTTGACTACTTTTCTTCAGGATTACTTAAGTAAAGAAGAGGTAGAGGCTATAATTTTAGGGGAACCTAAACAAATGGATTACACCGATAGTGAGTTAGGTCCTTGGTTGAGAACATATACCTTGCAATTACAAGAATTGTTTCCCAATGTAAAAATAGAACGTGAAGACGAACGTTTTACATCAAAAATGGCTCATGCTGCCATGCGTACAGGGGGTCTTAAAAAGAAGCAACGACAGAATAAAGCACTGGTAGATGAAATAGCTGCGACTATAATTTTACAGAGTTATATGGATCGAAATAGATAAAAGCTATAAAACTCTAGGTGTTGTTTTAATCATATGGAACAACAAAGGCATCAATAGTTTTAAAAAGAAAATAAATTATGTTTATTATTCATTAATAGGCATTCAACTTTAATCATTTAAGAACATGATTTTACCAGTAGTCGCTTACGGCGATCCAGTTTTAAGAAAAAAAGCAAAGGATATTACTCCTGAGCACCCAAAATTTAAAGAGATTCTTGAAAATATGTGGGAAACCATGTACAATGCTAGCGGTGTTGGACTTGCTGCACCACAAGTGGGCTTGCCTATTAGATTGTTCCTAGTAGATACCACCCCTTTTGCAGACGATCCAGAACTTTCTAAAGAAGAGTCAGAACAACTCGACGGATTTAAAAAGGCATTCATCAATGCAGAGGTCATGGAAGAAAATGGAGAAGAATGGGCTTTTAATGAGGGTTGTTTGAGTATCCCTAATGTAAGAGAAGACGTTTACCGTCAGGAGGAAGTGGTGATACGTTACTTAGATGAAGACTTTGTAGAACATACAAATACGTATAATGGGTTAATTGCGCGGGTGATACAACACGAATACGACCATATAGAAGGTGTTTTGTTTACAGACAAAATTTCAAGTCTTAAAAAGCGTTTGATAAAAGGTAGGCTTTCTAATATTTCAAAAGGAAAAACTGATGTGGATTACCGCATGCGTTTTCCAGAGGTAAAAGGAAGAAGACAATAACAGCCGATTTCACAAAAAAATGTTGAAGTTAGCACACAATAGTAAAGGTTAGGTGTAATTATATATATTTGCGCCGCTAAAAAGAAAAAAATGAGTTTAGAAAATATACTTTCCATAACAGGTAAACCAGGGTTATACCAATTAAAAAACAAGGCTAAAAATGGTTTTGTAGTAGAGTCTTTGTTAGATAAGAAAACTTCTATAGTAGGTATCAATCACAATGTAAGTGTACTTAAAGATATCTCTATCTATACCTACACAAAAGAAATGCCTTTGAAAGAGGTTTTTAAAAAAATAGCCGAAAAGGAAACCAACGGTCCAGCGATCAACCATAAAGTAGGTAAAAAGGAGCTTGAAAATTATTTTAATGAAGTACTTCCAGACTATGATGAAGAACGTGTTTATGCAAGTGATATTAAAAAGGTAATACAATGGTATAACTTGCTTCAAGAGAATGATCTTTTAGGAGCTTTAGAGGAAGAGTAAAAAATCCTATTTCTATAAAACACAAAAGCCTTTCTATTATGGAAAGGCTTTTGAATGATGTTTAAATAAGGTTTATTTCTTGTAAAACGGAATACGATACATAATACCATAGGAATATCCAACCCCTATGTCGCCAGTATCAAAGGTTCTTCCAAATCCTGGTGCGTATAGATTGTCAAAGTTGTCTGGTGTTTTTTCTGTAAGTCGGCGTTTTAATTGAAGATTTGCAGTGAGGTAGAGGTTATTCAAAACCTGTACTTTACATCCTAATTGGATTTCTAGCCAGATCATGTTCAAACCAGAAAACTCTCTATCAACTAGGTTAGTATAAACAGGAAAATAGTTGTTATCTGTATGGTAGTCGTATCTCTTAAGGGTTTGTGACATGCGTGCATAACCTAGTCTAGCGCCACCGTAGATCATATTATCCATATCCAGCCAATTTTGATAAAAGTTGTAATCGACGCCAGCTTTTATAAACGAACCTGAAGTTTTATAATCTACACGTTCACTGGTTCTATCTAAAGATTCATTACCTATTTCACCAGCGATGTACAATTGTTTTGACAATCGGTAATCTGCTAGGATTTGAAAACCGGTATATTCTTCATCGATTGCAGTTCTTATCAAACTAGCGAGATCTATACCAGCACGTAAACCATAAGTTTGTTTATAGATGACGCTGTCTTTTTTGATCTCGTTTTCGCCTTGAGCGGTACCCAAAAAACAAGAGAGAAGAACTAATGTGCTAATGAAGTATTTGAACATGTACGTCTGTATTATTAGTTACATTATCTTCCACTATAATCACTCTTTCTATCCATTGATTCCCAGAAGTCTCTGCTGTTTGAATGGCTACAAGATTGTTGTAAATGACTCTGAAACCACAAGCTCTACTGACATATACTTCTTCCAGAATATAGTTGAAGTCTATGTTGTCTGAATTGAGAACGCCATCTTCGGTGAGAATCAGATTGTAACTGGTCCTGCTGCTATCTGTACGCAAAGGAATAGAGATGGTTTCTGTATTGCTCAGTGTGGTAGACCCGTTGGTATCAAGAGGGGCAAAACTGCTACTTCCTATTTCTTGAACTTCAATGCGATCTACGGCTTTATTCTCCAGTGGATTCAACACATCTTTAAACTCGATAACCAGTCTAGGGGTTACTGCCTGATCTGGCGTACACAAATCGTCTTTTTCACAGCTGCCGAATAGAATTGCTGTGATAAGGATTAAAAGGTAGCTGGAGTATTTATTCATTTTAATTACTTGGTGCTATTGGCTATATCAGTATTTTCTTCAAGAACCAGCTTTGTTAAAATATCTGAGGTAGGTGCATAACTAGGTCTGTGAATATAATCAGAAAGAACGCGGTTTCCTTTTTTGTCAAAAATAGTATAGGTAGGAAAACCTTCTAGATTTATTTGTTGTTGAACAATGCTTCCTTGCTCTCTCGTCAAGAAATAATGTTTTCCTTTAATCTGATACTCTGCAATAGAAGGGATATATGCTTTTTCTTTACTAGCATGACATAAATAAACAAACTCTACATCTTCTTTAAACTTCTCGTGAAGTGCAGGGGAAGCTTCTTTAAACTCAGCTTTACAAGGCCCGCACCAAGTAGCCCAGTTATCGATATAAATTACTTTTCCATTGGCATTGGCAATGATTTCTTCAATGAACTTAGAGGCATCATCACTTTTAAAGGTTAGTAATTCTGCTTCAGCAGGGATTTGTGGCTTTTCAATAAGATCTTTAGTTTTTAGATATTCTTGTTGAATGGAAGTAAGTAGGGAAGAATCTTTTAAATAATCCATAAGCTCTTCAGAATTATCTTCATAAAGTTTTATGGAATGATCGTCTAAATCTCTCATTATGAGCATAGAAACAGTATGATAGCTCAGGTAACTACCTTCTTTAACAGCGTTTTCAATGATCACTTGGTTGATTTCTTGTGGGGTTGCTTCGGGGAATTTTTTTTCTATTTCTCTAGAAGCAAAAGCATGGTTGTTATAAAGAATACTATTAGCGGCATTCGTATTGACCATATCTTCCTCTGTCAATTCAGGCAAATGAACGAGTTCTTTATAATAAGGACTGTCCATTTCTGGCACTTTTTTACCGTAGTAATTGGCAAAAGAAGCATAATCCATTTTTGCATTGATAGTAGCAAACTTCTTATCTGTTGTGATGTAGTCTTTTAGGTACTTGTTGAGTGTTTTATCATCCAGGTAGGTCTTGTAATAGTCTTTAAGTTTTTTGGTATGATCATCGATAAGCTTTTCTAAGTCATTGTAATCCAGTTCACTTTCTTCCTTATAAAATGCTTCCGTTTTTAGCGGGTTGCTAGCTAGGTATTCTTGAAATTTTTCTTGAGTGGTTGCCGTTTTACCACTAAATGTGATGCTCTTTTTAAAAGCAGCTTCATCTCTACCTTCTGTGTAATTGATGCTAACACTATCACCAGGAACAGCTATAATTTGAAAACTATTATTTCCATATAAAGTAAGCGCACTTGCCGACGGTAAAGGGAAGGAAGTGGTAAAATCGCCATTTTCATTTAACAGGGCATCTTCTTGAAAGGATTTTTTACTCATCATATCATAGCCATAGACCGTAATCTTCTCTAATTCTAAGGAATCCGTAAGCTGTACATGACCAGAAATAACTACTGTTTTTGGTTCTTGTTTTACGACTTCTTGAGTGTCTTTACAAGAGCTAGAAATGATAACGACCGCTATAGTCCAGAATAAATATTTCATGGTCTGTTACTTTTTTAATTCTAATAAAACCACGTTCTCCACATGGTGTGTTTGAGGGAACATGTCTACCGGTTGTACTTTAACAATGGTATATTTCTCATCTAGTAACGCAAGATCACGTGCTTGTGTTGCACTGTTACAGCTTACATAAACAATACGTGCAGCACTCAGTTTAATTAATTGAGCGACTACATCTTTGTGCATACCGTCTCGTGGTGGATCGGTAATAATGACATCTGGTTGTCCGTGCTCATCGATAAAGTCTTGTGTAAAAACTTCTTTCATATCGCCAGCAAAGAAGGTAGTGTTTTCTATACCGTTGTGTTTTGCATTTGTTTTGGCATCTTCTATAGCTACAGGAATAGCCTCAATTCCTACAACGTGTTTTGCTTTTTTTGCTACAAATTGTGCGATGGTTCCTGTTCCTGTATACAAATCATAGACCAGCTCTTCTCCAGTAAGTCCAGCAAAGTCTCTTGTGATTTTATACAGTTCATAAGCTTGCTTGCTATTGGTCTGATAAAATGACTTGGCATTGATCTTGAACTGCAAACCTTCCATTTCTTCATAGATATGATCACGGCCATGATAACAAATCACGTCTTGGTCATAAATGGTATCATTTGCTTTTTCATTGATGATGTACTGCAAAGAAGTAATTTGTGGGAAGGACTCTTTTAAATGATCTAATAAGGCGAGTCTTTGTACCTGATTATCTTCAAAAAATTGAATTACCACCATATTTTCTCCGGTAGAAGACATGCGCAGCATTAAAGTGCGCAATGTTCCAGATTTTTCTCTTGGGTTGAAGTAGGATATGTTTTCCGCTTTCGCGAAAGCGTGCACACTCAACCTAATATCTTCTCCTATTTGAGGATGTAGGTGACACTCGTCCAAGTGCAAAATCTTATCCCACATTCCAGGGATATGAAAGCCAAGCGCTTTTTTATCTTCAATTTCTACGTCACTTTGAATCTCTTCTAGTGTCAACCAACGGTTTGCAGAAAAACTGAATTCCATTTTGTTGCGGTAGCGGTATTGTTCTGAAGAACCAGCAATAGGAGTCATTTCTGGAAGTTCTAGGTGACCTATTCTCTTAAGGTTTTCAGCTACTTCTTTTTGCTTAAAATACAGCTGACTTTCATAGGTCATGTGTTGCCATTTACATCCTCCACAGGTGTTGAAATGCTTGCAAACAGGCTCTGCACGTCTATCGCTTAATTCAATAAATTTAGTTACTTTACCCTCGTAAAAGGACTTCTTTTTCTTAAAGGTTTGTATGTTAACCACGTCGCCAGGGACTGCATCTGTAAGGAAAATCACTTCACCTTCTTCTGTTTTTGCAACACTTTTACCTCTTGCACCAGCATCTACTACAGGTACATTTTCAAAGGACTTTTGAGCTCTTTTTCTTCGTTTTGACATAGGTGTCAAAATTAATGTAATTATATCAGTATATTCAAACACTAACCACAATTATAGGTTTTTATAGCAGCTTTAAACAGTTGAGCTGTTTGACTGGAATTGAGAATTTCGCAAATTCTTAAAGCTTATTATTTTAATCCTTTGATCTAATTGATTAAATTGCCTCAAAAGAATAAAAGCACAGATATGAGCGTGGATACAAAGAGCAAAGCACAACATTATATAGATTTAGAAGATCAGCATGGAGCACACAATTACCATCCGTTACCAGTAGTACTGGAAAGAGGTGAGGGTGTTTATGTCTGGGATGTAGACGGAAAGCGATATTACGATTTCTTAAGTGCTTATAGTGCTGTCAATCAAGGTCATTGTCATCCGGCTATTGTAAATGCGATGAATGAACAAGCGCAAACTCTGACGCTTACTTCAAGAGCCTTTCATAATGATAAACTAGGATTGTACGAAAAGTACATGACCGAATATTTTCAGTTTGACAAGGTTTTACCGATGAATACGGGTGCTGAAGCTGTGGAAACAGCAATAAAAATTGCACGTAAATGGGCTTATGAGAAAAAAGGAGTAGCAGAGCATGAGGCAAAAATAATTGTATGTGAAAATAATTTTCACGGTCGTACAACGACGATTATTTCCTTCTCCAATGATGAAGGGGCCCGCAAAAACTTTGGTCCTTATACACCTGGATTTATTAAGATCCCTTATAATGATACAGCAGCTTTAGAAAAAGCACTTCAAGAAGAAAACGTAGCAGGATTTTTAATTGAGCCTATACAAGGAGAAGCAGGAGTATTTACACCGCATGATGATTTTATGAGGTCTTCTCGTGATTTATGTAAAAAATACCATGCGTTATTCATTGCAGATGAGATCCAAACCGGAATCGCAAGAACTGGTGGTTTGTTAGCGGTATGTGGAGATTGTAATTGTGAAGCACATTGTGAACGACAAGAAAAAACTTACGCACGTCCTGATATACTGATTTTAGGAAAAGCACTATCTGGTGGCGCTTATCCTGTAAGTGCTGTATTAGCAGATAATGAAGTGATGAATGTGATCCAACCAGGACAACACGGTTCTACTTTTGGAGGTAATCCTGTAGCAGCTGCTGTAGCGATAGCTGCACTTGAAGTGGTGAAGGATGAACACTTGATCCAAAATGCTCGTGCTTTAGGAAACTATTTCAGAGCTGAAATTAATAAGTACATTGAAACAACTGATACGGTTACTTTGGTAAGAGGTAAAGGTTTGTTGAATGCTATTGTCATCAATGATGCAGAAGATAGCAAGACGGCATGGAACATTTGTTTGAGATTAAGAGATAATGGATTGCTCGCTAAACCCACTCACGGAAATATTATTAGATTTGCACCACCACTCGTGATGACTAAAGAGCAACTTGATGAGTGTATTTCAATTATCATTAAAACACTTAAAGAATTCGAATAAAATGGAAGTACAAAACTAACCTCAGCACTCGCAACAATTTAATTCTGGTAATGCTAGTGGTCCGGCACCCAAAACATGGCTTGCAGAGTCCATAATAGTCACCATATTGTGTTGTCAGATATTCGGTATCATTGCGATTATTTATAGTTCGCAAGTAGAGAGCAAGCATAGAATAGGAGATATTCAAGGTGCTTTAGATTCTAGTAGAAAAGCTAAAAATTGGGTTATTGCAGCTGTTGCTAAAGGCGTAGTTCTAATTGCGGTCTTTTTCTTTACAGGAATTCTCGCTGCAATTGCAGATGGTGGTGGGTTTTAAAGGTCACCATAAAATACTAATAATTTGCGGCGCTGTGATTTTTACAGCGGCCGCATTTTTTTTACTCAAAAATTACCATCCAGAGGAGTCGGCTCTTTTTCCACAATGCCCCAGTAAATACGTGATAGGTTATGACTGTCCAGGTTGTGGATCGCAGCGGGCAGTTCATTCTTTATTGAATGGACAGTTAGAAAAAGCTTTTAATTATAATCCGCTGTTGTTTTTCTTATTGCCTTTTGGAATTTTAGTGGGAGTGTTTGAATGGATTCCTTCCTTGAGAAGTCATTCTTTTAGACGTGTACTTAATAATAAGTATGTGGTACTATCTGTGTTTGCACTGATTATAGTTTTTACCATTTGGCGTAATCTATAAGTTGTTACTGCTTAATTAGAGCTTAGCGCTGTTTCTAGTTAAGTAGGTGTAATTTAATTTCCTTCCTGTTCAAAGCTAGACGTTTTTCAAATAGAGCGCCTTTATACCGGTTGTTTTTGAGACTGCACTATCAGCTTCAGAATTTTGATACTTCGATAATTTCATCATTTATAAATTCTTTAAAGGTCAACTCAGTAGAAGAAACCATCTTATTTCCGTCTAAAATTAAGGGCTATTGTGGTAATAGGATAGATAAGATTTGTTTTCTGGTGTGCTATACGAACTTGATGTTATTTCTTGAGGTGAGTTGGGTGCGAGAAAGCATATCACTATCTTTTTTAAGTTTGGTGTTTAGTAAGGGGTTTGTATAGATAAGATTTGTTTTCTGATGTGCTCATCAATTTAAAGTTGTGTTTAAATGTGAATGAAGCTCGAGATAAAAACAAAAAAAAAGGGAAAGCGTTAGCTTTCCCTTTTTTATTATAAAAAGTATGTATTACATACATCCAGCTTCTTCCATAGCATTATATATAGGAGCTAATTGTTCTTCTGTTACGTTAGGGTTGTCAGCAAACATATCAATGTACCAATTGTAAAATTCACACTGATTCATGTAGAACCAAATGATAAATGCTAGTCCGATAAATGATAGTACTAAAGAAACAATGGCAACAGTCCTTGCTGTTTTCATTGCGTTAGCGTTTATATACTCATCTGGATTTGCATGGTATTTAGCAAGTTCCTTGTTAGCTACTACAAGAGCTATGATAGCTGCAATAGTTCCTATTCCGTATACACAACAACATAAGAATCCTATAACCGATAAGATGTAAACTAAGGTGGTGTTTAATTTTTGCATGGTGGGTTGTTTTTAATTATTGGGTTAGATGACAAAAGGCATACAATGTTACAATATTTTTCAATGAATAGCCATTTTTACTAAAAAACTGGTAATAATTGTTCCTATGGTGATCAGGGTTGCCCACAGTTTAATTTGCTCACTATATTTTACCTCTGTAAACCAATCAAAAATAAGAAAAAAGAATAAAAATATACCGGGAAATAATCCAGGATACATAAGGAAAGAGTCTGTTAAATGACCTTGTAATAAAAAAGAAATGGACCGCTGGATTCCACATCCAGGACAGTCCATCCCCGTTAATTGTTTACTCATACAAGGTAGCATCCAGCCATCAGTAATGAGCAATGTCATTGTACTAGTTAGAAACACTTACTTTGACAGCAGTTTCTTTATTGTTAGTTGTTGTTACTTTAGCAATGTAAATAGCACTTGATAAAGTGGCCGTATCAAAACTGTAACTAGCTTGAGTAGATGACGGCTTGTTAGAGAATATTTGTCTTCCAGCAAGATCGTATAAAGAAATATTTGCCACCTCTTCAAGAGCAGGATTTAATACCATTAACTCTTTGTTTCTATTGTTTTGGAATACATCAAAATTAGTAGTATCTAAGCTTTCATTGCTTAATGTACCAGAAGTGTTTTTGAACGTTATTTCAAAACGGTCTGTGTAGTGGCCTGGTGCGATGAGTAAAGTTTTATTTCCAGATTTGATATCGTGATATACACCAGTTTGAGTATCGTGTAAGTACACATTGGTAGGATCAAAATTGATCATAAAAGCAAGTTCAAATTCTACATCAATAGGAGCGGTAAAGCTGTTAGCTACCTGCACACCTATAGGTAAGGTCATGTCTTCATCAAATGCTTGTGAAGAAAGAGCGTATTCACCAGTCGTACCTATTTTGATATAAGCATCTGTATTCAGTCTTCCAGAGACAGGTCCTTCCCAAGCAAAGTCGTAGGCTTGTGATGTGCTGTTGTCAAAAGCAAAAGTTAAAGGTCTTGCGTATAGTCCATTAGGGACTACATTTAAAATCATCTTAGGTATTTGTCGAGCAATTAATGCGTCCTGCGGATTAGAACTAGCATTTCCCGGAGCAGATTTAAAAATAGAAGTAGCAGCGTCCTCTCTTTGAAATGCTCTCATAGAATTATTAAACTCCGCTTGATCTCCAGGGCCACTAGGTACTGTATTACCAGTAGTCAAGTTTGGTGTAGCGACTTGTTCAAAAGAGGTTGCTGTTAATAGCACATCTGTATTGGTCCTAGATATAAAAAATCCTTGACCTATAGCTGCATACCTTCTTTTACCGTCAATACCAATACCATAGGAATTTTGATTTCCTGGTGGATTAGGTGGTCCTACACTTGCAGTGGAAGTACTGGTCATGATGTTACCATCATTATCAGTTCTTCTAAAAATAGCTTCTAGATAAACCCCATCATTGTCATAACCATCAGATCCACCGGCTGTAAATCCCATAGGTACATATCTTGCATAACCTCCTAAATAACTTGTTAAGGAGTGAGATGTTTCTACTTGAGATTCCCAGAACTCTACCCAAGGATCTATTTTTACCGTGTTAGGTCCTGAATCTTGAGCATTTTCTTGTAAAAATTTCTTTATATCTAAAGCACTTGGATACGGATTTCCAGCAAGAGTACCGTTATTATTACCAACACCTACTAAGATGGTACCGTTATTAGGGCGGCCTCTAAAATCATAACGTTGACCCGTATTTCCATTAAAAGCGCCATTGTTAAAGGATCCCATGTCATTTACGCCTTTCATAGTAAAACCATAACCAGTACGGGTAGTTTGAGTACCATTAAAAATACTCCATCCTGCATAACCAGTAACTGGGCTTCCACCGCTATCATAGGTCCATAACCATCTTCCAGCAACTCGCAGTGGAGTACCACCTAAATTACCATCATCAGACATACCGTTACTTACTCCGTAAGCGAGTATTAGAGAATTTCCTGCTGTAATTGTTAAATCGGTATTCAGAATACTTGGATCTGAGGTATCGACAGTAGGATATTTAATTTGTGTGTTTCTAAATCCTACATTACCGTCGCTACCGGTTAATTGATTACTTACTGGTGCAGACCAATAATTATAAGTAAATGCATTAGACGTTCCTTCTTGAAAAACAGAAATAATTCCATCTCCTTCATTGCCTACATTATTATCTTGAATCAGTTGCGCCTCTTCTCTTAAATAAAATTTAGAATCAGTATCAAGGTTGATTTTATCCTTTACAAATATATCAGTTCCTTTGGAATAGACAAAATTGTCTCCAACTATCCAAAGTTGAGCATCAGTCATTTGAAAGGAAAACACAATTAAAAGTAACAAGAAAATTTTCTTCATAATAAGAATTTTAACACTACAAAAATATAACTTTAAGGTGCTAAACCTTAATACTTTTGGATAAGTTTATAGATTTGCAGCATTAATTAGATCAAATAAAAAAAATGCCGATTAAGAACAATAAAACGCAACTTATAAACGGATTTATGATCCTCTTGGGTGCTATATTTTTACTGTATTCTGTCATTGTGGAGTCTGTAAACGTCTATTTCAAGATTGTGGGACTCCTTTTTCTCATGTTTGGGGCTTACCGGGCTAGCAATCATTGGGTGGAGCATCGGGATGATCATTTGAACGACGAAGAAGAATAACAGATGTATTCATATAAAATAGGTGATCGTGTGTTGGTGCTGGACGATGAGTTTGGTGGGGTGGTCGCTTTCGCGAAAGCGGAACAAATAACCATTTTAACAGATGACGGCATAGAAATAACTTACCATCAAAGGGAGTTGATTTTAGACCGGTCTTTCCAAGTGTCCCATGTCGTGCGCAAGGAAGAGCCAGCGCCCAAAAAATCAAAAACAAGACTCGTATCTAGAAAGAAAGCTGCTTTTATTCCGGCGGTAGAAATCGATTTACATATACATCAACTCGTAAAATCAGAACGAGGAATGGACGCTTATGACAAACTCAATATTCAAATAGATACGGCAAGGCATAAAATAGAATGGGCCATCCAAAACCGCATTCCAAAACTGGTTTTTATACACGGAGTAGGTCAAGGCGTGCTCAAAGAAGAGCTCAACTTCCTCTTTCAGCGCTATGGGCAGATTAAGTTTTATGATGCCGATTATCAGAAATACGGCCGCGGTGCTACTGAAATATACATCCGCCAGAACTTGTAGGTGCTGGGAATGTGGGTGTGCAACTCAACTGAACTGCTTCTTTTAGAAAATCTCCAAAAGGGTAGGTTTCAAAAACAATTTCTTCTCTATCGTTTTGTAAACTTAAATTAGAAATGCTTATTCGCACCTGAGTTATACGTTGTATGGTATGTTCTATGTATTCTTCTATAATTGGATTAGCCTCTTCATCTATAGCTGCGTCTCTGTAATTAGGTATTGTAGAGCCAAGAGCAATATCATTTGTAGGGTCAATGTCGCTATCGATAGATTCATTTCTGCTAAGAACCCCATCTCCGTCATCATCAGTATCTAAGTAATCTGGCGTCCCGTCACCGTCAGTGTCCCTACTTGCTGCAACATTTACACTTCCATTGGTAGCTAAAACAACACCTTCTTGATCTGTTGGAACATTATCCCCGTCATCATCACTATCTAGGTAGTCTGGAATTCCATCACCGTCGCTATCTTGACTGGACATTGGGTCAATTACACCAGCTATAAATACGGCTCCTTCGGCGGCGGCTGGAATACCATCGTTATCATCATCACTACGAGTTCCTGTCTCTACGATTACATTTCCAGCCATCGCAGTATATACTTCTGTAACCATTGGAGAACTAGGTGGTATACTGTTGCAATAATAGTCGTTTCCTGGAGCTGCGTTGAATTTGCGGTATTCAAAAGTGTTGGAATTACTAGAAGTAATGGTATAAGGTCCATAAGTTCCATCCACGTTTAAAATATCATTAGCAGTTCGGAACTGCAATACGAGACTCTCAAAGTTGGTATTTTCGTTTTTATAAAAAACGTAATTATTCACACTACCCGTTACAAGGGTAGGGTCACAGGCTTCTACACTAGAATCTTCAAAATCAAAGTCATTAGTAATGATATCTCCATCATCACAGCCTATTAAAACTATAGGGAAAATAAGGTACAGCAGTTTTTTCATAGTTACAAAAGTAGTCAATCATATTAAAGCGCTAAAGCATCATTTTTATTGTAAATAATTTACTTTTGTAGTTATGAAACATGTTTATCTAGATAGCGCAGCGACCACGCAAATGAGACCAGAAGTTATTGCAAGAATGACTGAAGTGATGAGTGAAGTCCACGGTAACCCAAGTTCTACGCATACGTATGGACGAAGCGCAAAGTCCCTTGTCGAAACTGCTCGTAAAAACATAGCCGCTCAACTCCATGTCACTGCGGCCGAAATTATTTTCACTTCTGGTGGTACTGAGGCAGACAACCTTGCTATTCACAGTAGTGTACGTGACCTAGGTGTAGAACGCATTATTACCACTTCTATAGAACATCATGCGGTCATTTACATTGTAGATTACTGTGCAGATACATACGGAACTGAAGTCGCTCATGTTAAATTAAAAGAGTGTGGTACGCCCAATTATATAGATTTAGAACGCTTACTTTCTTCTAGCGATAAGAAAACACTTGTTTCCTTGATGCACATCAATAATGAGATTGGGAATAAATTAGACATCGATCGAGTAGGAGCTTTGTGTAAAAAGTACAAGGCCTTGTTTCATAGCGATTGCGTGCAATCGGTGGGGCATTATGAAATGGACCTGGCTAAGTTGCCAGTAGATTTCACAGCCGTATCTGCTCATAAATTCCACGGACCTAAAGGAGTAGGATTTGCCTTTATAAGAAAAGGAACCGGTCTAAAGCCTATTATTTTAGGTGGTTCACAAGAAAGAGGGATTAGAGCAGGAACAGAAAGTGTTCACAACATTGTCGGTATGGATCTCGCTTTGAAAATGGCTTATGATCATCTAGAAGAAGATCGTGCCTATGTTCTAGATCTTAAAAATTATTTCAAAGACCAACTAGAAGTTCATGTGCCAGGAGTCAAATTCAACGGGAATTGCAGTGATCAGGATAACAGTACTTACACGCTATTAAACGTATGTCTACCATGTCCAGCAGATAAAGCTGCGATGCTTTTATTCACCATGGACTTGAAGGGTATTGCTTGTTCTAGAGGGAGTGCATGCCAAAGCGGCGCTCAAAAAGGTTCTCATGTACTGACTAGTGTTCTTTCAGAAGAAGATTTAAACAAGCCTAGTTTGCGTTTTAGCTTTTCAATTTACAATACAAAAGAAGAACTGGACTATGTAGTAGAGGTGTTGAAGGAATACCTGCAAGGGATGGCATCATAAAGGACCAAATTCCAAATCTAAAAATTACTGGCAATACAAGTATGGTATAGTTTATAGATATTATACTCCTAAACCTCATAGGTTTTTAAAACCTGTGAGGTTGGCTAAAACCTGTCTTTTTTATTGTTTAAAAATCAATTTAACTGATTTCTATAACGTAAACATACAAGGGAAATACCAATAGGTAAAGGGTGTTTACAGTAGAGTAAAAATCCATGATTAATCAACCTTTCCCCTTTAATTGGGAAAAGGTTTCTCTTTAGTTTATAATTCATTTTCACTTCGATTTCACTCAGCACATCGCCTTTGAAATAAAGGGAAATTCTTTTTTAACGAGATCATAATTGCTCTTTTCTCATTTTTCAACTTCGCTTTGTCATTCCAGAAAATTTGGCTAAAAAATGTCCGTGCAAGTGAAAGAAGCGCTTCCCAACTTTGTCTGGAATCCATCAAGGAATCTTAATGTAATATAGCATCGGAAAACTCTTTTGGTTGCTCTCTCGGCTTAGCTGAGATTGACGCCAACCTGTTTTTCACTTGGATTTCACTCAGCACATCGCCTTTGAAATAAAGGGAAATTCTTTTTTAACGAGATCATAACTGCTCTTTTCTCATTTTTCAACACCGCTTTGTCATTCCAGAAAATTTGGCTAAAAAATGCCAGTGCAAGAGAAAGAAGCGCTTCCCAACTTTGTCTGTAATCCATTAAGGAGTCTTAAGGTAATATAGCATCGTAAAACTCTTTTGGTCGCTCTCTCGGCTTAGCTGAGATCGTCGTCAACCTGTTTTTCACTTCGATTTCACTCAGCACATCGCCTTTGAAATAAAGGGAAATTCTTTTTTAACGAGATCATAATTGCTCTTTTCTCATTTTTCAACTCCGCTTTGTCATTCCAGAAAATTTGGCTAAAAAATGTCCGTGCAAGAGAAAGAAGCGCTTCCCAAATTTGTCTGGAATCCATGCACCACCGTATTTTTTTAATAAGTGATCAAAAACGACTTTATTATAGGCGATTATTATTTTATACTCTGGCGTACTACAACCAAAATCATAAATTGACAAGCTGTATTTTTTTCAAAATCCTCGTCGGAGTGCATCATTACAGGAGCAATCCCAACTGATAATAGTCGTTTTATTTTATTTTCTGCTATGTCTCTGATGGCGATTTCTTGAGCTTTCTCCGCATCATCTATGAATACTAAATAAACTTCTCCGCTAGAAACTTCCAAAGGAATTAATTCTACTTTTGGATTTGATTGTCCAAAATAAATAAAAACAGGCAAAAATAAGAACAGAAATATATATACTTTTTTCCTCTTTTTTTAAAATCTTAGCCTCATCCCTCATCCCTCATCCCTCATCACTCATGCTACAACTTAGCAATCAGCCTTAAATTAAATACTCTAGGAGTCAGTCTTACAGGAACGGCATATTGTGCACTAGTAGCTACATCTCTAACCCAAAGATTAGAAATATTGTTTTCATAATCAAAAATATTAAAGATTTGAGCACCTATAGAAAGCTCGTCAAAGTTTTGTAACCAGCTGCCTTCTTTGGCTTTTTTCTTATCGTCTACAAGTACAAATTGAACACCTAGATCTGCTCTAAAATAGTCTTTTAAACGGAATTGGAAGTCATAAGGATCTGCATAGCTAGGGGATCCACCGGGTAGCCCAGAGCTATAAACCATATTAATATAAGCCTTAAGATTAGGGATGTTAGGTACATAATCTTGAAATAAGAAAGCTATTTTAAGTCGTTGATCTGTTGGTCTGGCTATAAAACCACGACCATCCAGATTTTCCTCTGTTTTTAAATAGCCTAAGGAGATCCAACTTTCCGTTCCTTTCACAAATTCTCCTGCAAGACGTACGTCAAGTCCGTATGCATAAGCAGTTGCATCGTTATTTGCTCGGTAACGGATCCTTACATTTTCTAAGGTATAGGTGTTGACATCAGTGAGGTTCTTGTAATAAGCTTCACTAGTCAATTTAAAAGGTCTTTTTTCTCCGTCTGCTGCAGTCCAATCAAAACTCCAATCGTTACCTAGAACAAAATGAACGGATTTCTGCGCTTTTACATCAGGGTTCACAACTCCTTGTTGATCACGTAATTCTCTATATAAGGGTGGTTGATAATACCAACCTGTAGAGAATCTAAAAAGCATGTTGGTGTCTGTCCAGTAAGGCTTTATGGCTACTTGTCCTCGAGGAGAGAAAACAGTTTGTGTCGTACTCGTAATATCGCTTCCACTTACATTCCATGTGTGAGAGCGTACGCCAGCATTCCAGTAAACTTCATGATCTCCTAAATAGCCACGACTGCTGTATTGAGCAAACGCCTGTAGTCGGGTTACTTGTACATCATTATCAGCGCTTACGGACTCAAAAGCATCTAGCGGAGCTACATAAGAAAAATACGGCTGGTCATTTGCTGGAACCGATGGTGGTCGGATATTAAAACCAGCACTGTCAATTACGGTGTATTCTCGCAATCGATCTCTCATATCTTCAGAATTGAACTTCAATCCCCAATCCAGCTGGTCATTGTCTTTTTTACCACTATCAAGTTCTAATGTTCCTTTGTGTTCTAGACTCACGATAAGCGCGTCCAGATCATTACGCCCGTGATCCAATTCACTACCTATGGCACGAGTAAAATCTACTTCTCCTAGATTATCGCCACCTATATTTGTATTGGGTCGCCCGATGCGATAGCGTCCTAAAATATCAAAATGTTCCTGCTCTTGCGTGTGATAAACGCTGGTTATAAAACGTAAATTCAATAGTTTATTTACATCATAACTGGCTTTCATTGCTCCAAAATAAGTCTCGTATTGATCGTTTTCTCTTCCGTCATAATTGATAATCAAGGCTTGTGCATCATCTACAGTCCCAAAATTAGTTTGTGAGGTAAGTGGTTCAAATTCGTAACTATTGATGGCAATGTTTCCTAAAAAGCTCAGCTCAAATTTTGGGCTCACTTGATAAGTTAAATAGGTTTGTGCGTCTATAAAAACGGGTCTAGTGATGGCATCTGTTTCTCTAGAATTCACAAATAAACTGTTGTTTCTATATCGCAATCCCAGTATTCCGGTGGCCGCTTTCGCGAAAGCGGTACCTTCTACAAAAGCATTCACACCTAAAAAGCTAGCGTCTATTCCTGCTCCAAATTCAGTAGGACGGCGGTAATCAATGTCAAGAACAGAACTCAACTTGTCACCGTATTTAGATTGAAAACCACCTGCACTAAAATCTACATTGCGCACTAAATCAGCATTTACAATGCTCAATCCTTCTTGCTGGCCGCTGCGTATTAAAAACGGTCGGTATACTTCGATTTCATTGATGTACACTAGGTTTTCATCAAAATTTCCACCTCTTACGGCATATTGTGTGCTCAATTCATTGTTAGAGGAGACCCCTGGAAGTGACTTTAATAGATTCTCTACTCCAGGTTGTACACCGGGAATGGCTCTTACTATCCTGGGATCTACATTGGTAATTCCAGCAAATTCTTTGGTTCTGGTATTTTTAATAGTTACCGTACCCATTTGTTCAATAGCGGTATTTAGTACCGGATTAAATTCAAACGGGGCCTTGCCATCCAATTCAAAATTTTGAGTAGCAGACTTAAAAGAAATTGAGGTAAATACAATGCTGATCTTCTGATTTGCAGGTACAATGAGTCTGTAAAAACCGGTCTTGTCGCTTGCAGTTCCTATAGTAGTTCCTAAAATATTTACATTAACATCTGCGATGGGTTTGTTGTTTTCATCCAGTATGATGCCTTGGATGATGGCATTTTGAGAGTACATAAAGCAAGTCGCGAGTAATGCAATAAATAGTAAGAAATTCTTCAAATTGTCGGTTTAGCTTTTACGATAAAATGTAGCTTCAAATGTAGTGCTATTTCCTACATTATCAGTAACGATAACTTTGAGCTCATTTTCTGTATCAGTAACGACGCCATCTTCAAAATCGTGTGTGAGCACTCCAGTTTTATAATCGTATTCCATTAAAATAAACTTTCCATTAACCGTCGCTCGATAACCATCTACGCCAGTATCGGTATCACCAATTTTTAATCTTAGTGTTTTATTATTAGTAACCCATTGCTTGTCTTTAAAGTTGACTGGTTGGACGGTAGGTGGTACATCATCTTTACTTATCGCATAGGTTCCAAGAGTTCTGGTAGCGGCACTTAATATATTTCCTCTTCTTTTTGTATGGACATGATAAACCGCACCCCAGTCGGTTACTCTACCTATGTAGTACTGTTTGATATTATCATTTTCTTTAGCACTGATGTCATAGCTAATGATCATGTTCTTGTGAAGAGGAACAATGTCGCTGTGAACCTTTAGGGTATCTGCATTTTGTGAAATGTCTAAAAGAACATTTTCGTACAAAGCCCCTTTGGGTATCATTAAAGAAAAAGGACCTTTTTGTTCGTTGTAAGTAATGTTGTGATGTACAAAAGTGAGCTGCCCGTTAGTAGGAGATATAAGAGCGCCAGGCCCAGCATCATTTTTAATACTCATATTAATTTCTACGGCGTTCTTTTTATAGTCCTCTATGGCAATGCGGTAGGCATGAGTAGTTCCTGCATCAAAGAGTTGTAAGACACCTTTGTTCACATCATTTTGATACAAACTAAGCGGGCTTCCTTCAGGAATATACAATCTAGCGATGCGACTTTTAGTATTTTTAAAATGCTCGTAATCGATCATTTGATTGATGTATCTGGACTCGTTAAAGGCATATCGATCAAAGGTCATTTCAAAATTTTGGGTACCGTTTAAATGAGTTACTATATGAAAAGTTCCGTTTTGGTTATTTGCTCCATTTTGTTGATCGCTGGTGTTGACGCCTATTCCGATCTCTCCATAAGCGCTAAAAGGTGCTACTTTGAATTTGCCTCCTTTTAAAGGAATCAACCTTAACAGTTGGGCTTCATGTTTCCCATTTATAGTAGAAGTCTCCTTTAAAGGGTAAGCTTTGATTTGTTTTACAAGGGGTCTTTTTGTGTCTGGAATCTCTATTCCGAACAGCAATGGATTAATTGGTCTTTCTGCACTATCTCTAATTTCAAAATGCAGGTGTGGTCCACCGCTACCGCCAGAGTTACCACTATAAGCAACTTGTTCCCCTTGGTCAACTCTCAATTCGAGATCTTTAGGGAATAACTGGATGCTGTAAGACTCGTTTTGGTATTGCTTTTTCTTTACATAGTTTTCTATGCGAGGCGAGAATTTTTCAAGATGTGCATAAACGCTGGTGTATCCATTAGGATGCGTTATGTAGAGCGCTTTTCCATATCCATAACGTTCAATTTTAATACGACTCACATAACCAGAAGCGGTCGCAAGTACCTTTGCACCGGTGCGTTGATTTGTTTTGATATCGAGGCCACTGTGAAAATGATTGGATCTTAGTTCACCAAAAGTGCCACTAAGTTTCAGGTCCAGATCAAGCGGATTCACAAAATAATCTTGAGGAAGATCGTTGATGGTTTGGCTTTCGCCAAAGCGAGATGCACATAAAAATACAGCTAGAAAGCAAAAAAAGGGTCTAATCATGAGTTAAAGGTATAAGGAGATAATCGATTAACGTAAAGCTTTTCAAACTTTGTTCCATTATTATTTGATTTGTCCGAAGGTAATCCTAGATTTGTATCTACAGCATTAATTAGTTAGTATGCCTACATTATCTTCTCAAATTACTGGAATAGAGCTAAAGATCAAGTCTTTAATATCAGAAAATACTAGGTTAAAGGCTCAAATGAGTGATAAGGAACAACGTGTTTATGAACTTGAAAAGGAAAATAACGCGCTTGTCAATTCGTTTAAGGAAAGTGAAGATAAAAATGTAGCGCTTAAAACGGCAAATGCTATGCTGGGTAGTGATGAATATAAAACAAAAACAAAGCTCAAAATAAATGCATTGATTAGAGAGATCGATCAATGTATTGCACAATTGACATAACAGTGGCAGATAAACTCAAAATAAAAATTTCAATAGCTGATAGGGTTTATCCATTAACTATAGATCCTTCTCGGGAAGAAGGTTTGCGCAAAGCAGCAAAAGGTATAGAAGTTATGATCAAGCAACTGGAACAAAGCTATGCGGTGAGGGATAAACAAGATCTTCTCGCTATGTGCGCGTTACAGTTTGCAGCAAAATCTGAGCAAATTACCATAGATGATAGTGCCGATGTGGAACAGGCCAAAGAACAATTAAATGTTCTTAACCTGTTGCTCGATAGGCAGTTGTCATAGTCGTTCTTTAAAAACAAACAGTTACTACCTGCACTTGTTTACATTTTTTGGTGAACTCAACACGTATTTCTTTAAAAAAGGTGAGTCGTGGTTGTAAAAGCAAGCCGGACCTATGCGCCGGATCCTTGATCAGCCAGTTAACCTTATACTTTATATAAGGAGTTCATTCAAAACCCAAACTTGTGCAGGTTTTTTTATATACAAAAACCAATGACAGAAACAATTATAT